>Ga0335073_10001401_pt1 | contig 32142 bp, 23 predicted proteins | sample Lox_Sample_22_FD_207093 | JGI IMG/M metagenome (GOLD analysis project Ga0335073, IMG submission 207093) | Soil microbial communities from Loxahatchee National Wildlife Refuge, Florida, United States - Lox_Sample_2.2 | ecosystem: Environmental > Terrestrial > Soil > Wetlands | place: USA... | reverse complement strand
GAGCACGCCGAGGTCGGTGATGATCCGCTGCGGACCGCGGCCGCGCAGGCCCAGGCGCTCCCTGTCGCCAGGGCCGTCGCCGTAGCCGACGGACGTGATGAAGTCCACCTTCTCGACGAACGCCTGCCGGCTTTGCCGCACGATCACGATGACCTCCGCGCAGGAGGCCGCGATCTCCGGGGCGCCGCCGGCGCCGGGCAGCCGGACTTTGGGGTGACCGTAGTCATCGCCGACGATCGTGGTGTTGATGTTGCCGTACTTGTCGATCTGGGCCGCGCCCAGGAAGCCGACGTCGATGCGGCCGGGCTGCAGCCAGTAGTTGAAGATCTCAGGAACGGAGATCACCGCGTCGGCGGTCTGCGCGAGGATGCCGTCGCCGATTGACAGCGGCAGCCGGTCCGGCTTGGCGCCGATCGTGCCGGACTCGTAGATGAGCACGAGGTCCGGCGCGTGGGTGGCGCGGGCCAGGTTGGCGGCGGCGCTCGGCAGGCCGATCCCGACGAAGCAGGTCATGCCGTCGGTGAGCGCGCGGGCGGCGGCCACCGTCATCATCTCGTCGGCGGTGTACTCGCGGTCGCTCATGCCGGGCTTCCCGCCGGGCTCGCCGCCGTGTTGAGCACGCTGCCCTCCAGCCACCTGCCGAACTTCTCCCGGTCTCGCGAGATCGCGTCCCATGCGACGTAGTAGTCGTTGTCGCGCACGGTGTAGCCGTGGGCGTAGGAGGGGTGGGCGCCGCCGCGCACGTGGGCCACGTAGCTCACCGTCCAGGCGGGAAGCACCACGGAGTTGGGCTTAGGTTCGAGGGAGCCGACGACTTCCTCGACAGTGACCACGGCTCGTTTGGCGGAAAGAACCGCCTCCTTTTGCACCCCGGTTATCCCCCAGAGCTGGACGTTGCCTTGTTCGTCGGCTTGCTGGGCGTGGATGATCGCGACGTCCGGGTTGATGGCGGCGACCGCGGTCAGCCGCTCGCCAGTGAACGGGCAGGTGATCTGCCTGATCGTCGCGGTCTCTCGCTGCGCCAGACCCGTGCCCGTGTAGCCGCGCAGCACCGCGAACGGCAGCCCGGACGCGCCGGCGACGTAGCGGTTGGCCATCCCGGCGTGGCTGTGCTCCTCGATCTCGAGCGGCACAGGCCAGCCGTGCTCGACGGCGTCCCTGAACCGGTGCAGCGAGCCGACTCCCGGGTTGCCGCCCCAGGAGAAGACCAGCTTGCTGGCGCAACCCGCGCCGATCAGCTGGTCGTAGATCAGGTCCGGCGTCATCCTTATCAGGGTGAGGTCCCTGCGTCCCTGCCTGATCACCTCGTGGCCCGCCGCGAACGGGATCAGGTGGGTGAACCCCTCCATCGCGACCGTGTCCCCGTCATGGACCGCGCGCCCGATGGCTTCCGCCAGCGTGACGATCTCCGCCATGTCGCTCCCGTCCTGCGCGTTTTTCACGACCATACATCCTGGTCTCGTGGTGCCGGCCGCCTAGAGGACGGGGGTTCGTCTAGCGAACGCCCGTGGTGGCGCGGGCACAAACGCGGGCGCGACAGGGCGGGGCCGATTGCGCATTTGGCCTGCCTAGCGCATGCCGATTGCGCAATCGGCAGACTGCGTGTTCAGCCGTCGCAGGCGCGTGCCTGGTCGTGGGCGCGCAGGGCGGCCGTGATGAAGTCCGCGGAGGAGCCGAGGTAGCCGGCCGGGTCGAGCGCGGCCTCGATCTGGCCCGGGGTGATCCCGGCTTCGTCGAGGCGCTCCTCGAGTTCGGGCGCGGCGAGCAGCACGTCGCGCAGCGGCAGCCCGGAACTGGCGGCGCGCGCCGCGGCGCTCGCCACCAGTTCGTGCGCCTGCGGGCCGCCAAGCACGGTCGCGAGCAGCGCGGTGACCCGCTCGGCGAGGGGCAGCCCGCCGGCCGACGCGAGGTTGGCGGCCATCCTGGCGGTGTCGACCTGCAGGCCGGTGAGCAGTTCCGCCCCCCAGGCGGCCGCCGAACTCGCCAGCCGGAGGATGTCGGTGAACGGCTGCCACTCGGCGTGCCAGGCGCCAGCCGCGCGCTGGTGCTCCTGCTCGGCGCTGGCCACCACGGTGGCGACCAGCCCGGGCACCTGCCTGGCGCAACCGAGGATGGCGACGGCGGCGACCGGGTTGGCCTTGTTCGGGGCGGCGGACGAGCCGCCGCGCCGGGGGGCGGTGCCGTTGGTATGTCCGGTCCCGTGCGCCGGTCCGTGCGCGGCCCCGCGCGCCGGTCCGTGCGCGGGCCGTTGGGCGGCCCCGTGCGCTGGCGCCTCCGCTCGAGCCTCCGCGCGCCCCTCCCCTGGCCCGTCCCCCGGGCCTTCCGCGACCTCGGCCACCTCGGTCTGCGCGAGCAGCGCGACGTCCCGCGCGATCTTGCCGAGCGCCGCGGTGACCCGGGCCATCGCGATGGCCACGTCGATGATCCGCAGCCGCTCGGTGTGCCAGGGCAGCGCCGGGTCGGGCAGCCCGACCTCCTCGGCGAACAGCGCCTTAACGCGGTCGCCGCCCGCGCCCAGCGAGGCGAGCGTCCCCGTCGCCCCGCCGAACTGCACGGCGAGCCGCGCTTCCCGCGCCGCGGCGACCCCGTCGATGGCGGCGTCGAGCCCGGACAGCCAGCCCGCGGCCACCACGCCGAACGTCACCGGCACTGCCTGCTGCAGCTGCGTCCTGCCGATCATGACGGAGCCGCGGTGTGTTGCCGCCAGGTGCGCCGCCGCGTCGGCGGCCCGCTCCAGATCGGCCCTGCTGGCGTCCAGCGCACGGCGGGCGAGCAGCATCGCGGCGGTGTCCATGATGTCCTGGCTGGTCGCGCCGCGGTGCACGGCCCTGGCCGCCGTCGCGGAAACCCGGCGGCTCAGCGCCCGCGCGAGCCCCGGGACCGGGTTGCCGGTGAGCGCGCTCAGCCGGCCAAGCCCGGCGATGTCGAAGTCCGCCGCCACCGCCGCTCTCGTCACTTCGGCGCCAGATCCGGCGGGCGCCAGCCCGGCCCGCTCGACCGCCCGCGCCAGCCCCGCCTCGGCGTCGAGCAGGGCCTGCAGCCACGCCTCGTCGTTGATGTCCGCGCCGCCACGAGAGAACACACCGCCGAAAAGGCTCATATCAATAGACCGCCGCGGAAGTCCCGTTCGCTACACCTGTCGGCGCCCCCATGCGGCCGCGGCTGCGGCCGCGTCTCCACGCTACCCGGCCTGACCTGCGGGTGTTATCGTGCCGATCATGACCGCAATTCCCGTGGGCGGCCCAGGGCTGCCGCAGCGCCGAAACCTTGTCACCGAGATCCCCGGCCCCGCCTCGCGGGAGCTGTTCGCGCGGCGGGGCGCCGCGGTCGCCCGCGGCGTATCCACCACGCTGCCGGTGTTCGTCACGGCCGCCGGCGGCGGCGTGCTCGTGGACGCCGACGGCAACTCGCTGATCGACTTCGGCTCGGGCATCGCGGTCGCCTCGGTCGGGAACGCCGCGCCCCGCGTGGCGGCACGGGTGGCCGAACAGGTCGCCCAGTTCACGCACACCTGCTTCATGGTCACCCCGTACGAGGGATACGTCGAGGTGTGCGAGGCGCTTGCCCGGTTGACCCCCGGCTCCCACGAGAAGCGCTCCGCGCTGTTCAACTCCGGCGCCGAGGCCGTCGAGAACGCGGTGAAGATCGCCCGCCACGCGACCGGGCGTACCGCCGTGGTCGCGTTCGACCACGCCTACCACGGGCGCACCAACCTGACGATGGCGCTCACCGCGAAGAACATGCCGTACAAGCAGGGGTTCGGCCCGTTCGCCTCAGACATCTACCGGGTGCCGATGGCGTACCCGCTGCGCTGGCCGGACGGGCCAGACGCGTGCCGGGCCGAGGCTTTGGACGTCGTGAAGAGCCTGATCCACGCGCAGGTCGGCGAGCAGAACGTGGCCGCGGTGATCATCGAGCCGATCCAGGGCGAAGGCGGGTTCATCGTGCCGCCCGACGGCTTCCTGCCCGGGCTCGCGGCGTTCTGCGCGGACAACGGCATCGTGTTCATCGCGGACGAGATCCAGTCAGGGTTCTGCCGCACCGGCGACTGGTTCGCCTGCGAGCACGAGGGCGTGGTGCCCGACCTGGTCACGACCGCCAAGGGGATCGCGGGCGGGCTGCCGCTCGCCGGCGTGACCGGGCGCGCGTCGCTGATGGACTCGGTGCACGTGGGCGGGCTCGGCGGAACGTACGGCGGGAACCCCGTCGCGTGCGCCGCGGCGCTCGGCGCCATCGAGACGATGGAGGCCGAGGACCTGCCGGGGAAGGCACGCCGGATCGGGGAGATCATGCTGCCGCGGCTGCGCAAGCTGGCCGAACAGTGCCCCGTTATCGCCGACGTCCGCGGACGCGGCGCGATGATCGCGGTCGAACTGACACACCCCGGCACCCTGGAGCCGGACGCGGCCGCCACCGCCGCGGTCGCTTCCGCCTGCCACAAGGCGGGGCTCGTGGTGCTGACGTGCGGGACCTTCGGCAACGTGCTGCGGTTCCTGCCGCCGCTGGTCATCGGCGAGGATCTGCTCGAAGAGGGCCTGGGGATCCTGGAGGACGCGTTCGGGGCGCTGTAGGCCCTTTATTATCCCGAACGGGTCGTGGCGCCTGTTCCCTCGTCAGCTTCCTGTGTTACGCGGGACAGCGTCTCTTCCGCGATGGCTCTGTCGATGGGATCCAGGCCGTCGAGGAGAGATGGGTCGCGTTCGCCGGCGAGGATGCGTCGCAGGGCGGCGGTTAGGGCCGCCCAGTCCGGTCTCTCGGCATATTCGTCAAGAACCTGGAGGAGTTCTGGCGGTGCCTCCTGACCCGGTTGGGAGGAAGCGACGATGGCGGCGATCAGCGGCTCCCACTGGTGCAGGTACGCTGCGATATCGGGCTCGTCATCTTCGGGCGGCAGCTCATTGGCCGCGTGGAGGATTTCCGCGAGGGCTTCCTCGACGGCGTGTGGGTCAGGTTGCAGTGCGGCGAGCAGGGCATCAAGGCGGACGCCCTCGGTCAGCGCGGCGGCTGCGGTCACCTCCGCGACCGTCGACGGGAGAGTCTGATCGTCGCCGGCAGCACGCATCTCGGTCGCTAGCGCCTGCGCGGCGTCGGCGAAGTCGCGGGACATGCCGGCCAGCCGGTAGATGAGCGCGGCGGCGAGCCGGTGCGCCCGCTGCGACACCGGATCGTCGCCCAGTGCCACCAAGCAGTTGGCGAGGTTGTAGTGGCTGGCCGCGATGCCCCGCGAATCGGGTTGGGTATAGAACAGCCGCAGCGCCGACCGCTCGAGGTCCGCAGCGGCCTGGCGGTGCCCGAGATCAGCCTCCAGGGTTGCGCGCTGGCTGAGGACCTTCGCCAGATTCCTGGTGTCGGCATGATCCTCGAAAACACGCTGGCACTCGGACAGCAGCCGCTCGGCCTCCGCCAGTCGCACCAGTCTGATCAGCGGTCCGGTGTCATTGAAGCGGAACCGGGTAACCTCGTGCAGCCCGGCGCCGCGCTGCCGCTTGCTGGCCATGCTCTCGGCGTTCAGGTCCAGGCTTAGCTGCAAGTCTCCGACTTCGAGCGCCGAGAGTCGGCCGACGCCGAGAATGCCCTCGCGGACATTCCACGAGGTCAGGTACTCGGTCCCAGCGGTGTCACCGGCCAGCTCCCTCATCCGGGTGCGCAGCTCCGCGACCTCGGTCAGCACTTGCTCGTGCTCTCCCATTATGCCGAGCACCTGAAGTCGCTGTCCCCCGTCCAGGAGCTGGGTCCACGGGCCGAGCCCGGCCTGCCGCGTGTACTCCGCCTTTTGTTCGGTTGCCTGCAGCGCTTCCGTCAGTCGTCCGCGGACGAGCAGCAGGTTGACCAACTCTCCTGCGATAGGCGATGCGAGCGAGAATTCGCCGAGCGACAGTGCGTGCACCGGCAGCGTCACTGTCGCCGAGGCCGTCGGCGCCGGCGGAACGCGACTGGTCAAGATCACGCGGGACTCGCCTTCGTGGCTGGTCAGCGCCGCGATCAAGGATCCCCAGCGGGGGTCGCGCCAGCCGCCGTCCGGGGTCAGCAGTGTTTCCAGGTTGTCGAGCACCAGTAGCAGGCCAGCGCTGGCCAGCACCGCGCGCAGGCGTGGCAGGAACGCGTCCAGCGCCGCTTGCGTCCCGATGTGGCTGGCCATCGTGAAGCCGTAGTCGCGGAGCTGGATGTCAAGCCGGTTCGCCAGGTCGGGCAGTGCGCTCGTCCATTCGTCATCGCGGGTCGGTGCCTGCCAGAACACCAGCGCGGCGAACGAGTCCTCGTGGCGGTAGGCGAGTTCGAGCGCGCAGGCCGTCTTGCCCGCGCCCGCCATGCCGTGCAGGAGTACGCCTGTCTTCCCGCTATTGGGCGCCAGCGCGGCGCTCGCTTGTGCCATCGCTGACGCCCGTCCGACGAACCGGGTCGGCTCGTCCGGGAAGTACGCCATCTTCTGCTCGGCCGGGTCCAGCACAGGGCGGCCGCGCGGCAGGTCCAGCCGCAGGCCGATCGCTCTCGTCCCGAACACGCCTGGCGTGGCCAGCGAGACTGCCGGGCGGGCGGCCGTCGAGGCCGGGCCTGCGGCCTCGGCTACCGCGTGCGCAACCGCGGCGTCGACAGGCTTGCGGTGCCGCAGCACCTGCTCGTAGAAGGCGTCGCCGAACGCGTTCGCACAGTCGTCGGTCACCGGGTATCGCATCGCGACGACCGCGCAGCCCAGCTCCCGGACCAGCCCGCGCGCCAGCCCAGGGACCTCCGTGGCATGGCGCCGCTCAGCCGACCCTGACTGTTCATCCTCGGCTGCAGCAGGTACGGACTCTGCTTCCAGCGCCTCCGCTTGTTCGGTCAGGCCGAGCAGGCGGTAGGTCTCCGCGGTCGCGTCCGCAGCCGATTCGCACGCAGAGACCACCGCCAGCTTCACCCGACGGCGCGCCGGCCTCAGCAGGGCGAGCAGGTCGGCCGTTGGCACCCGGTCCGGCGATCCGTCCGCTTTCTCTAGCAAGAAGACCCCGCCCGCGCCGTGCCCGGACAGGTGCAAGACGTCCCAGCCATCGCCGTCGTCAGCGATCTCCTTAAGGCGTTCGCGGGTCGCGCCGTACTGGACCACGCGCAGCTCAATCGCGGGCGCGCTCGCGCGCCGCGATCCGGCGGATCAGCCTAGAGAGGGCGTACCGTTCCCGGCGCAGTGCGAGCACGCTGGTCTCTGTCGGCTGGGAGAACACCGCGAACACCCGCAGCGAACCGGTCACAGGCGGCTTCGGCCCGGCGGGGCCGCCATTGGCCGAGACGTCGTAGACGAACGACACGTCACCTCGGGCCGCGAGCGGCTTGCCGTCCGCGTGCGCCAGCTCGAGCGGCCATCGCAGCACGAGATCCGCTGGCGGGCCCGCGGTAACCCGCACAGTGACCGGCCCATCCGCCGCGGCCGCCGTGATCGCGGCCACGACCTGTGCCCCCAGCAGCACACGGCTGGCCCACTCCCCCGCCTCACCGACGATCGTCGCCCCGTCCGCGACCCGCCGGTCCGGTGCCGCCCGCCACCATGCGTAGCTGTAGAGATCCGCGAACCGCGCCACCTCGTCCGGCGCGTTCTCAAGGTCCACCTGATGATCGGCAAGCGGCGCGCCTGTCGCCTCGTCGGTGAGCAGCCAGCGCCAGCGCCGCGGACCGGCGACGTCAACCGCCGCAAGTAGCAAGCCCAAACCGCACCTCCCCGTCCCACCCAGATGCGTCTGAAATCACGGTAACGCAATGCGGGGAATGCCGGGGCTATTCGTCGACGCCAAGATTTCTGGTAAGCAGATCGCGGATCGCCTCGACACCAACGTGGAGGTGTTGGAATCCCGTGCGCTCGTCTGCCGCGTCCGTCCGGAACTCGGCACGCCGCGCTGTGTGCTCGCGAGTTTTCTGACTTTGGGCGCGCCTGAAATAACGCCTCGGTTCCCGTACTGGTCGCCTCGTATGTGGCATGGGGCGCTGGTCACTGGCGAGCCGTCCGAGGGCTGCGAAAGTCGATGTGGGATAGAAAGTGCTGCCATAGCTACCTGAAGTATCCCATATCTGCGGCGAGGGCTCGCCGGCGCCGAACGCCGCGGCACGCGCGGTGGTAGCGCCACTGTGGGGGTGCGTGATGCGGGCCGGCCATTGCTCGCGGGCTGAGAGCCGCCGCGGGTCCGTGGCCGGGTCGGCCGGCGGGGAAGCTCACGACGCGAGTTTCTGACTTTGTATATACGCCGCACGACATATCGGTATAAATCGGGCGCGAAAGTGGTCGGGGCATATACAAAGTGGAGGCGAGTGACTGGTGGGAAGTGAACTGGGCAGGCCAGCGAATGCAGATCCGCGCGGGAGACCTCGTTTCCCGCGCGGATCTGCCTCGGAGCGGAGTGCCGGCCATTCAGGAATTCGGTCGGTATTACCCCTCGTGAACGATCAGCCTATTCCACGTGATCGGCCCGACGATACCGTCGACGCCGATCTTGAACCGTGCCTGGAAACTCCTGACCGCCCTCTGCGTCGCTGGCCCGAATATCCCGTCTACCGTGAGAGTCCTGAAGCCGTACGCGATCCTTAGGTTGTGCTGGACCGCCTTGACGGCGGGTCCGCGACTCCCCCGTTTAAGCTGGATAATGAGATGTGTCCAGGTCTGGGATCCCACTTTCCCGTCTACGTGGAGATGGAACCTCGCCTGGAATTTCCGGACGGCTCTCGCCGTCAGCCGGCCGAATATGCCATCGACTCTGAGGCCCGCGCCCATGCGCTCGTCGAGCAGGAACTGGATAGCGACGACGCGCTCTCCCCTGGCTCCCTGGACGACGAGCGGCCACGAGAGCGCCGCTGGGAGTTCCGACGCTGCCGTCGTCGCCGGCACGGCCTGGGCCGCCCGTGCCGACAGCGTCGCGGTGGCCGCCCCCGCGGCTCCCGCCGTGAAGAAAGCCGCCGAGGCCGCGGTAATCACGGCCGCCACCGCCAAAATAGCCTTCCGCGAAAAATTACCCATATACCTCCCCCTTTGATCGGACCCTTGCATGCGTTTGATGTTACTCCTTAATGCGCATTAGCCACCGAACGATCGCGGAGGTTTTGGGTGTGTCTTCAAGTCCGTACGCATTACCCGGTTTATAGCTTGTGATCTGAGTAATGATTGACGGATTTGCCTGGATGTATCCGGCTGAGAACGGCTGGGCACCACGACTTGGCGTACTTTTCGCATGGACATTCCGGACATATTGGGGCAGGAAAACGTCAGAAAGTACGCCAAGTGGACGCCAGTGGTCTCCTGTGACTGACGGTGCGGTGCCTTGGGCCGGACGCGGCCTCCCTGCCGAACCCGGTGGCGTGGGCCGCGGCGCTGGGCGCGCGATCGAGACGGTGGAGGCCGAGGACCTGCCCAGTCGCACCCGTTGGACGGCGGAGGCCGGCTCGCCCAGGAAGAAAACCGACATGAATGCGACAGTTGGGCAGTGTTCGGATAAGAATTGTTAACGTGAATGTCACACAGGAGCCTGGCGCGGCGGGCGCGGCTGCCGAGCTCTTGGTGTCCTCGCTCACGGTCCGTTTCGGCGCGCTCACCGCGCTTGACCGGGTCAGCCTGGCGGTCCGCGCCGGGGAAGTCGTGGCGCTGGCTGGCGAGAACAACGCGGGCAAGACCACGCTGATCCGCGCGATCGCCGGCGACGTCGCCCCGAGCGCGGGAACGATCAGGCTGGGCGGACGGCCACTGACACCGGATCCGCGGGCCGCGGCCAAGCTTGGCGTCCGCATCGTGTGGCAGGACCTGGCGCTGGCCGACAACCTCGACGTCGCGTCGAACGTGATGCTCGGCAACGAGCGGCTCAGGCACCTGTTCTCCGAGGTGTCTTTGCACGCCGACTCACTGCGCCTGTTCCAGCGGCTCGGCATTCCGCTGCGGGACACCAAACAGTCGGTGAAGGCGCTGTCCGGCGGTCAGCGGCAGATGGTGGCGGTGGCACGCGCGCTCGCGCACCACCCCAGGCTGCTGCTGCTCGACGAGCCGACGGCCTCGCTCGGGGTCCAGGAGTCGGCGCTTGTCGAGCAGCTGATCACTCGGGTGCGCGAGCAGGGCACGACGATCCTGCTGTCCTGCCATGACACCGCGCAGATGTTCCGCCTCGCCGACCGCATCGTGGTGCTCAGGCACGGCCGGGTGGTCGGCGAGGTCTCGCCGAGCGAGGTGCACCCGGACGACGTGATCGCCCTGCTGTCCGGCCAGGCCGTGGACTCCTCGGCGCGCCGCCAGCTCACGAGGCTGCACCGGCTCACCGGGCGGCTGGTTTCCTCTGACCCGTCCTCGAGCCTGTCGCTGATCCTGTCGGCACTGGGTGCCGCGCTCGGCAGCGAGCGGCTGTGCATCCACCTGAGTGACGAGACCCAGCCTGCTGTTCCCCTAGGGGCGACCACCTCCCTGCAACCTCCAGGAAAATCCCTGGTGTGCGCCGCCTCCTTCGGGGTCCCCGACTCGGTGCTCACCGCCTGGTCCCGGCTGCCGTACGGCGCGGCGGGCGGCCCGGTCGGCCTCGCCGCCGCGACGCAGCGCCCGGTCGTCGAGGACAACATCAGGGCCTCCGCCGGCTCCTGGGCCCTGTTCGGCGACCTCGCCAGGTCCGCCAAGGTGGCGAGCTCGTGGTCGGTGCCTGTGCTCGGGCCAGGCGGCCTGCTGGGCGTCATCACCGTGTTCCGCTCGATCACCGGTAAGCCGCAGCGCGACGACCTGGACCTGGCCGCGCTCTACGCCGGCTACGCGGCGAGCGCGATCGAACGGGACACGCTGCTGGACCAGGTGACGGCGCGCAACCGGGTGCTTGAGACGATCAGGGAGGTGCTGCAGACCCTGGCCGGCCCGATCCCGGTGTCCGACGGCCTCGGCATCGCGCTGTGCACGCTGCGCCGCGGCCTTGGCGCGGACGAAGCGGTGCTGGTCACCGAGGAATCCGATGGCACGACGACCTGCCGTGCCTACACGGGGAATCAGGATGTGGCGCCGGCCCGCACGGTAGCGGCGGCACGGGCGGCCTTGCACGGGGCCGACCCGGACGGCCTGGCGGTGGCCGGCGTCGGGGGCGCGGACCGGACCGCTGGCGGCCCGCGCGGCGCGGGGGCGTGGACCACGCGATGCCTGTCGGTCACCTTCGCCGCGCCAGGCGGCCGGACCGTGCTGCTCGCCTCCTGGCACGACGGCGCCTCCCCGGACGACGCGACCGCGCTGATCGAGGACGCCGCCCACTCGCTGCGGATGGCCCTGGAGCGGGAGCAGGCACTGGCGGCGCACCAGGAGGCCTTGGCGCTGCGGCAATCCCAGGAACTGCAGCGCGCCTTCCTGCGCCGGCTCAGCCACGAGCTCCGCACGCCGCTCACCGGGATCACCGGGTACGCGTCCACCTTGCTGCAGAAGGACGTGACGTGGGACGCGGAGTCCCAGCAGCGCTTCTTGTCCCGGATCGCAGCCGAGTCGGGCAGGCTTGGCCGCCTGGTGAACGACCTGCTCGACTTCTCCGCCATCGAATCGGGGATCTTCCGGCTGCAAAGCGACTGGTGCGACCTGTCGCTTGTGGTCGACGCGGCGGTCGCCTGCCTGCCGCCCGCGAGCGGGGCGCTGGTCGAGGTGAAATGCGCGCCCGGCCTGCCCACGGTGTGGGCTGACCACGACCGCCTCGAGCAGGTGTTCGTCAACCTGCTGAGCAACGCGCTCGGGCACAACCCGCCGGGCACCCGGGTCGTGGTGACCGCCGATGCGGGCGAGGTGTCGGACCCGGGCGTGGTGATCGTCAAAGTGGCCGACGACGGCAACGGGATGCTGCCGGACCTCATCAACGCGCCCACCGAGGCGGCAAGTCGCCCCCGGCCACGGGGATCCGGCGCGGGGCTCGGGCTGTCCATCGCGAGCGGGATCGTGACCGCGCACCTCGGCCGGATGGAGCTAGAGCCCGTGCCGCGAGGCACCTGCTTCCGCATTACCCTGCCGGTGGAGATGCCGGTCGAATCAGAGCAGACACCGGCGAGAAGGGCGGAAACAGCGTGACCGCGCAGCACATCCCGCCGGCAGCCGAGGCCACCAGGCCCATCGCCACCCGGGTGCTCATCGTCGAGGACGACCCCAACATCGTGGACCTGATCAGGTCCAACCTGATCGTGCGCGGCTTCGACACCTTCGTGTCCCCCGACGGCAGCAGGGCGCTTGCCCTGCTGGAGACCGAGCAGCCCGACATGGTGCTGCTCGACCTGATGCTGCCCGAGGTGGACGGCTTCGAACTGTGCCGGCAGATCAGGGAGCGCTCATCGGTCGCGATCATCGTGGTGTCCGCACGCGGCGGGGAACGCGACAAGGTGAACGCGCTGAACATGGGCGCCGACGACTACATGACAAAGCCGTTCGGCATCGAGGAACTGCTCGCCAGGATCCTGGCCACCCTGCGAAGGACCAGGACGGCCGCGGCCGAGGCGACGGCCGCCCCCTCCGTCATCACAATCGGTGACGTGCAGATCGACCTCACCAGCCAGCAGGTGCACCTGGCCGACGCCGAGGTGCACCTGACCCCGACGGAGTTCGCGCTGCTGCGTGAGCTCGCGATCAACCGGGGCAAGCTGCTGTCCCGCACCCACCTGTTGCGCCGAGTCTGGGGCCGCGGCTACGAGACCGAGACCGAGTACGTCCGGGTCTACATCAGGCGGCTGCGGGCCAAGCTCGAGCCGCCAGGCAGCGCGCCGCTGATAGTGACCCAGCCGCGGGCGGGCTACCGGATCGCCGCCGACTGAGTGCGCACTGATTGGGAAGTAGTAGGCGGGTCACGCTGAGTTCCAGCGGAGAGCGGCCCGGGCAAGCCAGGCCGGCGTGTTCTAGGCACGGCCGTCCATTAACACTTTTTTAACGGATACCCGGAAATATTAACGGCGACGTTTCTGCTCGCAGTTCTACTATTCCGGCAAATTAGGCGACCGCATTGGCTCGCCTCAGCCGGGGAGCGGTGAGGAAGCAGGAGCCGCCCGGCTCCGTTCGGGATAACTGATTTTAGCGAGCAGGGAACGCGTCCTCGAGGATGCCCGGGTCCTGTGCGAGCGGGTCCTCGCCGGCCACCAGCGGCGGCGGGAACCACAGCGTATTTCCGAAAGTCTCGCAGGTGAGCGCCATGAGTCCCGCCGGCTGGCACGAGGACGCGACCGCCGCGGCTGTCTCGGGCATCCCGGCCGGGTCAGCTCGACCGGCGCTCGCCGGGCCGCCATGCCCGCAGGCGGTGGGTCTTCAGCATTTACATCTCTAATGTCTAACGATCAGGCCTTGATTCCTAATGTCTAAGGATCAGGTCTTGATGTCCAATGTCGCACCATCTACGTTTCTCCCTGAAGGGACACCTGTGCTGTATGGTGTGCCCCGTCGGAATGTTCGGTCGAAAGGGGTAGGGGTGCGACTAAGTAACAGAAGTGCGGGAGGTAGACGCTTCCCACGACTGCGCTGGGCGGCTGCTGTGGCCGTCGTAGCCCTGGCGGCCGCGGGCTGCTCGTCGTCGGCCTCGTCGTCGGCGTCAGGTGGCTCGAACACGGTTCCAGCGCTGACCACCAGTTCGTTCACCGTTAACATCGCGTCGGCGATGGACCAGCTCAAGCCGCTGACCGAGTTCGCCACCAAGGGAGCCAACACCCTGCAGGTGGGGGTGATCCTGCCTGACACGACGTCATCGACGCGGTGGGTTGACTTCGACGCGCCGTACCTGACCCAGGCTCTGACCGACGCTGGGTACACCAGCAAGGAGTTCCGGGTCCAGAACGCGCAGGGCAGCGACGCGACTGAACTGAGCGACGCCACCGCTGACATCAACCTGGGGGCCAAGGTCCTCATCATGTGCCCGCTCGACGGCCCGACTGGCGTGGCGATCGCCAAGCTCGCCGAGTCCAAGGGCGTCATCTTGATCAGCTACGACCGCGCCACCTTCCAGGGCACGGACACCTACTACGTCAGCTTCAACGGCATGACCGTGGGTCAGCTGATCGGGACGGGCTTCGAGGCATGCATCAAGGCCTGGAACATCTCCAAGCCGCAGGTCTTCGTCCTGAACGGCGGCGAGGACACCGACCCGAACGCCATCGCGTTCGCCTCGGGTTACAACCAGGTCGTCTGGGGCCAGGCGGCCAAGTCCGTCAACGCGGGCGCGACCAACAGCCTCGGCTACTCCCTCGTCGGCGAGAACTTCGCCCCGGGCTGGGACAACACCAAGGGCGGCACCATCTTCCAGCAGGAATACACCGCCCACTCCAACATCAACGCCACGATCGAGGCCAACGACGGCCTGGCCAACGCGGTGATCACCGACCTGAAGACCGACGGGGTCAAGCCCAACACGGTGCCGACCACCGGGCAGGACGCCACGGCGCAGGGCATGGCCTGGATCCTCGAGGGCTACCAGTGCGGATCGGTCTACAAGGCCGTCTACAAGGAAGCTCAGGACGCCGTGGCCATGGCCACGATCCTGCTGGCCGGCGACAAGCCCCCGGCGGGTCTGCTGAACGGTACGACCACCGACTCGGCCGACACGAGCATCACCGAGCCGGCGTCCCTGCTGACCCCGGTGTGGGTGACCAAGGCCAACATGGAGTCGACTGTCGTCGCGGACAAGTTCGACACGGCCTCGGCCATCTGCGCGATCGCGGGCGCGAGCCTGTGCACCGCGGACGGGATCAAGTAATCATCTGACCCGGGGTTGGGGGGGGGGGCGCCCGGGGGGGGGGGCGGCCCCCCCCCCCCGGGGGTAGTGGGGGGGGGGAAAACGGGGGGCGGGGGGGGAGGGGGGGTGTAGGCCGCCCCCGCGGGGTGCCTTATTTAATACCTTGGCGCGGGGGGGGGGGCCCCCCCTTTTGGGGGGGGGCCCCCCCAACCCCGGCATGATGAGATGGCTGTGCGACAAACCTGGGCAAGGCTACTGACGGGTATTCAAGATGACTGAGGTGAACGAGGCCCCGAATGGCGCGAGCCGCGGCGGGGACGGGGCAGAACCCCTGCTGAAGCTGCGGGGCATCGACAAGCACTTCGGACCGGTGCAGGCGCTCTACGGCGTGAACCTGGACCTGCCCGCGGGCCAGGTGACCGGCCTGTGCGGGGACAACGGTGCCGGGAAGTCGGTGCTCACCCGCTGCATCGCCGGCGCGCACCAGCCCGACCATGGCCAGATCTACTTCGAGGGGCGACCAGTCCACATCCGGAGTACCCGGGACGCCGCGGCGCTGGGGATTGAGACCGTCTACCAGGACCTGGCACTGGCCGACAACCTGGACATCGTCCAGAACATGTTCCTTGGCCGGGAACGCCTGCGCCACGGCCTGCTCGACGAGGACTCGATGGAACTGGCGGCGGCCGAAACCCTGAGCACCCTGCGGGTGACCACGGTGCGCTCGATCCGCCAGCCGGTGGCCTCGCTCTCAGGAGGTCAAAGGCAGTCGGTCGCGGTGGCCAAGGCGGTGATGTGGAACTCCAAGCTAGTCCTGCTTGACGAGCCCACCGCCGCTCTCGGGGTGGTGCAGACCCGGCAGGTGCTTGACCTGATCAAACGGCTCCGGGACCACGGGCTGGCGGTGATGGTCATCTCCCACAACCTGAACGACGTCTTCGAGGTCGCGGACCGGATCGCGGTGCTTTACCTCGGCCGGATGGTAGTCGAGGGGCCGGCTACGGACTTCGACCGGCAGAGCGTGGTGGAGTACATGACGACGGGTAGCGCCAACGGGCGGCCGTCCGCGCCCGCCGGATCCGCCAGCGGCGAGGGCTGAGCCCGTGAGCCCGGATCAGGAAAACCACGTGACCGCAGACTCCGGCGCGACCGCGGACGAGACTGCGGAGGTCACGCAGGTCGAGGTTCAGGTTCGAGTTAGCCGTTTCCGGGTCAGGCGGCATACGGGCGAGACGGCGGAGGGCACGCAGGTCGAGCTTCCCGCCGCGCCCGATGTTCCCGCGGCCGACGTCCCGTCCGAGCTCCTCGCTCAGTCGCTTGGACAGTACTTCCAGGCCTGGCGCCTGCGGATCCGCAGTGGCGACAGCGGTATCCTGCCCGTAATCGGCGGCATCGTGCTGGTCGCCGTCGTCTTCCAGATCGTCACCCCCGAGCACTCATTCCTGCGGCCGAGCAACCTCGTGTTCATCTTCGGGCTCAGCACCGTGTACATGGTGCTGGCGATGGCTGAGACGGTGGTGCTGCTGCTGGCGGAGATCGACCTTTCTGTCGGCGCCGTCGCGCTTATCGGCGGGACGATCGCCTTCAAGCTGGTCCAGCAGCCTGGGCCGGACTGGCCATGGTGGGCAGGGATACTCGCCGCGCTTGCCATCTGCGGCGTGATCGGCGCTCTCCAGGGGGCGCTGACTTCCCGGCTCAAGATCCCGTCCTTTGTCGTGACCCTAGCCGGGTTCCTTCTTTTCTCCGGAATCCTCATCATCGTCCTCGGCGGTGCCGACGGCTTCGTGAACCTCGACTCTTCGGAGACCAACCAGCGCATCATCTATGACCTGGTCCAGGGGAATATCGTCCCCGTCGCCAGCTGGGTGCTCCTGGCGGTAGCTGTCGTGGCCGTCGGCACGGCTCTGTGGCTGCGCGCAGCCTCGCGGCGGCGCCAGGGCCTGGTAGCTCCTCCGGTCGGCCTGACAGTAGTCAGGATCGCCCTGGTGGCGGTGATCGGGGTAGTAGTGGTGCTGATCTGCAATGTCAACCGCGGAACCTCCCTGGTGACAGTGCAGGGGCTTCCGTGGGTGGTCCCGATCGTGCTCGTCCTCCTTGGCGCCTGGACGGTCCTGCTCGAGCGGACTCGCTTCGGCCGCTACGTGTACGCCATCGGCGGCAACCCCGAAGCCGCCCGCCGCGCTGGCGTCAGCCTCGTCGGCATCCGCACCTGGTCGTTCGCGTTGTGCTCGGCGACCGCCGGCCTGGGCGGCATCCTGCTCGGTTCCTTCTTCTACGGTGAGTACAGCACCAACACCGCGGATCCCGGTCAACTCGTGCTGTACACCGTCGCCGCCGCCGTCATCGGCGGGGTCAGCTTGTTCGGCGGCCGGGGCAAGGCAATCCACGGCGTTCTCGGCGGCCTCCTCATCGGCGCCATCGCCTACGGGGTGTCCCTTCTCAACCTGGGCGAATACGCCACACCAATGGAATACATCCTGCCAGGCGCCGTACTCCTCGCCGCGGTGCTTATTGACACGCAGTCACGGCGCGGGACCGGGAGCGTGACTCGTGTCTGATGTGACCGCGAACCCCGGCGAGACCCCGATGGGGACAGCGAACGCCGAGACGATGGTCGACCTCACAGCCGCCCATGAGGCCGCGGCCGAAGTCGACGAGCTTCTCGCCCAGTCGCTGGGCCAGTACTTCCGGGCCTGGTGGGTCCGGGTCCGCGGCGGCGACAGCGGCGTACTGCCCGTGGTCCTGGCCATCATCGTGGTCGCCGTCAGCTTCCAGATCGCCAACTCCAAGTTCCTGTCCGCGCAGAACCTGGTCAACCTCTTCGAGCAGAGCACCATTTACATGCTGCTGGCGATGGCTGAGATCTTCGCCCTGCTCCTGGGAGAGATCGACCTGTCTGTCGGCCTGGTCATGGGACTTGGCAGCGTCATTGTCGCCGAGCTGGTGCAACCCGGCCGGAACTGGCCGTGGTGGGCGGCGATCATCGTGGCGCTGCTGGCTTGCGCTGCGTTCGGCGGCGCCCAGGGATGGCTCGTGGCCAAGCTGAAGATGCCCTCGTTCATCGTCACTCTCGGCGGGCTGCTGATCCTTGAAGGAGTGGCGATCATCGTCCTGGGCGGGTCGCTCGTCGGCATCGGCAACTCCCAGTACACCAACGAGGTCGTCATCTTCAACATCTTCTGGGGGTCGTTCAGCCCGCTGGTCGGCTGGATCTTGCTGGCCGTGCTGGTCGCAGCCGCCGGCACCGGGTTCTGGCTGCAGGACGCGCGCAAGCGCCGCCACGGCCTGGAGACAGCGCCGCGCAGCCTCACCGCGATGAAGATCGTCCTCATGGCGGTGGCGGGAATCGCGGTCGTGGCCATCTGCAATTTCAACCGGGCACACTTCGGGGTGATCGAGGGGGTTCCCTACATCATCCCGATCGTCCTTGTCGTGCTCGCCGCCTCCACCGTCCTGCTGCAGCGAACTCGCTTCGGCCGCTACGTGTACGCCATCGGCGGCAACGCCGAGGCGGCGCGGCGCGCCGGCGTCAGCCTGCCCGCCGTCCGGATCTGGTGCTTCGTCATCTCCGCCCTGATCTCCGCGATCGCCGGCGTGCTGTTCGCCTCGTGGCAGGTCTCGCTGACCACCAACATCATCAAGGCCGCCAACAGCTACGTGCTGCTGGCAGTGGCCGCGGCGGTCATCGGCGGCACCAGCCTGTTCGGCGGTCGCGGCAAGACCATCCACGGCGTACTGGGCGGCCTCGTCATCGGCGCCATCTACAACGGCCTGTACCTGCTGAGCGTGCCGAGCCAGTGGATTGACGTCGCGGTCGCAGCGGTACTGCTCGCCGCGGCGGTCATCGACGTCCTCTCCCGCCGAGGCGCGCAACGCCAGGCGTGACCGCAGCGGAAACTACAATCCCCGGCTAGCCGGATGTGGTGATCGTGATGTCACCGCCGCCGCTTGTCGCGGTGATCAGGTTGGGGGATGTCGTTTCCTGGTTGAGCGTGTCGGTGACGTTGCCGCCGGCCGTGTTGGCGACCACGTGGTACTGAGTGGGCCCTGGGGGGACCACGATCGTGACGTTGCCGCCATCGGTGCTGACTTCGACGTCACGCGGGACCGTCGTGAACACGATGTCGATGTCGCCGCCGCCTGTCTCGGCGGTGAGCTGGGTCGCGGTGACGGCGGTGGCTTGGATGTTCCCGCCGTCCGTGCTGAAGAGGACCGGGCCGGCAACCTGGTTCGCGGTGACATCGCCCCCGCTCGTGTACAGGCTGACGTGGCCCGTGGTGCCCACCGCGTCGATGTTGCCGCCGCCGGTGGCGACGGTCACCGTCATGCCGCCCGGCACGCTGAGGGTGGCGTTCAGCCCGCAGTTCCCGGCGGGAAGGGGCACGCAGTCGTATCCGACTCTGGCCTGACCGTCCGCGAAATGCTCGGTGAGGCGCGCGCGGATGAGGCTGTAGACGCCTGTGCCCGTCAGGGTCCCCCGGCCGCCGGAGACCTGCCTGAGCACCACGTCGCCGCCGCTCGTCGTGACGGTTACCTGCCTGGCCCCGGCCGGGAACGCGTAGTTGACCGGGATGTTCCCCAGGCCGGTCTGCGCGACGAGGTCAAAACCCGTGTAGCCCACCAGCGCCAGGCACAGCGGCAGGCCGAGCGCGAACGCGGCCCAGCGGCCGGGGGTCATTGTCAGTTTCTCGTTCATCCCGTCGTCCCCAGGTAGCGCAGGACCGCCAGCACGCGGCGGTGGTCCCGCTCGCCCGGCGCCAGGCCGAGCTTGGTGAAGATGTTGTTGATGTGCTTTTCCACGGCGCCGCCGCCGACGACGAGCGTCTGCGCGATCGCGGCGTTGGACCGGCCTTCGGCCATCAGGGCGAGCACTTCGCGCTCGCGCGGCGTCAGTTCGCCGAGCGGGTGGCGGCTGCGGGCCAGCAACTGCGCGACGACCTCGGGGTCGAGGGCGCTGCCGCCGTCTGCCACCCGGCTCAGCGCGTCCAGGAACTCTCCCACGTCGGCGACCCGGTCCTTGAGCAGGTAGCCCACTCCATGCGGGCGGCCGGCGATCAGCTCGGTCGCGTACCGTTCCTCGACCCACTGAGAAAGGACAAGCACGCCGACGTCGGGCCACTGGTCGCGGACAAGGAGCGCGGCCCGTAGTCCCTCGTCGGTGAACGTGGGCGGCATCCGCACGTCGACCACGCACGCGTCGGGGATCGTCGCCGACACCGCGCGCAGGAACTGCTCGGCGTCGCCCTCGGCCGCGACGACGTCGTGGCCGGCCTCCGCGAGCAGCCGGGTCAGTCCCTCGCGGAGCAGGACCGAGTCCTCGGCGATCGCTATGCGCATGGCAGCACCACCGAGATGATCGTCGGCCCGCCGGACGGTGACTCGACCGACAGCCTGCCGTCCACGCCCGCCACCCGGTCGGCGAGCCCGGTCAGCCCGGCAGCGTGCGGATCGGCGCCTCCGATGCCGTCGTCGGTGATCACGATGTGCAGCGTGCCGGGATACCCCTGGCCTTCCGCCACCACGGTGACCTGGCTGGCCCGGGAGTGCTTGGCCGCGTTGGTGAGCGCCTCGGCGACGACGAAGTACGCGACCGCCTCGACGGCGGGCTTGGGCCTGACCGGAATCTCGGTGCTCACGCTGACAGGTATCGGGCACCGCGCGGCGAGGCCGGAGATCGCGGCGTCCAGGCCCCGGTCGGTCAGGACTGGCGGGTGGACGCCGCGCACCAGGTCGCGCAGTTCGGTCAGCGCGGCCTTGGCCTCCGCGTGCGCCTGGTCCACGAGCTCACGGGCGGCGTCCACGTCGTCGGCGAACTTCGCCTTGGCCCGGCCGAGCTCCATCGCGAGCGCGACCAGTCGCTGCTGCGCGCCGTCGTGCAGGTCGCGCTCGATCCTGCGCCGCTCGGCCTCGGCCGCGTCCACGACCCGCTCCCTGCTGCGCTCGAGTTCGGCGACCCGGGCGGCCAGCACCAAATCGGCCGGCGGGGCGAGCAGCACCCGGGTGAGCGCGGCGTCCGCCGTCGCGAGGCCGCGGGTCAGCGCGGGCGCGGCGAGCAACAAGAGCACGCCACCCGCGACGAGGGCGGCCAGCACCGGCGTGCCGGTCACCACCGTCCCGCCGATGACCGGGCCGCCCTGGGGCAGCGCGCCGCTGTACAGCGGCAGCGTGATCAGGACCACGCTCAGCGCCCACACGCAGATCGTGACGACCGAGGTCACCAGGCTGACAGGCAGCCGCAGGAACGCGTAGCCAATCTCACCCCAGGACGCCCGCTCGCGGTAGGCACGCAACCGGGGCACCAGGCCCCACCGGTAGCCGGCGCGCTCGCCGGCGGGCCAGGCCGCGATCGAGGTGCCGAGGAAGAAACCGAACCGCGCTCGCTCGAATCTGGCCAGCCAGTCCATGACGCGCAGCGTGAGCCCGAGCACGGGGACGCCGACCAGCATCAGCGGCAACAGCCCCACGCCGAGCGCGAGGCCGAAGACAACGAGAAAGAAGGCCGCCACGCCGATGACCAGCCCGGCCACATGGTGGCAGAAGGCGAGCCAGGTACGCGGCGACAGCACGCTGAAGACGAACACACCACCGACGCTAGGCCATATCGGCGTGCGCCTGCCAGCAGCCCCGCCCCCGTAACCGGGGTGAGGCAGACCCCACCCCCAGTCCGTCTGCCGGCACCATGGCCGCGGCGGGCCGCCGCGGCCGAACCTAGGTCCCATGGATACCAACCAGCCCGCAGGGGCACCCATCGTCGAACGGGTGGCCGGATGGTCGGCCCGTCATCGCATCGTCGCCGTCACCGGCTGGCTGCTGCTTGTCGCCGTGGCTTTCACGCTCGGCCAGCACCTGGGCACAAGCAACGTCAACAGCTACGACCCTGGCCAGGCCGGGCGGGCCGAACGGGTGCTCGCGCGACCGGACGTGCAGCAGCCGGACTCGGAGAGCGTCCTCATTCAGGGCCATTCCGCGGGCCAGACGTTCCGCGGCGACCCGGAGATACGGCAGGCCACCGCGCAGGTCGTCGCCGCGCTGCGTCGCGTGCCTGGCTCCGCGACCGACATCCAGTCGCCGTTCACCACCGCCGGCATGACCAGCGGGCGGTCCGCTCTCGTCACGTTCAACGTGGCGGGAAACCCCGACAATGACGACCAGGCCGTCGTGCCCGCGCTCAACGCCGTCGCCGCGGTGCAGGCCCGTCATCCCGGCCTGACCGTCGCCGAGGCAGGCGAGGCCAGCGTCGACCGGGCGACCGGCTCGATCACCGGCCAGGATTTCCGCAAGGCGGAAGCCACGTCGGTGCCGGTCTCGCTGGCCCTGCTGCTTATCGTGTTCGGCGCGCTGGTCGCGGCCGGCATCCCGCTGCTGCTGGCCGGCACGGCGGTGATCAGCGCGATCTCGCTGCTCGCCATCCCCAGCCGCTGGCTGCCGATCGACGGCACCACCTCGTCGATCGTGCTGCTTGTCGGGATGGCGGTCGGCATCGACTACTCGCTGTTCTACCTGCGTCGCGTCCGCGAGGAGCGCGCGGTGGGCCGCACCACGCAGGAGGCGCTGCGGGTCGCCGCGGCAACGTCGGGGCGGGCGATCGTCGTGTCCGGGCTGACCGTGATGATCTCGCTGGCGGGGCTGTTCCTCACCGGGATCGACGTGTTCTCGGGTATCGCGATCGGAACCATGATCGTCGTGGGAGTGGCGGTACTCGGCTCGCTGACATTCCTGCCCGCGCTGCTGTCACTGCTTGGCAAGGGGACGGACCGCGGGCGAATCCCGTTCCTCGGCCGGCGTCAGGCCGCCGCGCGCAGGTCTCGGCTGTGGCAGTACACGGTCCGCGCGGTGGTCAAGCGGCCGCTCGCGCTCGGCGGGCTCGCGACCGTCGCACTGCTCGCCCTCGCCGCTCCGGTGCTCTCGCTGCATCTGGAGGACGCCGGGCTGCATGACCTGCCAACCAGTGTCCCCGTGGTCCGCACCCTGGACTCCATCCTGCAGGCCTTCCCTGGCGGTCCCGCACCGGCCGAGGTCGTGGTGACCGGCGACCTGAGCAGCCCGCGGGTCAGCCATGCCGTGGCCGCCATGCGCGCGGAGGTAGCCGCCACGCACGGCGCGATCCGCGAGCCGATCACCACCCAGACGTTCGGCGACGGCACGGTGCTCGTCGTGTCGGTTCCCCTGGCCGGTGGCGGCACCGACACGACCTCGAACAACGCGCTCGCCACGCTCAGGTCAGATGTCCTGCCCGCGACGCTCGGGAAGGTGCCAGGGATCAGCTACGCCGTGGGCGGGCTGACCGCGGGCAACTACGACTTCGACACCCAGCTCGCCAAGACGACCCCCTGGGTGTTCGCCTTCGTGCTCGGTCTAGCCTTCCTGCTGCTCATGGCCACGTTCCGTTCGGTGGCGATACCGGCGCTGTCCATCTGCCTGAACCTGCTCTCGGTGGGCGCCGCTTACGGCCTGATGACCTGGATCTTCCAGTACGGCCACCTGCAGGGTCCGCTCGGATTCACCTCCTACGGCGGCATCACGCCATGGCTCCCGCTGTTCATGTTCGTGCTGCTGTTCGGCCTGTCCATGGACTATCACGTGTTCATCCTCAGCAGGATCAGGGAGCACCTGAAGCGCGGCGCCTCCGCCAGGCAGGCGATCACCGAGGGCATCGCGGGCAGTGCGGGCGTCGTGACGAGCGCCGCCGTCATCATGGTGGCGGTGTTCTCGATCTTCGCGACACTGTCGGTCATCGAGTTCAAGTTCTTCGGTGTCACGATGGCGGCCGCCATCCTCATCGACGCGACGATCGTGCGCGGCGTACTGCTGCCGGCCGGCCTCGCGCTGCTCGGCGAGCGGGCCTGGTGGCCCGGGTCCCGGCGGCGGAGCGGGCGGCACGCGACGGCCCCGTCGAGCGTCGCACAATGGGACATATCGGCTGGTTCTACATACGGAGTAACTTCCCGCGCCACGTGAGTCGCAGGCCGGTCCGCGCTCCCAAGCGCGGGCCGGCCATCCGGCGCCGGGCCCGATACTGGTGTCGTGGCGGAGAAGGTGGTGCGGCGCAGCGGCGCGGAGCGGCGTGCTGTGCACCGGCGGACGAGCGCCGGGCTGGCGGAGCTCGTGCCAGATCTATCCCGAACGGCCAGTTGGCTTTTGTTCCTCGACGGCATCCCGCAAAGCCAGGTGGACCTCGACGACCCCGGCTACCTGGAGTTCGAGTACGTCCGCCGGATCGGGCACGTGGCGGACCTGGCGTTCCCGGCCGGCGAGCCGCTACGGGTGCTGCACCTCGGGGGCGGCGCGATGACGCTGCCCCGCTACATCGCGCATACCAGGCCGGGTTCACGGCAGCTGGTGGCCGAGGTCGATGCCGAGCTCACCGACCTGGTCCGGCGGCACCTGCCGCTGACTGGGCGCAGGGGCGACAGGGCGGCCGCGGGGCAGGGCGCTAGAGGGCCGGGGGTCCGGGTCCGGGCCGCCGACGCCCGGCAGGTGCTCGAGTCCGTCGCGGCCGCCGCCTACGACCTAGTGATTAGCGACGTGTTCGCGGGCGCGCGGACGCCGTTCCACCTGACGACCGCCGAATGCGCCCGCGCGGTCGCCCGCGCGCTGCGGCCCGGCGGGGTCTACGCGGTCAACGTGGCGGACGGTCCCGCGCTGGACCATGTGCGCGGGGCAGTCGCCACGGTTCGTTCGGTATTCGCGGAGACGTGCATGATCGCCGAGGCCGGGGTGCTGCGCGGCCGCCGGCTGGGGAACCTGGTGCTCGCGGCGAGCGCCCGCCCGCTCCCCTATGATCAGCTGCGGCGGGCGGCGGCGGCCGATCCGTTCCCCGCCCGTGTGCTGGACGGCGCTGAGCTGGAACGCTTCGCCTCAGGAGCCCCAGTGGTCACAGACGCCACGACGCCGCCCGACCCCCGTCCACAGTCAACAAACTGGTAACACGCCCGATTCGCGCATTGTGCTCAGTCACGTGCGTCTACCCTTGCGGACATGGACTTGCCCCCCTCAGGTTGGTACCCGGATCCGTACGGGGTGCCCGGACTGCTGCGCTGGTGGGACGGGTCGACGTGGACCCAGCACACGCACCCGGGCGCCGGGACGGAAGGCGCGGACGGCGGTGCGCCGGCCGCTACGGTGCAGCAGACGACCGTCCAGCCCGTGGTGCAGCCGACGACCGTGCAGCCAACCGCTGTGCAGCCGACCACGGTGCAGCCGGCGGTCCAGCAGGGCGGTCCGCAGCCCGGGGTGCAGCCGACGACCGTGCAGCCCGCGGTGCAGCCGACCAGGGTGCAGCCCCCTGTCCAGCCGACGACCGTGCAACCCCCCGTCCAGCCGACGCGGATTCAGCCACCGCCGCAGGGGGCGGACGCCCAGGGCACTCAGGTGCTGTTCCTCGGCGACGACGCGTGGACCGCGCCCGGCGGTCCCGCGCGGGGCGACCTTTACGGCTACCAGCGGGCTCAGCAGCGGCGGCGGCGGCTGTGGGTGGCCAGCGGGCTGACAGGCGGCATCCTGGTCGCGCTCGCGCTCGTCGCGCTTCTCGTGCAACACCTCGGCCGCACGCCGACCACACCGCTCGCGGCGACGACTCCGGCGACGCACGCGCCGACAACGCCCCCGCCGTCTCCCACGCCGTCGCCGACGCCCTCGGCCACGTCAGGCTCGGTGATCAACGACGGCACGTCGGGCCTGTCCTACTCGCTGCTCTCCTCATGGCAGCCGGGCTGCCCGAGCGGTATGAACAACGTGTTCCCCTGGTCGACGGGCGAGTCCGCCATCGCGGGACAGATCAACGGCGGCCAGACGGCCTGGTACGGCGTCGCCTGCTCGGGGGTCCTGCCGCAGAGCTACGGATACAACGGCGTGGCGGACCTGGACAACACCGCGACGAACGTGGCCAACCAGTTCAGCAACGTGTACTACAGCGCGCTGCAGCACACCTCCCAGCCGGAGCTCAGCCAGCCGCTCATGGTCAGCGGGCACGCGGCCTGGGAGGTCAAGTTCCTGCAGACGTACACCAACGCCCAGGCCCAGGGAGCGTCCTGGCCGAACGAACTCGCCGCGGTGGTGGTCGTCGACCTTGGCACGGGGATCGCGCCCTCGGTGTTCTACGTGTCGGTTCCCAACGACCTCAACGAGGGCAACGTGGACTCGCTCGTCTCCTCGCTGAAGCTCACCGTCCCGCCGCAGCCAGGTGGCGGCGGCGGCTCACCCGGTGACGGCTCGCCCGGTGACGGCGGGTCGCCCGCGCCCGGGGCGGGATCACCCACCGCGGGCCCGTAGCGAGCCTCACCTCAGGAGTTCGACGCTGCTCATGAGTTGACAGGGAAGCCGAGGTTCACGCCACCGTGGCTGGGGTCCAGCCACCGTGACGTGACGACCTTCCCTCGCGTGTAGAAGTGCACGCCTTCGGTGCCGTGCACGTGCGTGTCGCCGAACAGCGACGCCTTCCACCCGCCGAAGGAGTAGTACGCCATCGGCACGGGGATCGGCACGTTGACCCCGACCATGCCGATCTCGGCCTCGGAGACGAACCGGCGCGCCGCTCCCCCGTCGCAGGTGAAGATCGCCACCCCGTTGCCGTACGGGCTGGCGTTGACCAGGTCGACGGCGGCCTCGTAGGTCGGGACCCGCAGCACGGACAGCACCGGGCCGAAGATCTCGTCCGTGTAGCAGCTCATCGCCGGCGTCACGTGGTCGAGCACGCTCGGCCCGAGCCAGAACCCGCCGGACGCGCCGCCGATGACCGGGTGCACCCGTCCGTCGACCGCGAGCGTCGCGCCCTGCGCCACGCCCGAGTCCAGGTAGGACGCGACCTTGTCCCGGTGCGGCCTGGTCACGAGCGGCCCCATCTCGGACCGCTCGTCAGCGCCCGGGCCGACGCGGAGCACGCCGATCCGCTCCTTGACGCGGGCGACCAGGTCATCGCCGACCGGGTCGACCACGACGAGCGCGGAGATCGCCATGCAGCGCTCCCCCGCCGAGCCGAATCCGGCCGAGACCGCGGCGTCGGCGGCCAGGTCCAGGTCCGCGTCGGGCAGCACGACCATGTGGTTCTTCGCGCCGCCGAGCGCCTGCACCCGCTTGCCGTTCGCGGTGCCGGCCTCGTACACATACCGCGCGATCGGCGTGGACCCGACGAAGCTGACCGCGGCGACGCCCGGGTGCGTGAGCAGCCCGTCCACCGCGACCTTGTCACCGTGCAGCACGTTGAACACGCCGTCAGGCAGCCCCGCCTCCGCCCACAACTGCGCGAGCAGCAGCGAGGCGGACGGGTCCTTCTCCGACGGCTTGAGGACGAACGTGTTGCCGCAGGCGATCGCGAGCGGGAACATCCACATCGGCACCATGGCCGGGAAGTTGAACGGCGTGATGCCCGCCACCACCCCGACCGGCTGGCGGATCGAGTACGAGTCCACGCCGGTGGACACGTTCTCCGAGTAGCCGCCCTTGAGCAGGTGCGGGATGCCGCAGGCGAACTCCACGACCTCAAGGCCCCGGGCGACCTCACCCGCGGCGTCGGAGGCCACCTTGCCGTGCTCGGCGGTGATCAGCGCCGCGAGGTCGCCGGCGTGCGCCTTGACCAGCTCGCGGAAGGCGAAAAGGACCTGGGCCCGCTTGGCCAGCGAGGTGCGCCGCCATCCGGGCAGGGCCTGCGCGGCGGCCGCCACGACGTCGTTGACCTCGGTGGCCGAGGCGAAGTCCACGGTGCCGCTGACCTGGCCGGTCGCGGGGTCGTAGATGTCGCCGTGCCGTTGCGCCTCGCCCGTCCAGGGCTTGCCGCCGATCCAGTGCGTAACGTGCTTCATGAGCGTGCTTCCTTACTTAGCCCTTACTTGGCCGCCGCGTCGACGGCCCGCAGCGCGTCCACCAGGATGGACAGGCCTTCGCGTGCCTCGGCCTCGCTGATCGTCAGCGGGGGCGCCATCCGCAGCGTGGCGCCGTACAGCCCGCCCTTGCCGATCAGCAGCCCGCGCTCGCGGGTCGCCTCGAGCACCTTGCCGGCTAGCGGCGGGCTCGGCTTGTTCGTCGCGGGGTCGACGAGGTCGACGGCGAACATCAGGCCGCGGCCGCGCACCTCGCCGACGGTTGTGAGCTCCGCCGCGGCCTGGCGCAGCCCGTCGATCACGATCGCGCCGGTGACGGCGGCGTTCTTCTGCAGGTCGTGGGAGAGCACGTAGTCGAGGGTGGCGCTGGCCGCGGTGGTGGCGATCGGGTTGCCGCCGAACGTGGAGATGCCGTTGCCGCGGATGCCGTCAAGGAGGTCGCCGCGGCCGACGACGCCGCCGATCGCGAACCCGTTGGCCAGGCCCTTGGCGAACGTCATCATGTCCGGGGTGACGCCGTGCGCGCCGATGCCCCAGAAGTGCGCCCCGGTGCGGCCCCAGCCGGTCTGCACCTCGTCGGAGATGAGCAGGATGCCGTGCTCGTCGAGGACTTCCTTGTACGCGGCGAACAGCCCGTCGGGCGCCATCGTGAACCCGCCGACGCCCTGCACCGGCTCGGCGATCAGCGCGCCGACGTCGCCCGGGTGGATGCCGCCCGCGAGCAGAGCGCGAAGATCGGCGACGCAGGCGTCGATGAACTCGGCGTCTGACAGGTCGCGGTAGGGGGGCAGCTGCCGGTCCGTGCCGTGCAGGTAATGGGTGCCGAACGGGTCGTTGCTGCTCGCCTTCCACGACGCGTTCCCCGTGATGGCGACCGTGCCGAAGGTGCGGCCGTGGTAGCTGCCGCGCATCGCGAGCACCTGGTTGGCCTTGCGCGCGACAAGAGCGGCGGCGAGCGCGGTCTCGTTGGCCTCGGACCCGGAGTTGGTGAAGAACACCTTGGCGTTCGGGATGCCGGACAGCTTCGCGATCTTCTCCGCGAGCTCGACCTGGCTGCGGATCAGGTACAGCGTCGAGGTGTGCACGACGCCGGACGCGATCTGCCGCTCGACCGCCTCGCGAACCTCCGCGACGTCGTAGCCGAGCATGTTCGTCAGGATCCCGGCGAAGAAGTCCAGGTAGCTGTGGCCGTGCGCGTCGGTCACGCGGCAGCCCTTGCCGCTGACGATCTCGATCGGCTGGTCGTAGTAGAGGCCGACCCAGTTGGGGATGACCGCGCGGTGGCGGGCGAGAAGATCAGTCATGGTCTCAAGTCTGCCCGCGGCGGCGTGTTCTCGATAGCTACGACCTGTCATGGATTACCGTCGATTCCTTACATACTGTATTGTCGCTGGCGATGCCCCTGACGCTGCGCGACGTGCTCGACCTCGACGTCGTCCGCCGCGGCCAGCCCACCGTGATGGCCGCCGCGGACCGGCTCGACAGGCCCGTCCGCTGGGTGCACTCCGCCGAGCTGACTGACGTCGGGCGGCTGCTGCACGGCGGCGAGCTGCTCCTGTCGACCGGGATCGCGCTGCCGGATTCCGCTGACGGGCTCGACCGCTACGTCGCGGAGCTGGCCGGCGCCGGAGTGACCGGGCTGGCCATCGAGCTTGGCCGCCGGTACACGGGGACGCTGCCGGCGGCACTGGTGGCCGCGGCCCAGGCGCGCGGTGTGCCGCTGGTCGCCTTCGCCCGCGAGGTGGCGTTCGTCGAGATCACCGAGGCGGTGCACGCCCGGATCATCGACGCGCAGCTCGCGCAGCTGCGCGCGGCGCAGCGGGTGCACGAGACGTTCACCGAGCTGTCGGTCGCGGGGGCGCCCGCCGAGCAGATCGTGCGGTCCGCCGGGCAGCTCGCGGACCGGCCGCTGATCCTCGCCGACCTGTCGTACCAGGTGCTCGCGTTCTCCCCCGGGGCGTCCGCAGGCGGTGCGGGCCGGGTGTCTCGGGCGGACCGCGATCCGCGGCGGCTGCTTGACGACTTCGCCGCCCGCGCCCGCGCGGTGTGCGAAGGCCGGCCGCGGACGTTCTACGCGGCCGGACCGGGCTGGCTGGTCACCACCGTGGGCGCCCGGGGTGAGGACTGGGGCCGGCTCTTCCTCGTCTGCGACGGCGCGTCCGCGCCCGGCCCCGAGGAAACGGTGCTCATCGAGCGGGCAGCGACCACGCTGGCGCTCGGCCGGCTGCTCACCCGGCAGGCGGAGTCCCTGGAGCGGCAGGCGCACCGGACGCTGATCAGCGCGATCATCGAGCAGGCCGACGCGGATCCGGCCGAAGCGGAGGCGCGCGCGCGGGCGATGGGAGTGCCCGTCACCGGCCGCCAGCTCGTCGCGGCCGTGGTCCGGATACCGGACTCCGGCCCTGGGCTCTCCGCGCACGCCGCCGTGCTCGGCGTGGCGGAGGCCGTCGCGGACGCCTGCCGGGACGCCCGCGTCCCGGCGCTTGTCGGGTCGCTCGACGATGTGCGGGCCGGGGCGCTGCTCTCGCTGCCAGAGCACGCGGACACCGACGAAGCGCTGAAGACGCTGTCGGCGCGGCTGACGGCGCGGCTGTCCGCGCGGCCGCTGGCCGAGCGCTTCGGCGACCGGTTCGGCGGCGCCGGCCCGGCCGCGCTCGTGATCGGGACCGGGCCGCCTGCCACGGCACTGCGGGATGTGCGGCGCTCGTTCCTCGACGCGCGCGAGGTCGCCGACGTGGCGATCCGCCACCCTGACGGGCGCGCCTACTACCGGCTGCCCGATCTGCGGCTGCGCGGCCTGCTGCACCTGCTGCGCGACGACGCCCGCGTGCAGGCGTTCGCCGAGCGCGAGCTCGGCCCGTTGCTCTCCTACGACGCCGCGCACGGCACGCACCTGGTCGCCGACCTCGGCGTCTACCTGGAAGCCGGCGGCAACAAGGCGGAGGCCGCCGCGCGCGCTCACCTCGCGCGGCCCACCTTCTACCAGCGGCTGCGGCTGATCGAGCGCGTCCTGGGTGTCAGCCTGGCCGAACCGGAGTCCCGCGCCTCGCTGCACGTCGCGCTGCTGACGGTCAAACCCGACGGGTAAGGATATGTCAGTGGAACGCGTGCCACTTGAATTGCATCGTCGCGGAATTCACCGCCGATACAGCCGACAGGACATCGGCGCCGTTGGACATCGTGATCTGCTCGTTAGCGGCACCTTGATAGGAAATGTAGCCGCCGGCCACTGTGCGAGCCACGGCATCGGTCAGCTGAGCCATGCCGTAATCGGCTAGGTCCGGCAACGAGCCGTTGACCGTCGGCCGCTCCATGACCCATTCTGCCGCGGCGCCCGCCACGGTGGTTGAACCGCGCGCCGTGTACATGTAGCCAGTCGACACGCTGGTGGTCTCGTTTATCAGCAGGAAGACTCCGTTTGAGCCGTTCAGCGCGGGCATCTGCCCCGTGTTGGCGACCCAGACCTGGCAGATGATCTGATCACCGGGATGCACTGGGAAGTTCGTGATCTGCTGCTCGAACTGCTGCTGTGGCAGGAACTGGGTCCAGGCGTAATAGGTGGAGAACGACCACGACAAACCGAGGAAGGAAATCGTGACGTTCTGCTGCTGCGTCCCCGCCTGAACCAGATCAGGGGTCCCCGCACCGTCGAGACCGATCCAGAATGAGCTATAGGTGATCTTGTTGGCTTCCCCTGTCACGTTTGGCACGGTCCACGTGCCGGTCACCCAGTCATAGGTCTGTCCACCGCCGTGCAGCTCGAAGCCGCTCCAGTTCGACGAGGACTGCGGAGAGCCCGCGGTGCTCGCGCGGACGGCGTGCGTGATGTCAGGCCTGGGTATGGTGCGCGGCTTTACGAGAAGGATGGGCGCGGACACCACTCGCCGCCACGTGTTGAACGCCGACGGTGCCATGCCGGGGTCTGGACGAATGGGGTAGCCGCGCTGCAGGAGCTCTTCATCAGAAAGGCTCACGGCCTCATCCGGGCTCAGCACCGGCTGGATTGGCGCTTGCGCCGCCGGCCTTGGGGCGACGGCCGGCGGAAATGGCATTTGCTGGGTCGGTTCCCTGGCGGAGCGAAGCTCAAGGACATGGTCTGCCGTCTGGCCGCCGGCGGTGGCGTGAATAGTCACCGCGGCCTGTATCTCTTGCGCTTGTGACGGCTGCTGACCTGGCGGGCGGATAGACAGGTCAAGGAACCCGTCGGGGGTCGCCTGCGCAAGGAATGGCGCGGGTGCGCCCGGTACATTGGCGCGCAGGGCGCAACTGGCGTTAGGGAGCGTCGCGACCCGCACATTCGTGGTAATGCCCGGCGGCAGTGTGTAGCGATAGGTCTGCTGAATCTCAGTCGGTGCGCTCACGAGTCGCTCCTACGCATCGAAAGCAGCGGCGCATTCGGCCGCCACTAAGCACAGTACCGAGATCGCAATTCTGAATCGAGTAGGGACCCGTCGGTAACTCCGCCGGTGATGGCCTCGGCCGCGACCGCCGCCGCCGCCGTGCTACCGCCGGTCCGCGAGTCACACCGGCCCCAGCTGTCCACCTGGTGTAAGTCCCGGCCACTTTGGGTGCCGTTTTGCCGTAATTTGTCGTGCGGCGTGATCCTGGTGGCGAATTCGCGCCGCTTGTCGCCGGCGATCACGGCGCCTGCCCCGGGTCAGCGGCCGGTTTCCACGATC
>Ga0335073_10001400_pt1 | contig 32152 bp, 27 predicted proteins | sample Lox_Sample_22_FD_207093 | JGI IMG/M metagenome (GOLD analysis project Ga0335073, IMG submission 207093) | Soil microbial communities from Loxahatchee National Wildlife Refuge, Florida, United States - Lox_Sample_2.2 | ecosystem: Environmental > Terrestrial > Soil > Wetlands | place: USA... | reverse complement strand
CGGTGCCCGCGTCTCCGTTCTGCGGATCCACCGAGGTGCTCGCCGCGCTCGCCAGGCCGCCGGAGCATGAGGTTCCCGGCGTCCGCCTCGCCCTGCGCCCCGACTTCGACGTGACTCCCGAGCCGGCCGGGCTCAGCGGCGGGGGCATCCCGCTCGGGGAAGTGCTCGACCGCAACCTCATGCCGGCCGGGTCGTTCACGCTGCCGCTGGATTCGCTGAACCGGCACGTGTTCGTGTGCGGCGCGACCGGCGCGGGCAAGTCGCAAACCGTGCGCGCCCTGCTCGAGGCGGCGAGCGGACGCCGCATCCCGTGGCTCGTCATCGAGCCGGCCAAGGCCGAGTACCGGCTGATGGCCAGCCGGCTGTCCGGCGCCCCAGGCGCCGAGGTCATCACGATCAGGCCGGGCGAGCCGGACGCGGTCGCGGCCGGGCTGAACCCGCTGGAACCCGCCGGGGACGCCAGCGGCAGCAGGTTTCCGCTGCAGACGCACGCGGACCTGGTCCGGGCCCTGTTCATCGCGTCGTTCCGCGCCGAGGAACCGTTCCCCCAGGTGCTCAGCGCCGCCCTCACCCGGGCGTACGAGGAAGCGGGCTGGGACCTCGCGCTGGGCGAGCCGCAAACCGGCGAAGCGGTCTACCCGACGCTCAGCGCCCTGCAGCGCGCGGCCGAGCGGGTGGTCACCGAGATCGGCTACAGCCAGCGGATCACCGACGACGTGCTCGGCTTCATCAGGGTGCGGCTGGCGAGTCTCCGGCACGGCACGACCGGGCGTTTCCTCGAAGGCGGCCACCCGATTGACTTCGGCACACTCATGCGCAAGAACGTGGTGCTCGAGATCGAGGATGTCGGGGACGACGCGGACAAGGCCTTCCTCATGGGCACCGTGCTCATCCGGCTGGCCGAGCACCTCCGGCTGACCCACCGCGGCGCCGGTCACCCGGCCGAAGCCCCGGCGCTCAGCCACCTGACCGTCATCGAGGAGGCCCACCGCCTGCTCCGCCGCGCGGAGCCGGGCGGCCCTGGCGCCCAGGCGGCCGGCGCGGCCGGGCACGCCGTCGAGATGTTCGCCGGGCTGCTCGCGGAGATCCGCGCCTACGGCGAGGGCCTGGTGATCGCCGAGCAGATTCCGGCCCGCCTGGCCGAAGACGTGATCAAGAACACCGCGGTGAAGATCACCCACCGGCTCCCCGCCGCCGACGACCGCGACGCGGTCGGCGCGACGATGAATGCCACGCCGCCGCAGTCGCGCTTCCTCGTCACGCTCGCCCCCGGCCAGGCCGCGGTCTTCTCCGACGGCATGGACTTCCCTGTGCTGGTGAAAATGCGGGACGGCACCGAACGGGAGCGGGCGGCTCTCCCCGCCACCGGCGATGCGCGGACGGTGGTGAGCCCCAGATCGGCCGCCTGCGGCCGCGAATGCGCGGCCCGGCCGTGCACGCTGCGGGAGATGCGCGCGGGCCAGCGCGCGCTCGACGACACGCCCTGGGTGCGCCTGTGGGCGGAGCTCGCCGTGCTCGCGCACCTGACCGGGTGGCCGGTGCCGGTGCCCACGCCCGCCGCGCTCGCCCGGTTCAGGCAGCTGCCGTCCCGGCTGAGCCGGTGCGCCACCGCGCAGGCGGTGGACGCGGCGGTCGCGGTGCGCGCCACCGGGCGGACGGCCATGCCCAGGCCGCGTGCGCTCGCCGCCCACGCGCAGGCCGCGATCCGCGCCAGGGCCGACCGCGACCAGTGGCTGTGCCCGGCCGACGAACCCGAGTGGCTGCTGACCGGCCCGGTGACCGAGGCGGTGGCCTTCGGCGTGGCCCGCCCGTCGGCCATCGAGACCGCCGGGCCGCTGCCCGCGCTGCTGGGCGAGTTCATCGACTGCCGCTGGCCGCTGCGGTACCTAAGCGCTTGAGTTATCCACAGAGTTACGCACATCGGTGCGCACAGGTTTGTCCACAGGGGGTGGGTCCAGGGTCCGCGGCCGCGGCAGCGCCGGGCCGACGTCCGCCGTGGTCTCCGAGGGCGCCAGGCCCCAGCGCCCGGTGACACACATCCAGAGCAGCGCCACCGCGGTGAGCAGGCGGACGACCGGCGTTACCCACTCGCCCTGGAACAACTGCACGTGCTGCACCCACTGGAAATGCGAAATCGACGCGGACTCCATGTAGGTGACGGCGCCGAAGCACAGCCGGATCAGGACCACCGGGTCGAGCCACGACGGGGGGTACATGGCGAGCAGCGCGATGATCATGACGTCGTACCACGGCCGCTGGAATGGCCAGAAGAACACCCAGGCCAGGCTCAGCGCCAGCGCCGGGGTCACCGCGGGCCGCCAGGGAACGCGGTCGGGCAGCCGGAGGCACAAAAGGACCGCGGCCACGACGCAACAGCCGATCGCGATCTGGATCAGGTGGCTGGGGATATAGGTTGCCCCGAAGGGGCCGGCGGCCCCGAACGGCCGGTAGAACACCTGGTAGAGGTTGTCCCAGGTGACCTGGTTACCCCGGTTGAACAGGACCCGCACCGCGGGCATCCCGGCGATCACGTACGAGGGCACGACCACCGCCAGCCAGCCCGCGGCCGCGGTCGCGAGCGCGGCCGGCGACCGGCGCAAGCCCCACGCGGCGGCGAGCGCGAACAGCGCGAACGGCGACTTGGTCGCGGCGGCGGCGCCGAGCAGCGCCCCGGCGAGCAGGCAGCGCCACAGCGGAGGCGGCCGGCCGGGCTGCGGGTAGCGCAGCAGCACCACGCCGACGAGCCCGACGGCGATCGCCAGCCCGTCGATGTGCCCGCTCGCGACGATCTCCCACAGCAGCAGCGGGTTCAGCGACCAGAGCAAGTGTGCGCGCAATCGCATCGCCGCGTCGCCGCGGAACAGCCAGTCGAGCACCAGCACCACGGCGCCGAACGCGATCGCCACCCACAGCTTCAGCCAGAACGTGATCCCGGCCATCGAGTCCCCGCCGAGTTCGGCCGACAGCCACTCCTCGGCGGTGGCGACGGGTCCGTAGTCCGACAGCGACTGCGCCCACGTCGGCGGGCTGTTGTCGGCGAGCTTGTCGCCCAGTGTCTCCATCTTCTGCGGGGTGAAGACGTACGGGCTGTAGCCGGTGGCCGCCATGTTGCCGTCGATCGCGTACGACTGGGTGTCCGTGCTGCCGGCCGGCGCGGTCACGGTGAAGGCGGCGATGGCGATGAAGGAGACGGCGAGCAGCGGTTTCACGCGCGGCCTGGCGCCGCGCACGACGGCGAGCAGCCCGGCGCCGACGCCCACCGTGCCCACGACCGCCGCGCCCCACAGCGTGAACAGCACGAAGTCGTTCGGCAGGTTCAGCGACACCCACCAGGGCGGCCCGCCCGACGTGTGCGCCATCGCCGGCACGCTGATCGAGGGACCCGCGATCGCCATAGCGATCATCCAGAGCAGCGAAACGGTGATGCACACCGCGGCGGTCCAGACAAGCCCCCGGGGATTCCCGGGGGCTCGCGTGTCCCGGTCACTCAAAGCCGCTCACTCCGCAGATACGCCATATTTCGGCTGGTAAGTCCGAGCCCCACCCTACCGGTCCCCAGACCGTACCCCGTCACGGGCTCAGAGCTGACTAAGGCCGCCTGCGGAGCAGGCATCACCAGCCCGAGGTGGATACCCGGCCGTTCACTCCGGCCTCGGTGCTGGTGGTGGTGGTGTCCGCCTCGGCATCGGCGTCAGCCGCCGGGGTCGCCGTGCCCGCGGTGGTGTCCGCCTCGGTGTCGGCGGACAGCGCGGTCTGGTAGCGCTTCCTGGCCAGCACTCCGGCCGCGCCGAGGGCGGCGAGCACGGCGGCGCCGAGGGCGGACCAGGTGATGATCGACCGGATCATCCTCTTCCTGCTTATGTCTTGCGGGTCCACCTGCTCCGCGGTGGCGTGCAGCGCCGCGGAGACCTTCGGCGCCAGGGTCGAAGTGGTGTAGTCGGCCGCGTTGTGGATGACGGGCGCGGCCCAGCCGCGGGCGCTGTACACGCCCTGCCTGACGCCCTTGTTCACACCGACCGCCGCCGCCTGGGCGGCGCTGTTCACGCTCTGCGCCGCCGCCTGGGCGGCGGTCTGCGCGGCGGTCTGTGCGGCTGTCCCGGCGGCTTTCGCGGCGGCGGCGCTCGCGTCGCGTGCCCGGCCGGCCATGTCGCTGCCCTTGTTCTTTGCGTTCGCGTAGAACACGGATACCTCCCCATCCTGCTCTCGCTAGGTCACAGTTCCCTAAAGTCCGCCCTTCAACCATGTACCGGCACGGTCCGGCACCCAGTGCGGCGGAGCCGGTACCGTGATAAGGGCACGCGTAACTGCCGCGAACGGTGGCCAAAACCGGCCGCCTGGACACGAACCGGAGTCGATGAGCATGACCGAAACGATGACCGCGACGCTGACAACGACGCAGGGGACGGTCACAGTCCGGCTTTTCCCCGACCACGCGCCGAAGACCGTACGGAACTTCGCCGAGCTGGCCGAGGGCGGCCGGGAGTGGACGGACCCGCGTAACCGGGCCAAGACCAAGGACAAGCTCTACGACGGCACGGTCTTCCACCGGGTGATCGCCGGCTTCATGATCCAGGGCGGCGACCCGCTCGGCACCGGCACCGGCGGGCCCGGCTACCGGTTCGCCGACGAGATCCACCCGGATCTGCGGTTCGACAAGCCGTACCTGCTGGCCATGGCGAACGCGGGCCCGGGCACGAACGGTTCCCAGTTCTTCATCACCGTCGCGCCCACGCCGTGGCTCACCGGCAAGCACACGATCTTCGGCGAGGTCATCGGCGGCGCCGACGTGGTGGACAAGATCAGCCACGTGCAGACCGTGCCAGGCGACCGCCCGGTGACCGACGTGGTGCTCGAGTCGGTCACCATCGAACGCGGCTAGCGGACGGCAGCCCCCAGTGACCGCGCCGGATCAAGCAAGCCCCCCGGGCCAGGACTCCCCGCCGACCTGTTACCGGCATCCCGGCAGGGAGACGTGGGTCTCCTGTGTCCGGTGCGGCCGCCATGCCTGCCCCGACTGCCTGCGCGAGGCGGCGGTGGGGCAGCAGTGCGTCGAGTGCGTGCGCGGGGCCGCCAAGGGCAGCCGGGCCGCCAAGACCGTGTTCGGCGGCAGGCCGCGCGCGACCGCGACGGTGACCTGGACCATCATGGCCGTCAACATCCTGCTGTACCTGGTGGAGCTGGCGCATCCGACCCTGGCCTCGGACTGGTGGATGCTCGGGTACGCGTACTACCAGGGTGGCGGCCCGATGCAGGGGGTCGCGGCGGGCCAGTGGTACCGGCTGCTCTCGTCCGCGTTCCTGCCGGGGACGGGCACCCTCGGCATCCTGGACATCGCGTTCAACATGTGGGCGCTCTACGTCGTGGGACCGGGCCTCGAGCAGATGCTGGGCCGGACCCGCTACCTCGCGGTCTACCTGCTGAGCGCGGTTGGCGGCAGCCTGCTCTTCTACTACCTGGCACCGCAGAACCAGCCGGCCCTCGGCGCCTCGGGCGCCATTTTCGGGCTGTTCGGCGCCTGGTTCGTGGTCTCGAGGCGGCTGCGCCTCGACAGCCGCGGGATCGTGCTGCTGATCGTGCTCAACCTCGCGCTCAGCTTCATTTACCGCAGCACGATCGCCTGGCAGGACCATGTCGGCGGGCTGATCGTCGGGGCGCTCATCACCGCCGCCTACGTGTACGCCCCGCGCAAGCACCGGCTCGCGGTTCAGGCCGCGGCCACCGTCGCGGTCGCGGTGCTGCTGGCCGTGGCGGTGATGATCAGGACCGCTCAGCTGAATCCGTAGCGGTACCCGTGTCGCCGGGAGTCAGCGCCAGCGGGTGGCGAGCGCCACGCCGGCCACGATCAGCGCGAATCCGCAGACCAGGTTCCATCCGCCGAGTGCGGCGAGCCCGGGCATGCTCGACTGGGTAACGTAGTACAGCGCGATCCACGCGAGGCCGATCAGGAAGCAGGTGACCATGACCGGCACCAGCCACGGCGGGCTGACCTTCTTGCGCGCGGAGCGCACCGGCGGCGGCGTGTAGACCGGCTTCTTCCGGACGCGGGACTTCGGCACCGCGCACCTCCTGCTCGGGGAATTCGGTTTCGGGGTAAGCGTAGTGCACCGTTTCCCGCTGCGCGTCCACGCTACTAAGCGATACCATTCGATTGCTATGAGTAACCAACGGGGGCGGCTGCTGCTTCGTGCCTGCGGTGAGGCGGGCGTGACGATCGGCGTGGTCCTCGCGCTGTTCCTCTGCTATCTGCTCTGGGGGTCAGGGCTGCGGGCTGACCAGGCGCAGCGCCAGTTCGCCAGCCAGCTCGAGCACGCCTGGCACGCGCCCGCGGGCGTCGGCACGCGGATGCCGGCCGATCCGATCCGGCTGGTGACGGGCCAGCCGTTCGCGTTCATCAGGATCCCGGCGTTCGGCGCGCACTGGCGGTTCACCATCATCCAGGGCACCACGCTGGCGCAGCTCGACGTGAGCCCTGGGCACGTGCCGGGCACGCAGCTGCCTGGCCAGCTCGGCAACTTCGCGGTCGCCGGGCACCGGGTGACGGCGGGCAACCCGTTCTGGTCGCTGCCGTCCCTTGCCGCGGGCGACCGGGTGTACATCGACACGCGGTACGTCACCTATGTCTACCGCGTGACAGGGAAGCCCGCCTGGGTGCTGCCCACCGACCTGGCCGTCCTCGAGCCTGTGCCCGGCCGGCCGGGCGTCCGGCCCACCCGCCGCCTGATCACGCTGATCACGTGTGATCCCGCCTGGACCGGCACCCACCGGGTCATCGTCACCGGCATCCTGACGGCGGTGCGTCCCCGCACCGCCGCCGCTGGCGGGCAGGCCTGATGTACGGGTGGCTGTGGCGGCACCTGCCCGGCGGCACCGGCACGAAGGCGGCGGTGATGTTCCTCATCGCGATCGTGGCCTTCGCGCTGCTGTGGCTGCTGATCTTTCCGTGGGTCTACACCACGTTCCCGGTCTTACGGGTTGATCGTGAGGCCCCCGCCCGGGCCGCCGCCGCCACCGGTGTCCGTCGGGGTCGGGCTCGCCGTCGTGGTCGGGCTCCCCGTACCGGACGGCGATGTGGTGGGGCTGGCGGTCGCCTGCGGCTGCACGAAGATCTGGATGGTCGAGCCGTCGGGCTTCACCGCGCCGGAACTCGGGTTCTGGCTCCACACGGTGCCCGCCGCGACCTGCTGGGTCGCCGGCGCGGCGGTGACGATGGTCTGCACCTTGAAACCCTGCCCCTGCAGGATCGTCTGCGCTTGCACCGCGGTGTCCCCGATGACGGACTGCACCGTCGCGCCGCCGCCCGAGATGTACAGCGTGATCAGCTGGTTCGGGTCGACGGACGTGCCCGGCTGCGGGCTCATGTGGTCGACTTCGCCCTGCGGCAGCGTCGAGGTCGCGTCGGGCTGGGTCTGGACGTTATTGAGGCCCTCGCTGGCCAGCTTCTGCTGGGCCGCCGCGGACTGCATGCCGGTCACGTTCGGGAGCGTGACCTTCTGGGCTCCCGAGGAGACGTACACCTGGACCGTGCCGCCCTTGGCGATGGCACTGCCGCCGGCCGGGTCGGTGCTGATCACGTAGCCCTTCTGCACGCCCGAGTCGGCCCGCGAGACCACCTGAGGAACGAGGCCAGCGGCCTTGATCGCCGCGACGGCCTGCGCCTGCGGCTCGTTGTTGACCGACGGGACGTAGTCCGACGCGCCCTTGCTTGTCAGCAGGATGGCGGCGGCGATCACCGCGCCGATCACCACGAGCAGCGGGATGAGCCAGGGCAGCCAGCGCCGCGCCCAGCTGCGCTGTGGCGGCTCTTCGCCACCGCCGTCGTAGCCCCCGTACCCGTTCTGGTAGCCGGTCTGGTAGGGCGAGACCGCCGTGGGCGCGGCGCCCATCCCCATCGCGGTCTGCGGGCCCATCCGCTGGGTGCGGTCCTGGTAGCCGTAGTAGTCCTGGCGGGTGGGCGGCGGGGCCATCGCGGCCACCTGCATGCCGGAGGCGGCCCGCTGGATGTCCGCGTTCATTTCCGCGGCGCTCTGGTACCGGTCGTTCGGCGACTTGGCCATGGCCCGCAGCACGATCGCGTCCGCCCACGGCGGGATGTCAGGATCCAGCCGGGACGGCGGGATCGGGTTCTCCCGCACGTGCTGGTAGGCGATCGCCACCGGCGAGTCGCCCGTGAACGGCGGGCGGCCGGTGAGCAGCTCGTACAGCAGGCAGCCGGTGGAGTACAGGTCGCTGCGCGCGTCCACCCGCTCGCCCCTGGCCTGCTCCGGCGACAGGTACTGCGCGGTGCCGATGACCTGGGCGGTCTGGGTCATGGTCGCCTGGGCGTCGCTCATCGCGCGGGCGATGCCGAAGTCCATCACCTTCACGTCGCCGTTCCTGGTGACCATCACGTTGCCCGGCTTGATGTCCCGGTGCACGATGCCCGCCTGGTGGCTGTACTCCAGCGCGCGCAGCACCCCGCTGACGATCTCCAGCGCCCGTTCCGGCAGCAGCCGGTGGCCCTCCATCAGCAGGTCGCGGACCGTCCGGCCGTCCACGTACTCCATCACGATGTACGGCACGGGCACGCCCGTCGACATGTCCTCGCCGGTGTCGTACACCGCCACGATCGAGGGGTTGTTCAGCGACGCGGCGGACTGCGCCTCGCGGCGGAACCGTGCCTGGAAGGTCTGGTCCCGTGCGAGGTCGGCGCGCAGCGTCTTGATGGCGACGATCCGGTCCAGCCTGATGTCGCGGGCCCGGTAGACCTCTGCCATACCGCCCCGCCCGACAACCCCATCAAGCTCGTATCTGTCACCGAGCAGCCGCGGCTGTGTCATGTCTCGCACTCTTCCAAACCACCCTGCATCGTAACTGTCATCCCTCTGTACCACCACTCCGCTCGCCTAGACAGACAACGTCGGTGCCGGCGTCGTCGGCGTTGTGGGCGGCGTTGTGGGGGGTGTCGTCGGCGGTGTCGTCGGCGGCGTTGTGGGTGGTGTCGTCGGCGGCGTTGTCGCCGGTGTCGTCGGCGGCGTCGTGTGAGCCTTCGCCGTCGGAGACTTGCTCGCCGCCTTCGACGTGGCCGGGGAGGTCGTCGGTACGTTCACCACATTATTGCCTGTGGTGGGGTCACCGGGGCTAGTCGGCCGCGCCGACTTGGTGGGCGTGGAACTGGCGGAGTGCGAGGGGGAACTTCCCGATCCGGTCGACGCCGCACCGCTGCTGTGCGGGCTGCTCAGCAGCAGCACCCCGGCGATCGCCGCGACGCCGCACAGGGCTGCCCCGGCCCCGACCGCCACCAGGCGGCGGCCGGCGGGGGGTGAGGCACCACGGGCCCGTTCCGGAAAATCGAGGACAGTTTCCGGCGCGGGGGGATAGCCGGGCACCACCGGCAGGTCCGCGGTGCCCGGGCCGGGCTGCCCGTTGACCGCCCGGGCGTCCAGGATCATGTCCGCGCGGTCGGCCACATGCCGCGCCGTCGGGGGGCGACCCCCCGGCTCCTTCGCGAGCATCGCGAACACCAGGTCGCTGACCGGCCGCGGCACGTCGGCGGGCAGCGGCGGCACCGGGTCGTGCTTGTGCATGATCGCGATCGCCAGCGGCTGTTCCGCGATGAACGGCGGCTGGCCGGCCAGGCACTCGTACGCCACGACGCCCAGAGAATAGATGTCCGACGCGCCGGTGACCTCCTGACCCGTCGCCTGTTCCGGCGAGACGTACAGCGCGGTCCCCATCACGATGCCGGTCGCGGTCAGGTTCGCCTCCTGCTCCGCGCGGGCCTTGGCGATGCCGAAGTCGGTGATCTTCGTCGTGCCATCGGCCGTGATCAGCAGGTTTCCCGGCTTGATGTCCCTATGCACGATGCCCGCCTGGTGCGCCACGTCGAGCGCGCGGGCCGCCTGGCCGACGATGTCCATCGTCACGTCCGGCGGCAGCCGGCCTTCGCGTTCAAGGATCGCGGACAGCGGCTCGCCGTTCACCAGCTCCATGACCAGGTAGGGGCCACCGAGCGGGCTCATCTCGCCGTAGTCGAAGACCTTCGCGATCCCGGGGTGGGACAGGGCCGCGGCGTACCGGGCCTCGGCGCGGAACCGGGCGCGGAACTGCTCGTCCCCCGCGTGCACGGCGGCGAGCAGCTTGATGGCTACTGGGCGCCCGAGCATCTGGTCGGTGCCCCGCCAGACTTCCCCCATGCCGCCGGAGGCGATCCGCTCGATCAGTTCGTACCGGCCGTCTAGAACGTAGTCGGTCACGTTATCCCCAGAGTTGCCAGGTATGCCTTGATGACGGCGACGGCGATCGGTGCCGCCGCTTGAGCGCCGTAACCGGCGCCCTGCAATATGACGCCGACAGCTATCTTCGGGTTGTCGGCAGGCGCGAAGGCCGTGAAAACCGCGTCCGGGTTCGCGCTCACCCCGTTGAGCGCGTTCTGCGCGGTGCCCGTCTTGCCCGCGATCACGATGCCGCCCTCGTTGGCCGCGCTGAACGCGTACCCGGTGCCCTGCGGCTGCTGCGTCACCGCGATCATCATCTGCTTCACGTTGTTAGCAACGGACGCGCTGACCGCCTGGCTCAACTGCGACGGCTGATTCGACTGGACGACCGACAGGTCGGAGGCGGTGACCTGCTGGATCAGGTATGGCTTCATCAGCGAGCCGCCGTTGGCGATCGCGGCCGCGAACATCGCCTCCTGCAGCGGGGTCACCGTGTCGTCGAACTGGCCGATCGCGGAGAACGCGGTCAGCGGCAGGCTCGGCGGGGTGACGTACTGGCTCGGCGCCACCGTGACGCCGGGGATGCCCAGGTCGGCGTCGTTCATGCCGAACGCGTCGGCTGTGTTCTTCAGCGCCCCGCCGCCGATCTCCATGCCGAGGTTGCCGAACGTCGTGTCGCAGGACTGCGAGAACGCCCACAAGATCGTGGTCTGGCCGTTGGCGCCCGCGCTGCCGCACACCTCGTTGCTGTCGTTGTGCAGCTGGTTCGTCGTCTGCGGCAGCGTCAGCACCTGCGGGGAGTACACCATGCTGTTCGGGGAGCGCGTCGCGCTCTGCCCGAACCACGCCGAGCTCGTCACGATCTTGAACGTCGAACCGGGCGGCAGAGTGGTCTGGGTCGCGTTGTTGAGCAGCGGGCTCGGGCTCTCGCTGAGCAGCTGCTTGTCGTAGGCGTTCAGCGCCGGGCCGTTGTGGGTGGCCAGCTTGTTCGGGTCGTAGCTCGGGTAGGAGGCCATCGCCAGGATCGCGCCGGTGCTCGGGTTGAGCGCCACCACGCCGCCGACCCTGTTGGTGCCCTGAAGGGCGCTCTGCAGGCCCTGGTAGGCGGCCAGCTGCGCCTTCGAGTTGACCGTGACCTGGACGGTGGCGCCCTTCTGCGGCTTGTTGGTGATCATGTCGATGAAGTTGCGAAACTCCAGCTGCGACCCGGTCCCCGACAGCAGGGCGTCCTCCGCGTGCTCGACGCCGGTCGAGCTGTAGATCGAGTCGTAACCGGTGACCGGCGCGTACACCGGGCCGTTGGCGTAAGTGCGCAAGTACTTGTAGATGTCGTTCGACGGCGTGGTGCTCGCGATCGTCACACCGTCGGAGGTCTGGATGTCGCCGCGCTGGTACTGGTTGTCCGCGGAGACGGCCCGGATGTTGAACGGCCTGTTGGCCAGGCTCGTGGTCTCGAACGCCTGGAGGTAGTTCACGTTGATGAGGAGCAGCAGGAACATCACCAGGACGGCGATGGAGATCCTCTTCAGCGCGCGGTTCACTTCAGCGACACCACCTGAGTCAGACCCTCCTCCTGGATCGGCCGTGGCGGCGGGCGGCGCGCGGTGTCGCTCAACCGCGCGAGCACGGCGACGAGTATCCAGCTGGCGACCAGGCTCGAGCCGCCCTGGGACAGGAACGGAGTGGTGATCCCGGTCAGCGGGATGAGCCTGGTGACACCGCCGACGATCACGAAGATCTGCAGGGCGACCATGAACGACAGGCCGCCCGCGAGCAGCTTCGAGTAGGGGTCCTTGATCATGAACGCGGTCCGCAGCCCGCGCTGCACGAGCAGGCCGTAGATCAGCAGCAGGGCCATCACCCCGGCCAGGCCGAGCTCTTCGCCGAAGCCGGTGAAGATGAAGTCGCTCTGCACCAGCGGCGTGAACCACGGCTGGCCGTTGCCGAGGCCGCGGCCGAGCAGGCCACCGCTGGCCATCCCGTACAGGCCCTGGACGGTCTGGTACGAGGGCTGGGTCCCGTCGATCAGGTTCTGCGTGCTGAACGGGTGCAGCCAGACGCTGAACCGGGTGTGCACGTGGGAGAACAGCTCGGCGGCGGCGAACGCGCCGACCACGAACGCGGTGAACCCGATGATCAGCCACGAGGTCCGCGACGTGGCGATGTAGATCATCGCCACGAACATGCCCATGAACACCGCGCTGGTGCCGATGTCACTCTCGAAGACGAGCAGCAGCAGGGCGACTGCCCAGACCGTCGCGATCGGGCCGAGGTCGCGGCCCCGCGGCAGGTCGATGCCGAGCACCCGCTTGCCGGCCAGCGACAGCACGTCGCGCTTGGCGACCAGATAGCCGGCGAAGCTTGCGGCCAGCGCCAGCTTGGCGAACTCCTCGGGCTGGATGCTGCCAAGGCCAGGGATGGCGATCTGGATCTTGGCGCCGGTACCTGGCACTCCGCTGATGCCGGTCGGCAGGAACGCGGGCAGCGCGATGAGCACGACCCCGATGAGGCCGAGGAGGTAGGTGTAGCGCTGCAGGACCCGGGGTTCCTTGACGAATATCAGGACGGCCACGAAGCAGCCGATGCCGATCACCGTGTAGACGATCTGCAGGATCACGGCCGACGAGCTCAGCGTGGAGATCGGGATGGGGACCCCCGCCGTATTGGTGGGGCCGGGGTTGCCGTACCGGCCGGCCTCGTGGAGCCGGTAGATCATCACCAGCCCGAGCCCGTTGAGCAGCGCGCCCAGCGGAAGCAGCAGCGGGTCGGCGTACGGCGCCCAGCGGCGGATGGCCAGGTGCGCGCCGATGATGATCACGATGAACGCGATCATGTACTCGGTGATGGTGGACACCCGCTGGCCCTTGAGGCTGAACGCCGTGCTCGCGAACGCGAACGCGACAAGCGCGAACACGAACACGAGCATGCTCAGCTCGGTACGCCTCCGGCCCGCGGCGACCTCCTCCGGCTGCCCCGGCTGACCGCCAACGGCCGGGGACGGGATCGTCATGCTACTCACGCGGCTGCCTTCGCCGAGGTCGAGGCCTTGGGTGTCGTGGTCGGCGTGGTCGTGGGCGAACTGCTCGGCGCGGTCGTCGGCGAGCTGCCCGGCAGCGCGCTGGCCGGGATGCCGAACGCGGGCGCGGGCGCGCACGCGGCGGCGTCCGGCGTAGCCGGCTGGGCGCCGACGAGGTCCTTCGGCGGCGTCTTGGTCTTCTTCGCCCGGTACAGGGCGAGCGCTGACTGGTACTGCTGATCGGCGGCCTGCCAGCTGGCGAGGGCCTCCCACTTCTGGTGGCAGGCGGCGACCTGGTTGCTGATCTGGCCGACGAGGGTTTGCGCGTTGGCCAGGCTGCTCGCCGAGATGGTCTGGCGAAGCATGTTCTGGTCGCCGACCGTCATCTGGGTAAGCGGCACGTTGTAGCGCTGGACGAGGCTGGACAGGCTGATCCCCGCCACGCTCTGGTTGGCCCCGCGGAAGATCGCCACGTTGCCGTCCTGGACGCCGATGTAATACTGCCCCCTGATGTACTGCCAGCCGCCGTACAGGCCGCCGCCGATGAGCAGCACGAGCACGACAAGCAGAGTGGTGACGATCGGCCAGCGCCGCCTGCCCTCGCGGGACTGCCCGTAGTCGTCATCGTCGTCATCGTCGAGGCGGTGCCGCCTGGCGCGGTGGCTGTGCCGCCCGGTGCCCGGGTCGGTCTCGTCCGTCAGCTGGCCGCCCAGCCCGGTCTGGGCCGCGTGCACCTGCGTGTCCCCGAACGCCTGCCCGCCGCTGTAGCCGTTGCTCCAGTCACCGGGCCCGGCGTCGTCGGGCAGCGCCTGCTGCGGCGCGGTCCTTGCCAGCCGCAGCGCGCGGGTCGCCGGGGAACTCTGGCGCGCCGGCGAGCGCAGGTCGGCCGGGGAGCCCTGCGCCGCCGCGCCGGCCAGCACGGGCTCCAGGGTCGGCGGCAGCGAGGTCGTCTGGGTGTCCACCACGTCGGCCACGATGCAGGTGATGTTGTCCGGGCCGCCGCCCCTGATGGCGAGCTCGACGAGCTGCAGCGTCGCCTTCTCCAGATCCCACACCGAGCTGAGCGTCTGGTGCAGCGTCTGCTCGGTGACGACGCCGGAGAGCCCGTCGGAGCAGAGCAGGTAGCGATCGCCGGCCATCGCATCGAGCGCGGACAGGTCGGGCTCGGCGAGCGTCCGGCCGTCGAGCGCGCGCAGCAGCAGGGACCGGTGCGGGTGGGTGGCCACGTCGTCTTCGGTGATCTTGCCTTCGTCGACCAGCGACTGGACCAGCGTGTGATCGTGCGTGATCTGGTAGAACTGGCCGTTTCGCAGCAGGTAAGCGCGCGAGTCGCCGATGTGGCAGAGCGCGGCGTGGCCATCCGACCACAGCAGGGCGGTCAGCGTCGTGCCCATGCCCTCGACGGCGGGGTCGGCGATGATGATTTCCTGTAGCCGCATGTTGGCGCTGGCGACGGCGTCGGCCAGCGCGTCGATCAGGTCGACGCTGGGGTGGTCGGCGTCGAGCGCGGCGAGGGTGGTGATGGTCTCGGCGCTGGCCACCTCGCCGGCCGCGTGGCCACCCATGCCGTCGGCGACCGCGAGCAGGTGCGGGCCGGCGTACGCCGAATCCTCGTTCCCCTCGCGGAGGAGACCGACGTCGGAACGTACCGCGTAGCGGAGTGCAAGTGTCATCTGCGCAATTCCAGAACGGTCTTCCCAATCCGGATAGGCGTGCCGATGGGGACCGGGGTCGGCCTGGTCACCTTCTGGCGGTCCAGATAGGTGCCGTTGGTCGATCCGAGATCTTCAACCAGCCACTGTCCGTCCTGAGGGAATATCCGGGCATGTCGGCTTGAAGCGTAGTCGTCATTCAACACCAGCGTCGCGTCGTTCGCCCGGCCAAGCGTAATTTGCTGATCGGTCAGGTCGATGCTCACGCCGCTGAGGCCGCCTTCCGTGACGACGAGAAACCGCGGGGTGCCGCGGCTGGGCTTCGGCTGCCGCATGGGCCGCTGTGGCGGTCGCTGCGCCGCCCGGTTGCGGCCACGGCGGATCTTGGCGGCCGTTGTGCCGAACAAGTCGGTACGGACGACGCCGATGGCCGCGATGACAAACAGCCATAGAACTGCCAGGAAGGCCACCCTGATAAGGGTGAGGGTGAGGGAGTTCATCCGGTCCGGTGTCCTTGGCTTCCGCGTCGTTTCGTTTTTTGCTGCCCTTAGGGTAGTCAGTCCCCGGACTTCTGCTACCTCGGCCGGGTAGCTAATATCCGGCGTCCTGCCGGAAAACCAGAGTCGTGCGGCCCAGCGTCACGTTCGTGCCGTCGGTGAGCGCGATCCGGCGCACCGGCTGGCCGTTGACGAAGGTGCCGTTGGTCGATCCCAGGTCGACGAGTACCACTTGCTCGTCTTCCACGCGCAGCTCGGCATGATGCCGCGACACGCCAGGATCCACCAGACGCAGGTCGCAGTCGGTCCCCCGGCCGAGCAGCGTCACCGGCGTCTGCAGTTCGTAGGTAGCGCCTGTCTCCATGCCCGTCCCCGGGTGCGAGCCCGCCACCACCAGCCGCGGCCTGCCATAGAAATGCACGCCAGGCGCCCGCGGCAGATCGCTGACCGGCTGGCGGACCTCGCCAGACTCGACGGTGTGCCCCCTGATCACCCCGGACCGGATCCGGAAGGTGCCGGTCGTGAGGTCGGACACCCCCTCGAACCGCATCCGCACCGGGCCCACGAACGAGTATCCCTGCTCCTTCGCATAGTCCCTGGCCAGGGTGGCCAGCTCGACACCGAGGCTCTCCGCGTACACGTCGAGCCGTTCGTAGTCGCTCTCGGCTGTCTCGACGACGAAGTCGTTCGGTACCAGAGTGCGGCCCTGCGCCACGATCGCGGCACGGTCGTCCATCTCGCGCTGAACCGCGCTCGCCACCTCCACGGGCTGCAGTTCAGATTTGAAGGCACGCGCGAACGCACCCTCGACCATGCCCTCAAGCCGACGTTCGAAGCGCTGCAGAACACCCACCCGTCCGGCCTCCCTCCGACTCCTTACGTACCTGATGGTATCCGGGGTACGAGTGCTCCTGAGGACGTGCTAATCTAAGTCCTCGCCCCGGGCGGGTGGCGGAACGGCAGACGCGCACGGTTCAGGTCCGTGTGTCCGAAAGGATGTGAGGGTTCAAATCCCTCCTCGCCCACGTTTTGTCTTAGTTTGGCGGCTGGCCTGCGGAAACGCGGGCCAGTTTTTTGTTACCCCGACGGCCGGGCGAGTCAGCTGCCGGGCGAGACGAGGTCTGACTCGCGGGATTCCGCGCGCCGGAAGAAGGCCATCAGCCAGCCGACACGTCCTGCCACGCGACCATTGTGACCCGCGCGCGGGTGGCGGTCATCCGCCGCGACATGTACCCGGCGTACATCGCGAGGATGATGGCGGCGGGTGAGTAACCCCGGCGCGTTAGGGAGAATCGCCCGCGGGACCGACGCGGACGCCGGCGCCGCGCGGCTAGCTTCGCCACCATGGACACGCTAGTTCAGCTCGAGAACGTCACGAAACGGTACGAGGGCGCGCCGGTGGCCGCCATCGACGACGTATCCCTGCGGATCGACGCCGGCGAGGCGGTCGCCATCATGGGGCCGTCTGGGTCGGGCAAGTCGACGCTGCTCAATCTCATCGCGGGCATGGACCGGCCGACCGCCGGCGAGGTGCGGGTGGGCGATGACCGGGTCGACCAGCTGTCCGAGGCGGGCGCCGCGCGCTTCCGCCGCAGGCAGGTCGGCATGATCTTCCAGTTCTTCAACCTCCTCGACGACATGACGGTGATCGACAACGTGCTGCTGCCCGCGCAGCTCGGCGGGACCAAGGCCAGGCAGGCCCGGCTGCGCGCCGACGAGCTGCTCGACACGCTGCGGATCGGGCACCGGCGCGACGCCTACCCGGCCCGGCTGTCCGGCGGCGAGCGGCAGCGTGTCGCGATCGCCCGCGCGCTGATCAACAAGCCAGCCCTGCTGCTCGCGGACGAGCCGACCGGGGCGGTCGACACCGCCACAGGCGACGAGATCGGGCGGCTCCTGCTCGACCTCAACGCCCAGGGACAGACGCTGATCATCGTCACGCACAGCCCAGAGCTCGCGCACCGGTACGCGCGGCGGGTCATCCACATCGCCGACGGGCGGATCGCCTCCGACACGGCCGCGGGTCGCGGACCCGCGGTCAACCGCACGGGGTCATGGTCATGAGTGCCGTCTTCCGCGCCGCGCGGGGCGGCCTCGGCGGGCGCAAACTCCAGGCCGTCATCATCGGCCTTGTGGTGCTGGTCGCGACCGCGGCCTCCACCCTCGCGCTCGGCATGCTCGCCGACGCGCACAGCCCGTTCGATCACGCGTTCGCGGCGCAGAACGGCGCGGACGTGGGGGTCAGCGTGGACACGTCCGTCGCGTCGGCGGCTCAGATCGCGGCCGCGACCAAGGTCAAGGGCGTCACCGCGGTCGCGGGCCCGTTCGCCGCGCAGAACGTCGACGCGCAGGTGTCGCTGCCCGGCGCCACCGGGACGGTCACGAACCCGATGAACTTCGTCGGCCGGTCCTCACCCGGCGGCCCGGTGGACGACCTCACCTTGCAGCAAGGTCACTGGGCGACCAGCGACAACCAGGTCGTGATCTCGTCGAACGCGCCCGGCCAGCTGGGCTCGACCATCACCGTGGGCAAGCAGGTGATGACCATTGTCGGTGTCGCCAACTCGGTCACCAACACCGCCGACGCCTGGGTGCTGCCCGCCGAGATGAACGCGATCGCCGGGTCGGGTGGCGCGGGCCAGGTCCAGCTGCTTTACCGGTTCTCTTCGAGCGCGACCAGCGCCGACATCACGAACGACATCAACGAGATCAAGGCCGCGCTGCCGTCGGGCGCGCCGCAAGACCCGGTCTCCTACCTCGACATCCGCACCTCCGAGCAGTCGAACGTGGCTCCCTGGGTGCCGTTCATCATCGCGTTCGGCGTGATCGCCCTGGTCATCTCGGTGCTCATCGTGGTCAATGTCGTCGGCGGCGCGGTCGTCGCCGGCACCACGAGGATCGGCGTGCTCAAGTCCATCGGCTTCACGCCAGTGCAGGTCGTCGCCTGTTACGTGCTCCTCGTCGCGGTCCCCGCGGTGACCGGCGCGGTTGTCGGCGCGGTCTGCGGCAACCTGCTCGCCGCGCCGCTCTACCGGCAGAACGCGCAGGTTTACCAGGTCGGCGTGCTCGGCGTGCCGTTCTGGGTGGACCTGACCGTGCCGCTTGTGGTGCTCGCGCTGACCGTCGCGGCGGCGGTCGGCCCGGCGTCGCGGGCCGGGTCGATGTCCGCGGTGCAGGCGATCGCCACCGGCCGCGCCCCGCGGCCGAAGCACGGGTTCTTCGCCCAGCGGCTCCTGGCCAGGCTGACCTCGGTGCCCCGCCCGGTGACGCTCGGCTTCGCGTCGCCTGCCGCCCGGCCGGGGCGCACGTTCGTCACGGTGGTCGCGGTGTTGTTCGGCGCGGCGGCGGTGACGTTCGGGGTGGGCCTGGCGACCTCGCTGAACCGCGTCTACAACGACATATCCGACGGGGCGAGGCTGCCGGTGCAAGTGAACGCGGTGCCGGCGGGCGTACTGGCTCCGCCGAGGTCGGCCAGCGGCCCGACCAAGGCCGGCAAGGTACACAGGGTTCTCCTCAACCTCGGCCCCGGCGGGCAAACCCTGACCGCGGCGCAGCAGCACACGATCGCGACGGCCATCGCCGCCACGCCGGGCACGCTGCACTACCTGTCGGAGGCCGACGACAACCTCTCGCTGCCCGGTCTGGGCGACTCCGACGGCGGCGCGCAGGTCACCGCCTACGGCGGCGACCCCGCGTGGTCCAACCTGGTGCTGATCTCCGGGGGCTGGTACGCCCAGTCCGCGAGCACCCCCGAGATCGACGTCAACACCCTCTTCCTCACCGACACCAACACCGCGGTCGGCGACACGTACACGCTGGTCAACGGCGCTCACCGGGTAACGGCGAAGATCGCCGGCGAAGTCTTCGCGCCCGGCAACGACGTGCAGATCTTCATGTCGCCCGCCACGCTCACCGCGATCGACCCGACGGTCACCGGCCCCGGCAACTACGACGTGACCCTCAAGCCGGGCGTGAACGCCAACACCTACGCCAGCGAGCTGCAAAGCACGCTTGGCGACAACTACGGCGTCAACGCCGACAGCGGCGGTGGCAAGGCGCTGCTCGCGGTGGTCACCCTGGTCGCCATGCTCACCCTGCTGATCATCGTGGTCGCGGGCCTCGGCGTGCTGAACACAGTCGCCCTCCAGATCCGCGAACGGGCCCACGACATCGGGATCTTCAAGGCGGTCGGCATGACGCCGCGGCAGACGCTCACCATGGTGGTCTGCTCGGTGGGGATCACCGGGCTGGTCGCGGGCATCGTCGCGGTCCCCGCGGGCATCCTGCTGCACCACCAGGTGCTCCCGGCGATGGCCCACGCGGCCAACTCCGGGTTGCCTGCCTCGGTGATCTCCATCTATTCGGCGCCGGAAATGGTGATCCTCGCCCTGGCCGGGCTGGTTATCGCCGTCGCCGGCGCCCTGATCCCGGCGGGCTGGGCGGCCAACTCCCGCACCGCCACCGCCCTCCGCACGGAATAGCAATAGTCACAGCTTAAGATTATTTCTCGAAATGTCCGTCGTTTGGTACCCCATGCCGCAGCTCGCGCGGCGGTCGACCTCATAGGTGACTTTGGACTCTCCAACCTCGGCAGGTGGCTGATCGGGGGGCGGAGACGGCGCATCTTCCTATCAGCTATGACCAGTTTCGCCATCTCCATATCACTTACAGCCATTTCAGTGACCGATTTGTCGGGAATATGCCTACGGAACCGATAGATAGTCACCGAAGTGATAGGAAGATGGCCTCCGGTTAGGCGCACCTGCCGCCCCACGGAGATCCTCGACCTCACCTGTCACAGCGCTCGAGTGCCCGCACCGGGTTAGGGGGGTTAGGGGACCACGATGACCGGGCAGCTCGCGTGGCGGGCTAGCCAGCCGGGCACGGAACCGGCCACGTGGTGCCAGAAGTGCCTGGGGGCGCCGATCACCAGGGCGTCGGCGCTGAACTCGGACGCCATCGCGCCCAGCTCCCTGGCCGGGCTGCCGCGCCGGGTTCGCACGTGCACCTCGAGCTCGCCCGGGTCGGCGACCTGGTCGAGTTCGCTGAGCAGCCAGCGCTCCAGCGCGTCGGTGTCCCGCGGCAGCCCTACCACCTGGCCGGTCAGCGGTTCGCAGTAGACGCCCGGCGAGGTCACGTAGACGATGAGCAGCGGACGGCCGAGCCGCCGGGCCAGGCCGGCGGCGTAGGCGAGGGCGTTGCGCGCGGGCCCGGAGCCGTCGTAGCCGGCGATAACCGGATGGACCAGGGATATCGGGCGCGGCTGGCCGGGGAGGAACAGGTCGTCGGGGCACGCTGATTCCCGGGGGCGGCGCCGCTCTGGTCGGCGCTGCCGGTCAAGCGGCCCTACCTGCTCAGCGCCGCGCTGCTCAGCGCGGCGCTGCTCACGCGGGCCCTGATCCGGGTAAGGCTCAGCCTGGTCCATATCCGCGTCCTAGCGGCCACAGAAGGTCGATAGTTTTGTTATAACAAGTAACCTACCCGCTGGTTAAGCGGAACATACATATACGCGTGCAATGCCCAACTGCGGCCGCGTTATTCACGCCCGCGGCCCCGCGAAACGCCCGCGTGGCCGCCAGCACTATAAAGGCCGCGGTGGCCGTCACGGAAGTACCCGGGCGCGCGAGCCGCCGGCCCGGCCGGCGCGCAGCCGTCCCGGGGCGGGAACAGGTGATGATGATCACTGTCCACCGCAGGAAGGCTCGTGACGGCTCGTGACGGCTCGGGAGAAACGGGGATTTCACAAGAGATGCCACGGACCGTTAGGCAGGGAACTAGAGCCCTTTCGCTGACCAGGCCGGTTCCAGATGGCACCATGAAGGTGTGGTGGCGGAACATGCGGGCGTGGCGGACCCGCGCGACCTAGTGGGCGCGACGGCGCGGGCGGTGATCGAGAGCGCCGCGGACGCCATCGTGGCGTTCGGAACCGATCGCACGGTGCTGCTGTGGAACCCGGCGGCGGAGCGCATGTTCGGCTGGGCCGCCACCGAAGTCATCGGCCTCGAGCCGCCGATCATCCCCGAGGAACTCAGCGCGGAACACAACGCGGTGCTCGAACGGGTCCGCGGCGGCGGCCAGATCTCGTTCGCCACCAGGCGGATCCACAAGGATGGATCCGTGCTCGACGTGCGGATCGACACCAGCGCGCTCACCGACGGGAAAGGCGACGTGACGGGCTGGGTGAACATCTGCCACCAGACCGGCGAGGACGACGTCGTCAGGCACTACATGGCCGAGCGGGCCCGGGTCGTGCGCCGCCTCGGTGACGTGGTCGCCGACATGAACGCCCAGCGCGACCTCGAGTCGGTGCTCGACAGGATCGCGGCCAGCCTGCGCGAGCTGACCGGCGCCGACGCCGGGGGGTTCGTGCTCATCGAGGAGGACCGGCTCCGGCTGGTGTCCACCGCGGGCCTGCCCGCCCGGCTTCGCGGCCGGGTCGCGTCGCTGTCGGGCAGCCTGGTAGGGGAACTGATGCGGTCGGGCAAGACCGTGATGATGGCGACCGGCGAGTCCGGCGGGTTCGACGACCTGATCTGGTCCGCGCTGCCTGGCCTGCACACGATCGCGCTGAGCCTGTCTCACGTGGGCGGACGGCCGTACGGCGCCCTCTACGCCCTGTACAGCAGGCGGACGCTCAGCCACGTCGAGCTCGAACTGCTCGAACTGCTCGCCGGACACGCCGGGGTGGCGCTGACCAACGCGATGGCGTTCGAGGAGGTCGTGCGGCAGCGGGCACACGAGCGGGCCGTCATCGACGGCAGCGCGGACGGCATCGCGGTGCTGGACGAGCAGGGAAACGTCAAGCAGTGGAACCCGGCCGCGCACCGGATCACCGGCATGCCGGCGAGCGAGGTGATGGGCGCGCCGCCGCCGTTCCCGCTGCCCGAGCCCGGCGAGCGGCGCACGCACAAGCTGGCCAGCGGGCGCTGGCTTGACGTGCTGTGCACCGCGTTCGGCGACGGCGGCGAGCGGGTCGTGGACTTCCGTGACGTCACCGCCGCCAAGGAGCTCGAGGAAGCCAAGGACCTCTTCCTCGCCACCACGAGCCACGAACTGCGCACTCCGATCACGGTGGTCCAGGGTTTCGCGTCCACGCTGGCCAGCCGGTGGGACCAGCTGTCCGACGCCGACCGGCGGTTCGCGGTCCGTACGATCGCCGAGCGCGCCGGGTCGCTGGGGCGGCTCGTCGAGCAGCTGCTCCTCGGCGCGCGGGCGGGCGCCGATCAGCTCCCGGTCAACAACGGCCCGTTCGACCTGGCCGCGCTGCTGCGCGCCGCGGTCGTCTCGTTCGACCCGCTCTCTGACAAGCACGACGTCGTGGCCGACATCCCCGCCGGCCTTCCGCCCGCCCACGGCGACCCGATGGCCACCGACATCATCGTCGGCCAGCTCCTGGAGAACGCCTTCAAGTACTCCCCGGCGGGCGGCACGGTCACGGTCCGCGCACGGGCCACGGGCCCCACGATCGAAGTCGACGTCGAAGACGAGGGCATCGGCATCGCCGAAGGAGACCGCGAGCGCATCTTCGAGCGCTTCTACCAGGGCGAGGCCGGCGACCGGCGCCGTTTCGGCGGGGTCGGCATAGGCCTCTACATCGTCAGGCGGCTAGCGGTCGCGCAAAGCGGCACCGTCGTGGCTCAGCCGCGCCCCGCGGGCGGCACGATCATGCGCCTGACCCTGCGCCGCGGCTGACACGCGGATAGCGGATAACAGCCGCGCCTTCTCCCGGTCCCGTGGCTCACCGCCGGTAGCTGCCAGGTACTCGTCGATGACACCGGGCACGTCGTCGCTATCGCGCAGGATCTGCCCGGCCTCCATCCAGATCACCCGGTTGCAGCTCTGCTCGATCTCACCGAGGTTGTGCGCGACGAGGAACACGGTGCCCGCCTCGTCCCGCAGCTCCTTGATCCTGTTGTGGCTCTTGGTGCGGAAGGAGGCGTCGCCCGTGGCGAGCGCCTCGTCGATCATCAGGATCTCGTGGCTCTTGGCCGACGCGATGGCGAACCGCAGGCGCTGCGCCATGCCGGTCGAGTAGGCGCGCATCGGCAGGTCGACGAACCTGCCGACCCCCGAGAAGTCGACGATCTGGTCGTACCTGGCCTTCACTTCCGCGGGCGGCATGCCCATCGCGAGGCAGCCGAGGACCACGTTGCGCTCTCCGGTGAGGTCGTCGAGCAGCGCCGCGTTAACACCGAGCAGCGCGGCCTCGCCGGTCGTGTAGACGGCGCCTTGCTCGGCGGGCAGCAGCCCGGCGATGGCGCGAAGCAGCGTGGACTTGCCCGAGCCGTTCCGGCCGATGACGCCCACCACGTCACCGTGGTTGACGATGAACGAGATGCCGCGGATCGCGTGCACCTCGCGGATGGACGCGCGCTTCTGCCGCCTGACCAGCCGCATCAGCGAGGTGGCCGCGGTGCCCTTGTTGCCGCCGGCCCCGTACACGCGGTAGACGACGTGCAGGTTATCGACCACGACGGTTGGGTCAGTCATGGTGCCGCGCGGCCTTTCTGGCGCGATGAGCGAACGTCACGACCCAGACGTTACCTCCTCTGGGAGGCACTTGCGTCAAGACGGTGGGGACAAAGGGTCAGATAACACCCACGAAATATCACGTTCACGGTTTCACGGCGTTCTCAACGGGCATGCCGCTGATGCCGGGTTCGTTCAGTTCCGCGGACGGGGCGGGGTGACTATGGAGGTGGCTACGTCGAGCGCGCTACTGCTCCCGTTTACAGCCTCTAGCGTCGGCGTGGCACGCCGCCGCCTGATTCGTGACCTCACCGAAGCAGGCGTTTACGAAGGAACGGCTTGTGACGCCGGGCTGGTGATTAGTGAACTTATCAGCAATGCCCTACGGCACGCTAGTCCCCTGCCGGGGTCGGCTGTGAAGGTTTCCTGGACGCTGCTCCAGGACTCGGTCGAAGTCGCGGTAAGCGACGGCGGCGGTCCGACGGCGCCCGCGGTGAACGAGCCGACAAGCTGGTCGATCGGCGGCCGCGGGCTTGGCATCGTCTCCCGCCTCTCGCTGCGCTGGGGGGTTCGGGGCCCCGAGGGCGGCGACGAGCCGGAGACGACCGTGTGGGCGGAGCTGCCGGTCCGGTATGGCCGCCAGGCGCATCTGGTAACTGTCTCGTCACGGGATGCGTAACACGCCGGGAAGTGGTGATAACTTCCCGCGGGGGGATGCTCGCACAGCGAAGTCCAGGTAATTACAGGCAATTAGCGGAGTGCGGCGATCGGGCGTGAATACATGTTTCCGGGGGGATTCGTGTCCGAGTTCTACGGGGTAGACAGCGAGGTCGGACGGCTGCGTTCGGTGCTGGTACACCGGCCCGGAGCGGAACTTAGACGGGTCACACCCCAGCACACCTGCGGCATGCTGTTCCCGAGCCTGCCCTGGGCTGAACGCGCGCAGGCCGAGCACGACGCGTTCGCTGGCGCACTGCGGGCGCAGGGCGTGGAAGTGCTCTACCTGACCGAACTGCTGCAGGACGCGCTGGAGTACGCGGCCGCCCGGCAGCAGGCGGTCGGGCAGGTGCTCGCCGATCCGCGGCTCGGCGACGAACTCCGCGGCCAGCTCAAGGCGCACCTTGACGGCCTGCGCCCGGAAGACCTAGCGCAGCTGCTCATCATGGGACTCGCCAGAGACGAGTTCCGCGGCGGCCGGGGCGCGGTCTTCGGCCTGCTCGGTGCCTGGGACTACATCGTCGAGCCGCTGCCGAACCTGGTGTTCGCGAGGGACTGCAGCGTGTGGATCGGGGACAGCGTCGCGGTGACCAGCCCGCCCGGCAGGCGCGCCGAAGCGGAACTGGCCGCGATCATCTTCGCCCACCACCCGCTGTTCGCCGGGACCAAGCGGCTGTACGACCCGGGCCACGAACTGCTGGCCGGTGGCGACGTGCTGCTGCTGGCGCCGGGCGTGGTGGCCATCGGCACCGGCGCGCAGACGTCACCCGCCGGCCTCGAGCGGCTCGCGACGCGGCTTTTCGACTGCGGGTTCGCGCACACCGTGCTGGCGGTCCTCACCGCTCCTTGCGGCACGGAATGCCTGGACACGCTGTGCACGCTGGCCGGGGCCGACACGGTGGTGATGCGCCCGGCCGTCGCCTACTCGCTTGTCGCCAGGACCATCACCCAGCGCGGGAACGGGTTGCGGCTCTCGCATCCGCAGCCGTTCCTCGGGGCGGCCGCGCGGGCGATGGGGATCGACCGGCTGCGCGTGATCGAGACAGGTCTCGGCTCGGGGCGGCCCGGCCCGGGCGCGGGCGGCCCCGGCTGCCTGGACGGCCCGGCCGGCCAGTGGGACGACGCGGGGAACCTGCTCGCGCTCGGCCCGGGAACGGTGATCTCGTACGAGCGCAACTCGCTGACAAACGCCCGGCTCGAGGCGGCGGGCTTCGAGGTGATCCGGGTGCCGGGAGGCGAGCTGGCCTACTGCCGGGGCGGTCCGCGGGCGATCTGCTGCCCGGTCGGTCGGGACCCCGCCAGCATGCCGGAGGAACGCGAGCACGCCGCCTGAGCTGGCAAGTTACAGCGCGGGCCGAATAGCACGGCAGAGCCGCTTGTTTCGCGGATTACGGTGACATACGCGCGTTAACGGGCTGTGAATTTCGTCAGGTCCAGCGGACGGACGCCTAGCTTTCTGACAGGAAGTGGCGGTAAGGTTCCAGCCGTGGAGCTCAATGTCTCAAGTCGGTCTCACGGAGATCACGCGATCGTGATCGCGGCCGGGGAAATCGACCTCTATACCGCTCCGCGGCTACATAGCGAGCTTGCCGCAGTCATCGCCAACGCCGCCCCGGAGTCCAGGGTCATCGTGGACATGTCCGGCGTGGAGTTCTGCGATTCCACCGGCATGAACGTCCTGCTGTCCTGCCTGCGCCAGGTCCGCGAGCGTGGCGGTGAGCTCGAGCTCGCCGCGCCCCGCCCCGCGGTCATGAAGATCCTGCAGGTCACCGGGCTCGACTCGGTGTTCACCATCGACGCCGCGCCGACGATCATTCCCGGCAAGTAATCCACGGCCCACCCGGCCTGCCCGGCCACTACCATCGGCCTATGGCACAGGTGGCCGTCGTCATTCCGGCGTTCAACGAGGCGGACCGGGTCGGCGCGACCGTCGCGGCGGCCGCCAAGCTCCCGTGGGTCGACGTGGTCGTGGTCGTCGACGACGGCTCGCGCGACGGTACGGCGCGCGTCGCCGAGCAGGCGGGCGCGTCGGTGCTGCGGCACGCGAGGAACCGGGGCAAGGCGGCGGCGATGGAGACCGGCGCCGAGGCGGTCCGCCTCCTTGACCAGCGGGAAAAGGACCAGCTCACCCCGCGGAACCTGCTCTTTCTCGACGCCGACCTCGGCGCGACGGCCGCCGCGGCGGGGCCGCTCATCACCCCGGTCGCCGACGGCACGGCGGACGTGGCGATCGCGGTGTTCGCCACCCGGGTCAAGCGGGGCGGCCACGGCTTCGTCGTCGGCCTGTCCGCGGCGGGGATCCGCCGCGCGACCGGCTGGACCCCGGCCCAGCCCCTGAACGGCCAGCGCTGCCTCACCCGCGCGGCCTTCGACGCCGCGCGGCCGCTGGCGCGCGGGTTCGGTGTCGAGACCGCGATGACCATCGACCTCAAGCGCAAGGGCTTGCGGATAACCGAGGTCGAAGTGGACCTCGCGCACCGGGCGACCGGCACCGACTTGCGGGCGCAACTGCACCGCGCCCGCCAGTTCGCCGACGTCGCCTGGGCGCTCGCCACCCGCCGGTGACCCCGGCCGCCAGATTCGCGGGATTCGCGGGCCTCACGGCGATCGCGATTAGCGTCGCCGGCACGGTGGCGGTCGGCGCCGCCGGGCCATCGCTGATGGAGCCGCCGCTGCCCGGCGCCCCGGGCGCCTCGGGCGCCCCGGGCGCCTCGGGCACCCCCGGCTGGCTGCCCTGGGCGGCTGACCTCAGCCTCAACCCGTACCTCGCGGTCGGCCTCGCCGCCGGGAGCCTGGCCGCGGGCGCCCTCGGCCTGCTGCTCACGCTGCGCGCGACCCGGTCCGGCTGGTCGGTCACGCCGCGGTACGTGCTCCTCGCCGGCGTGCTAGCGGCGCTGGTGGTGGGAACCACGCGCCCGTTCGGGACATCTGATTTTCTCTCCTACGCCGCCTACGGCCGCGAACTGGTGACCGGGCACAACCCCTACCTGGTCGCGCCGCGGGCGCTGACCGGCGATCCGGTCGCCCGCGCGGTGCAGGACTGGGCGGGCACGCCGTCGGTGTACGGGGCGCTGGCGACCGGCGTCTTCGCGGCCGCGTCGGTGATCGGCGGCGAATCCGCGCGGCTGACCGTGTTCGTGCTCGACGTGGTGAACGCCGCGGCGTTCGCCGCGACCGGGGCGCTGCTGTACCGGCTCGCGCGCGGCCGCGCCGCCCGGCTGCGCGCGGCGCTGCTCTGGACGTGCAATCCGCTGCTGCTGCAGGTGCTGGTGGCCGGAAGCCACGTCGACGGGCTGGCCGTCGCGTTCAGCATCGGCGGTCTCGCCGTCCTCTTCCCCCTTTTCCCGAACGTACCGTGGCGACTCTCGCCCCCGCCCCCGTCCTCGCCATCGCGGCGGGACGTGCTGCGCGGCGCGGCCGCCGGGATCCTGCTCGGCCTGGGGTTCGCGGTGAAACCCACGGTGCTGCTTGTGGCGGCCGGCCTGGCTATCGGACTGATCCCGCGGGACGGGAGAACGCGAATTCTGGCCAGCCTGGCCGCGGGGTTCACCGCGGTCGCGGCGGCCGACGTCGCCCTTATGGGGCGGGCGGGGATCGCGCAGACGGCGCGGGCCAGTGGCATGGTGTCGGTGGGATCCCCGTGGCGGGTGGTGCGGACGGTGCTGAGTCAGTTCACCGCCGAGTCCGCGGCGAACGACGTGGTGCGCTGGTGCGCCGTGATCATGGCTGCCTCGCTGGTGGTGGGCCTCTCGCGTAGCGGCTTTGTTAGCGGTTTCCGTCGCTACGACAGCGCAAATGACGAACAAAGCGGGTGGCCGCCGGCGGGATGGGCGTTCGCGCTCGTGCTGGCCTGGCTGATGGCGTGGCCGTATGTGCTGCCGTGGTACGACGCGGCGGCGTGGGCGCTGCTCGCGCTGCTGCCCGCCTCCCGGTTCGACTGGCTGCTGCTCGCGCGGACCACGGTGCTTGCCCTCGGGTACCTGCCGGCCAGGGCGACGGGCATCACGATCCCCGGCGGGCTGCGCTGGATGGAACCGGTGCTGCGTTCGGCCGTGACCCCGGCGGTGCTCGCTGCGTTGCTGGTGGTGCTTTTGTGCTGGATGAGGCGTCCGGTGAACCAGGGAGACGCGGCGCGTGCGGCCGCCGGCAGTGACCATAGGTCACCTGTATAGTGCTGACCGTGATGACGATCGCGATATCTGCAATCGGGGTGCTGATCGGGGCGATCGGCGTGGGGGTCGCGGTGGCCGCGTACCGGCGCACCCGCCGGGTTGTGCGGGAGTGCAACGAACTGATTCAGGGAGCGGTGGGGTCGCGCGGCACGGTTGACCCGCGCGCCCTGCGGGACGTGGCGATCGTGAGGTACGACGCGCTGCAGGAGATGTCCGGGCAGTTGTCCTTCTCGCTCGCCCTGCTCAACGCGCTCGGCGACGGCGTCGTGCTCACCTCGATCAACGGGCGGGCGGAGACCCGCACGTACGCCAAACCGGTGCGCGCGGGCCAGGGCGTGCAGGAACTGTCGCCCGAGGAGGCGCAGGCGGTCCATTCCGCGCGGCTGGGAACGGGCCTGTCCGCCATCACGGCACCGCCGCCCGCGCGGGGTAACCAGCGGACGAGGCGCACCGCCGCTACGGCATGATGGGGCCATGCGCTTTGCCTATCTCGGCCCGGAGGGCACGTTTACCGAGGCCGCTGTCGCGACCCTGGCCGGTTCGCAGCCCGGCGACGTGGAGCCGGTGCCGTACCCGTCGGTCGGCGCGACCCTCGCGGCCGTCAGGTCCCAGGCGGCCGACCGGGGGGTGGTGCCGGTCGAGAGTTCCGTCGAGGGCATCGTCACCGCCACGGTCGACGACCTGACCGGCGCCGGTGACCTGCTGATCCGCGCGGAGACCACGCTGCCGATCGAGTTCGCGCTGCTCGGCAGGGCCGGCACCGAGCTCGGCGACGTCAAGACCGTGGGCGGCCACCCGCAGGCCGAGGCGCAGTGCCGCCGCTGGCTCGCGGTCAACCTGCCTGGCCGGGAGTGGGTGCCGCTCGCCTCCAACGGCGAGGCGGCCCGCCGCGCCGCCGAAGGAGACCTCGACGCGGCGCTGGCGGGCGAGTTCGCGGCGGCGCGCTACGGCCTTTCCGTGCTCGTCCCCGCCGTCCACGACCGGTCCAACGCGGTGACCAGGTTCCTGGTGGTCGCGCCGCCCGGTGAGCTGCCGGCCCCGACCGGCACCGACCGGACCTCGCTGGCCGCGTTCATCGCCGATGACCACCCCGGCGCGCTGATGGAGATCCTCACCGAGTTCGCGGTACGCGGCGTCAACCTCACCACGATCCAGTCCCGGCCCACCGGAGACAGGCTCGGCAGCTACTTCTTCTTCATCGACTGCGAGGGGCACATCGACGACGCGCGGGTCGGCGAGGCGATGATGGGCGTGCGGCGGGTATGCGCCGGGGTCAGGTTCCTCGGCAGCTATCCGAGGAGCGACGGGGGACGGACCCAGGTCCGCCCCGGGACGTCAGATCCCGAGTTCGCCGAAGCCGCGGCGTGGCTCGGCCGGCTCCGCTACGGGCGGCCGTGACCGGCGTCGCGTTAGGCGGGCGCCGCCCCGAACAAGTCAGGCAGTCAAAGGTACGGGCCGGCGCCGCGAGGCGGCTGCTGCGGCTCCTGATCGGCCGGAATGACTCCCGGCGGCAGCGCCCTGCGCATCTGCTCGAGCTGCGCGCGCGCCGCCATCTGCTGCGCGAACAGCGTCGTCTGGATGCCGTGGAACAGGCCCTCGAGCCAGCCGACCAGCTGCGCCTGAGCCACGCGCAGCTCCGCCTCGCTCGGCGTGACGTCGTCGGCGAACGGGAGCGACAGCCGCTCGAGCTCGTCGACGAGCTCTGGCGCCAGGCCGTCTTCGAGTTCCTTGATGGAGTTCTGGTGGATCTCTTTCAGCCGGGCCCTGCTCTTCTCATCCAGGGGTGCGGCCTTCACCTCGTCGAGCAGCTGGCGGATCATGCTGCCGATCCGCATGACCTTGGCGGGCTGCTGGACCATATCGGTGACGGACTTCTCGGTCTCGACGCCGGTCTCCTCGTCCTGGCCGCCCCCGACGGCCAGGCCGCCCGGCCCGACCACGACGACTTGCGGCCTGCCCTGGTCTCTCGGGCTGATTTCGTCGCTCATGCTTTCACGCTATCGGGTCCGCGCCGCTACTGGGCGCTCAGGAGGATCTTGCCGGTGTGCGTGCTCGCCGTCATGATGCGATGCGCCTCCGCCGCCTCGGCGAATGGCAGCTCGCGGTAGACGACCGGGCGGACCGCGCCTGCCTCGACGAGCGGCCACACGTTTTCGCGCACGGCGCTGACGATGGCCGCCTTCTGCTCGGCCGGGCGGGCCCTGAGGGTGGTGCAAGAGATCGCGCCGCGCTTGGTCATCAGCTTGCCCATGTCGAGTTCCGCCTTGCGGCCGCCCTGCATGCCGATGATCGCGATCCGGCCGTCGGTGGCGAGCGCGTCGAGGTTGCGATCCAGGTACTTGGCCCCGATGATGTCCAGGATCACGTCCGCGCCGCGGCCGTCGGTGGCGTCCTTGATCTTCTGGACGAAGTCCTCGTCACGGTAGTTGATCGTGATGTCCGCGCCCAGCTCGCGGCAGGAGTCGAGCTTCTGCGCCGAGCCGGCCGTCACCGCCACGGTCGCGCCGGCCTGCTTGGCGAGCTGGATCGCTGTCGTGCCGATGCCGCTCGCGCCGCCGTGCACGAGCAGGGTCTCGCCCGCCTTGAGCCCGGCGATGAGGAAAACATTCGAGTACACAGTGCACGCCGTTTCCGGCAGTGCGGCGGCGTGCACGAGGCTGACGCTCGCGGGGGCCGGCAAGAGCTGCCCGGCGGGAACCGCGACCTTTTCCGCGTAACCGCCGCCGGCCAGCAGCGCGCACACCGCGTCGCCGAGCCGCCAGCCGGTGACCCCGGACCCGACGGCCGCCACGGTGCCCGAGCATTCCAGTCCGGGGTAGGGCGGCGCGCCCGGCGGCGGCGGGTAAAACCCCTGGCGCTGCATCAGGTCCGCCCTGTTGACCCCGCTCGCGACCACGTCGACAAGCACCTCGCCGGGGCCTGGCACGGGGTCCGGCACCTCGGTCCACTGGAGAACGTCCGGGTCGCCTGGCTTGGTGATGACTATGGCGTGCATAGCTGCCTCCTCGCGCGGGAATAGCAAGGGTCTGTCAACTAGGTCGTGGGCCGGGGTGATCTGCTGCGATGAATTGTCCGATGAGCGGTTGCGTGCAGCGAACAGTATGGCAAGTGCGGCTACCCGCGTCCTGGTGAGGATCCGCCGTGGCCCCGAACGAGCATGACAACCCAACCGCCGGCGAGCCCGTTGACGATGGCCGCCGTGGCGACTACCCGGCCGCGGGAGAGAACCCGTTCGCTCCGGCATACCAGCAGGGAACCGGCCTGTTCCGGCAGCTGCCGGACGAGTCCCCGGCCGACGACGACCGGGCGGAGAACCCACCGGATGACGAGCCGCCGCGGGGTGGCGCGCTGGCCGACCTGCCGGTGATGGAGCCGCTGCCGGACCATGACGCGCTGCCCGACCCCGGCTTCCCTGGCATGACAAGCTCACAGCAGC
>Ga0335073_10001398_pt1 | contig 32163 bp, 36 predicted proteins | sample Lox_Sample_22_FD_207093 | JGI IMG/M metagenome (GOLD analysis project Ga0335073, IMG submission 207093) | Soil microbial communities from Loxahatchee National Wildlife Refuge, Florida, United States - Lox_Sample_2.2 | ecosystem: Environmental > Terrestrial > Soil > Wetlands | place: USA... | reverse complement strand
AGGCGGTGGATTGGCGCGCGCTCGGCAAAGGCGTGGCGCTGGCGACCGTGGTCAGCACCTGGGGCTCGTCGCCCCGGCCGGTCGGCGCCAAGCTCGCGCTCGAGCAAGAGGGCGCCTTCATCGGCTCGGTCTCGGGCGGTTGCGTCGAGGGCGCGGTGATCGAGGAGGGGCTGAAGACCATTGCCGACGGCAAGCCGCGCCTCCTCAGCTTCGGTGTCAGCAATGATCGCGCCTGGGAAGTCGGGCTTGCCTGCGGCGGCAAGATCCAGGTCTTCGTCGAGCGCGTCGAATGAAGCTCGGCTTTCTCCAGAAGGCGCTTGCCGCGAGCCGCGAGGGTCGCGCGGCGGTGCTCGCAACGAACCTCACCAACGGCTTTCAGACCTTTATCGAAGCCACTGAAACGGCTGGCGATTTGACGCTCGACGCGGCCGCCCTTCAGGCCATTCGCAAGGCCGTCACCGAGGACCGCAACGCCACGATCGAGACGGCGGACGGGCCGGTCTTTATCGAGGTGTTCAATCCGCGGCTGCGCTGCGTCATCGTCGGCGCTGTCCATATCGCCCAGCCGCTGGCGCGCATGGCGGCGCTCACCGGATATCTCGTCACCGTCGTCGATCCGCGCACCGCCTTTGCCAGCGATGCGCGCTTCCCCGATGTCGTGCTGTCGACCGACTGGCCCGACGAGGCGATGGAGAAGTTGAAACCCAACCGGCGCACGGCGGTGGTTACGCTGACGCATGATCCGAAGCTCGACGATCCCGCGCTCAGCGTCGCCTTGCGCTCGGATGCCTTCTATATCGGCGCGCTCGGCTCGAAAAAGACCCATGCCGCACGCTGCAAGCGGCTGCAGGCGCTGGGCTTCGGCGAGGAAGAACTGGCCCGCATCCATGGGCCGGTCGGCCTCGATATCGGCGCCATTTCGCCGGCGGAGATCGCCGTCGCCATCATGGCGCAGATGACGCAGGTGCTCCGCGCCGAGCCGCAGAGCGACCGCGAGGCGGCATGAAATTCGGCGAGATCCCCGTCGCCGAAGCGGTCGGCGCGGTGCTCGCCCATTCTCTCAAGGCCGGCGACCGCAGCCTGCGCAAAGGCCGCGTGCTCAGCGCCGAGGACGTCGCGGCGCTGCGCGCTGCCGGCCGCGCCACCGTGATTGCGGCGCAGCTCGAACCCGGCGATGTCGACGAAAACACCGCCGCCCGTGAGATCGCCCGGCCGCTGGCGGGCGGCCATGTGAGCGTTGCCGCGCCCTTCACCGGCCGCGTCAACCTGTTTTCGGAAGTGCCTGGTATTCTTGTCTTCGACCGCGCCCGGATCGATCGCCTCAATCTCGTCGACGAGACGCTGACGCTAGCCACGATCGAGCCCTATAGCGTGGTGGCGCCGAAGCAGATGGTGGCGACCGTGAAGGTCATTCCGTTTGCGGTACGCGAGCGCTCGGTCGCCGCCTGGGTCGCCGAGGCGGCGTCATCCGGCCCGCTCATTGCCGTGGCGCCCTTCTCGCCCCGGCGCGTCGCGCTGATCCAGACGCGCCTGCCCGGGACCAAGGAGAGCATGCTCGACAAGACCGTCGAGACCACGCGCGAACGCCTCGCCGGGCTGGGCAGCACCCTGGTTGCGGAGCGGCGCTCGGAGCATCGCCCGGCCGAGCTCGCGCCCCACATCGCCGCCGCCATCGCGGAGGGCGCCGAGCTGGTGCTGGTGGCCGGCGCTTCGGCGATCGTCGACCGGCGTGACGTCATCCCGGCAGCCATCGAAGCGGCAGGCGGCGTCATCGAGCATTTCGGCATGCCGGTCGATCCCGGCAATCTCATGCTGATGGGCCGCTGCGGCGCAATACCGGTGCTGGGGCTTCCCGGTTGCGCCCGCTCGCCCAAGGTCAATGGCTTCGACTGGGTGTTGCAGCGGCTGCTGGCCGGCTTGCCGGCAAGCCCGGCCGAGATCATGCGCATGGGCGTGGGCGGTCTCCTCGCCGATATCCCGACCCGGCCGCTCCCCCGGGCCAAGGTCGCGGCCGAGGCCGCGAAAGTCGTGCCGGGCGCGCCGCGGATCGCCGGGCTGGTTCTGGCCGCCGGGCAATCGCGCCGAATGGGAACGGTGAACAAGCTGCTCATCGGCATCGACGGCAAGCCCATGGTCCGGCGGGTCGCCGAGGCGGCGGCGGCGTCCGAGGCGCGCCCACTGGTCGTCGTAACAGGGCATGAGCGCGAGAAGGTCGAGAACGCCCTCGCCGGGCTCGAAGCCCGCTTCGTCTACAACCCCGACTATGCCCAAGGGCTTTCCACCTCGGTCAAACGCGGCCTTGCCACGCTTCCGGCGGAGATCGACGGCGTTGTCATCTGCCTCGGCGACATGCCGTTGGTGAGTGCGGCGGTGATTGACCGGTTGATCGCCGCGTTCAACCCGGTCGAGGGCCGCGCCATCTGCGTCCCGACCCGGCGCGGCAAGCGCGGCAACCCCGTCTTGTTGGCGCGGCAGCTCTTTCCCGAGCTCACCGCGATTTCGGGCGATGTCGGCGCGCGCGACCTCATCACCGCCCATCCGGAGCGGGTCGTCGAGGTCGAGATGGAAAGCGACGCGGTGCTCACCGATATCGATACCCCCCAGGCGCTGGCAAAACTCGCTGCCAGCACCAAGATCGATGCCTGACGATGGATGCCTAAAAAGCGGAATAAACCTTTGGGGTGCGGCGTTGTTCCGCAAACTCGGCCGATAAAACCCGAAGGAGGCCTTGTCGATGAGCACGCTTCTTGGTGCCGTAACGCTGGCCAGCACGGTCTGCGGCCTGATGCTGGGTCAGATCACCGCCGGCGCCCAATCCGCCGGCGTCGTTCTTGCCTCGCTGGTCCTGATGACGCTCCGCGCCTAGCGCGGCCCACTTACCTCTCGTCCGAACGCGACCGACCGCTTCAGCCGCGTATGTGCTGAAGCGGGATTATCTCTTGCTCGGCCATGGCGGGATTGACGATGCTGACGATGAACGTGTTCCCCTGCCACTGCCAGCCGGACTGCCCCCAATAGGGCAGTGTCTGCACCCTGACATAGGTGGTGGTGCCCGGCGCGACCGCGACGGTCTTGACCTGATCCGGATAAAGCTTGTCGCTGCGCGCCCCGATTTGATAGGTACCGGGCGCGACGTCGCGATAGAAGACGGTCCCCAACTCCGAGGCGCCGACCGGAACGCCGTTCAGGGATACAATCGTCGTTAGCAATCCGTCATAAACATTGGCGTCGCGGTAGAAAAACAGCCGCGCCTCGCCCGCTGGTAGCGGCGGAATCGGTCCTTCCAACGCCTGCGTCGCCGTGTCGCAGCCACCCAGCCAAAGCGCCAGGAATAGGCTGAGAAGTACCGGGGAGAATCGAGCGCTCATCTACATTCCTTCCCTTACGACTCGCGTCAAAAGCGAAGCCCGGAGGTCGTCAATCCCACTATCGGTATAGCGCATTGCTCATGAGTTGCACGAAAGTTCCGGCGGGAAACCAGTAGCGAGAGCAACCTCTTTGCCCAATTCTAGCCGGAAACTTTTTCTAAACGATTGAGGCCGGATGCTGTCCGCAGTCCTCCGCAGGGAAACAAAGCACAATGTCGCTCCGCAACTTCGTCCTCGGCCTCTGCACCTCCTTTGCCTTTCTCGGAACCGCCTACGCTCACGATGCTTTGTGGCTCGCTCCGGCCTATCCCGGTGAGCCCGAGCTCGGCCCCGCGCGCGCGGCGGGCGCGGTGATCTGGAGCCATGGCCGATCGGTCGATTCCGAGGACTCGACCGCACCCACCCCGCCTTATATGGCGCAGCTCAAGGCCGGAGGCTGGGACACCTTCCGCTTCAACCGCATGCGCGTCGCCGACACGCTCGACAATTCGGCAGAGGGCCTCGTCCAGGCGGTGCGCAAGCTGAAGGAGGAGGGCTATCGCCAGGTCGCGCTGACCGGCCAGTCCTTCGGCGGCTTTATCGCGCTGATGGCAGCCGATGCCAGCAACGAGGTCGACTCGGTGGTGGTCACCGCGCCGGCCGCTTATGGCAGCTTCTCGGATTTCTATGGCAGCTGGCGCAACAACGCGACGAAGCTCTATCCGCTCTACCAGGAGGTTCGCCATGCGCGGGTCATGGCCTTCTACTTCCATGGCGATGATTTCGATCCCGGCGGACGCGGCGACCGCACCCGCGCCATCCTGCGGGCGCGCGACCTGCCGCATGTCGTGATCGACCAGCCGCCCTTCCTCACCACGCATTGGGCCGCATCGACGCCGCAATTCGCCACATATTACGGCGACTGCATCCTCGGCTTCCTCGACGCGGTGCGCATCAATGAAGGCGCCACCTGCCGCGGCGACAGCTTCTGGGCCGGCGCCGGCGAGCTGTCGCCGACGCACCCGGCGACCACCGCCGCCGCCGAAGGCGTCGCCGAGCCGCCGCGTCAGTAATCCGCCTGATCGTCGACGGCGCCACCGCGTTTCAACACCGGTAGCGCTCGAAGCTCATAAGCACCGCGCCGTCGGCCTTCTTGCCGATGGCGCGGCCTCTCCCTATTGGACGGCATAGCCCTTGGCTGCGCCGGCGAGCCCTTCAAAAAGCCCGAGCATGCGCCGCCGCCAGGCCGCGACCGGATCATCGGCGGCGAGGAGGGTGTAGTCGCTGATGCAGCGCACCCATTGGAATGCGCCCAAGACGATGTAGTCGGCGTAAAGCGGCGTCTCGCCGCCGAGGAAAGGCTGTGCCTCGAGCGTTTGCCGGAGCGGCGCGAGGCTGCGGCGGAAGCCGTCCAGCCGCTGGTCGCGATCGGCGGTGAAGGCCTCGAGACTGGTGCCAAAGCGCTCCTCGCGCGAGCGGCGGAAGTAATCCTTATCCTGCGGCGCCGCATGCCGCCAGATATCGAGCGCGGCGAAGCGGATGAGCGCCGGCTGCAGCACCCCGTCCGCCCAGTTGTTGTAGAAGCGCGATAAAGCGATGCCGGCGCCGCCGCCGAACAGCGACGGGCGATCGGGATAGGTTTTCTCGAGATAGGTCGCAATCGCCCAGGAATCGGCGATCCAGCGACCGTCAACGACGAGCACCGGCACGCGGCCCTGGCCCGAGGGTGCGAGCCTCTCTTTCTCGGTGAACCGCCACGGGATCGTCTTCACCGGCAGGCCCTTATGCGCGAGCGCCATGCGGATGCGCCAGCAGTAGGGGCTGAAGCGCCGATCCTCCTCGGCGCCGGCGAGGTCGTAGAGCTCCATCATGCGCGCTACTCCCAAAACGGCCCGGTGGCGCCGATCACGACGATGACGAGGCCGAGCACGAGATTGACGCCGACGATGCCGCGGATCTGGTCGAGCTGGCGCTGCGCCGCCGGCAGGTCGCCGGCATCGAGCGCGCGCCGGAAGCGCTTCCACGGCGCGAAATAGAGATGGGCGAAGATCAGCATCATGATGATGCCGATGCCCTGCATCATATCGACATAAAGCGGGAGATTGGCGAAGCCGCCGAAGCCCCGGAACACCATGGCATAGCCGCTCGCCAGCAGCGCCACGATCGCTCCCCAGACCACCGGGAAGAAACGCTCGAAGACGCGGCGCCAGAGCGGCAGGCGCTCAGCCGGCGCGAGCGGACCCGCCGCCGGTCGCAGCATCTGATGGGCGAAGAACATCCCGCCCACCCAGATTACCGCCGCAAGGATATGAAAGAACATCCCGAGGATCATCGCGCCGGCATTCTATCCCCGGGCGCGGCTTACGCCAGTGCCGCGTTCTTACTGCTCGGTGCCGCACCGCGCGCGGATGGCCGCGCGGATCTCGGCCGGCTGAGCATCGATCGCATCGAGCGTGACGCGCAAGCGGCGGCGCAGCGTATAGACTTGGTCGAGGAGCTGCAGCACCACCGGCATCGCCTCTTCGTCGATGGCGAGCTCGTAGCGCAGCTCGTGGATCAGCTGCACGCGTGCCACATCGACCTCAGCGAAGACATAGCCTTCGGCGCCGCTTTCCGGCCGCACCCAGCGCTCGGCGATCCAATGGCGGAGCTCTGCCTCGTTGAGGCCGACGACGAGACGGATCACCGCTTCAAAGCTGATCATGACGCCATCCCCCGCCGCGGATCATAGGGGTGTTGCGGCGCCCAGTCGCGCAGGAACGCAGCGAGCGCCGCATCGCCGCCCTCGGGAAGCATTACGCGCAGCGTCACGTATTCGTCGCCCGGCTCGCCCCCGGGCCGCGGCGCGCCTTTGCCTTTGAGGCGGAGCACCCGGCCGGTATTGGAGTTGGCGGGGATGGTCATGTTGACCGGTCCCGATGGCGTCGGCACCGTCACCTTGCCGCCCAAGACCGCCTCGGCGAGCGTCACCGGCAGATCGAGATGGACATCGTCGCCCTCGCGGCGAAAGAAGGCGTGCGGCGCCACATGGATCTCGATCAGCGCGTCGCCGGGCGGCCCCTCATTGAGCCCCGCGCCACCCTGCCCTTTGAGGCGCAGGACCTGGCCGTCGCGCACCCCGGCCGGGATGGTCACCTCGAGGCTGCGATCAGGGGCGAGCTGGAGGCGCTGCTTGGCGCCGTTGATCGCCGTCAGGAAGTCGACGGTGAGCGCGAAATGGAGATCGGCGCCGCGCATGCGGATGGGACGGCCGCCACGCCCGGGACCCTCGCCGCGCTGGCCGCGACCGAAGAAGGCAAAGAGATCGTCGAGATCTTCGGGCGCCATGCCTTCGGCCGAGTGGAACTCGTAGCGCTCGCCCGGCGCGCCTTCGGCAAAGCCGCGATAGCGGGAGTAGGCGTGCTCCGGGCGCTCGGCACCGCTGGCGTCGATCTCGCCGCGGTCGAAGCGGGCGCGCTTGTCCTTGTCCGAGAGGAGGTCGTAGGCGACCGCGATCTCCTTGAAGCGCGCCTCGGCCTCTTTGTTGCCGGGGTTGAGGTCGGGGTGGTGCTTCTTGGCGAGCTTGCGATAGGCGGTGCGGATTTGATCCTCCGTCGCCTCCTTCTGGACGCCCAGAACCTCGTAGGGGTCGCGCGCAGCCATGGCAATGCCGGGATTGTGGTCCCCGCCATATAGGGCGCAGCGCGCGCCCTGCCAAGCCGGCGCGGCTGCCCGGCGAGGCTCCTAGTGAATCAGCGGCGGCTCGACATAGGTATGGAAGGGCGGCGGCGAGGGCAGCGTCCATTCGAGCGTCGTCGCCCCTTCGCCCCAGGGATTGGCCGCCGCCTTCTTGCCCGCCAGCAGCGTATGAAAGACGACGAAGATGAACCATAGAGTCGAGGCGTAGGAGATATAAGCGCCGATCGACGCCACCATGTTCCAGCCGGCAAAGGCATCGGGATAATCGCTGATGCGCCGCGGCATGCCGGCCAGCCCGAGGAAATGCATCGGGAAGAAGGTCAGGTTGACGCCGATGAACGTCGTCCAGAAATGGATCTTGCCGAAGGTCTCGTTGTACTGCCGGCCGCTCATCTTGGCGATCCAGTAGTAGAAGCCGGCGAAGATGCCGAAGACCGAGCCGAGCGACAGCACGTAGTGGAAATGCGCGACGACGTAGTAGGTGTTGTGCAGCACGACATCGACGCCGGCATTGGCCAGCACCACGCCGGTGACGCCGCCGACGGTGAAGAGGAAGATGAAGCCGATGGCGAACAGCATCGGCGTCTTGAACTCGATCGAGCCCTCCCACATCGTCGCGATCCAGGAGAAGATCTTGATCCCGGTCGGCACGGCGATGACCATCGTCGCCGCGCTGAAATAAGCGCGCGTATCGACGCTGATGCCCGTCGTGAACATGTGGTGCGCCCAGACGACGAAGCCGATGACGCCGATGGCGACCATCGCATAGACCATGCCGAGATAGCCGAAGATCGGCTTCTTCGAGAAGGTCGACACCACCTGGCTGACGATGCCAAAGGCCGGCAGGATCATGATGTAGACCTCGGGGTGGCCGAAGAACCAGAACAGGTGCAGGAACAGCAGCGGGTCGCCACCGCCGGCGGGATTGAAGAAACTGGTGCCGAAATTGCGGTCGGTGAGCAGCATGGTGATGGCGCCGGCCAGCACCGGCATCGCCAGCAGCAGCAGGAACGCCGTCACCAGGATCGACCAGCAGAAGAGCGGCATCTTGTGCAAGGTCATGCCCGGCGCGCGCATGTTGAAGATGGTGGTGATGAAGTTGATGGCGCCGAGGATCGACGAGGCGCCGGCGAGGTGGAAGGCGAAGATCACCATGTCGACCGCGGGGCCCGGCTGGCCCACCGCGCTGGAGAGCGGCGGATAGAGCGTCCACCCCGTCCCCGCTCCGCCTTGGACGAAGGCCGAGCTCGCAAGCAGAGCATAGGCCGGAACCAGCAGCCAGAAGCTGACATTGTTGAGCCGCGGAAAGGCCATGTCCGGCGCGCCGAGCATCATCGGCACGAACCAGTTGCCGAAGCCGCCGATCAGCGCCGGCATCACCACGAAGAAGATCATGGTGAGCCCGTGCTCGGTGATGATCACGTTGTAAAGCTGATGGTTGTTGGCGAAGAGCACATCGCCCGGCCGCATCAGGTTGTAGCGCATGACGACCGAGAGCGCGCCACCGATGATACCGGCGGTAACGGCGAAAGTGAGATAGAGCGTACCGATATCCTTGTGATTGGTCGAGAACAGCCAGCGGCGGACGAAACCCGGACGATCATGGGACTCGTTCAGGGTGTGGGCATAGGATTGCGGCATGGCGGGGGCCCGACAAGGGAATGGATAGCCTCGCCTAACGATCGACCCTCGCCGCAATTGGTTCCGCGGTCATCCTGTCGCGGTGCTCAAAGGAGAGGCAACAGCTGTCCCGTATGCTCAAAGCGCGAGCGCACCGGTCACAGCAGCGCGCGCAGCCGGGCCAGCAGCTCGGCGAGGTCGAACGGCTTTGCCAGGTATTGATCCGGCAGCATGCCGTGCTCGTCGGCCCACTCCGCATCGCCGGTCATGAGGATCACCGCAATGCCGCGCTGGCGCGCCGAGACCGCGAGCTCGAGACCGGTCTCGCCGGGGATTCGCGCATCGGTGATGACGAGATCGAATTCGTGCCGGCACATCAGGTCGCGTGCCACGGAGACACGCCGCGCCTTGCTGACGCGGAAATTGGCCGCGCCGAGGGCACGCTCGAGCAGCTCCAGAATGAGCGGATCGTCATCCACCACGAGGATGTGTTTGGCTCCCGCAGGATCCATCCGTCCATTCCTTTTGCCGATGGCTCGACCAAGGCAAGCGTCATGCCAGATCGGTTTTCGGCCCTGGCCGCGCCCGCCGGCGCGCTGGCCGCCTTGCCTGCCCGATCTTTGAGCAGCACTGCCGCGCCGGCGACAGTGGTGCACCGCGGCGATCCGCGACCACCGCGTCGGCAGAAGCGCGCCTGCCCTTGGCCCGGGCTTTGCACCGGAGGTGTCGAGGCGGCGGGGTGATCGCCGTCGGGAGCGATCGTCGTGAGCCTGCGCTTGGCAGAGGACCGGGAGTCTCCACTCCCCTTCGACGAGATGGGCACGGCCAAGGACTGCCGCGCGCATTACGAGATCGTTCGCCGCTGGCTGGACTCGACGCCGCCGGAAGTGCTCGCCCTGAAGCGCCGCGAGGCCGAGCTGCTCTTCCGCCGCATCGGCATCACCTTCGCCGTCTATACCGAAGGCGGCGATCCCGAGCGCCTCATTCCCTTCGACATCATCCCGCGCGTGCTCGATGCCGGTGAATGGCAGCTGCTGTCCCACGGCCTCCGGCAGCGGGTGCGCGCGCTCAACGCCTTCATCCGCGACGTCTATCACCGCCGCGAGATCCTGCGCGCCGGCATCATGCCGCCGGGGCTGGTGCTGCACAATGAAGGCTTCTGCCCGGAGATGCAGGATTTCGAACCGGCGGCAGGGATTTATACCCATGTCGCGGGCATCGACATCGTCCGGCTCGGTCCGCGCGAGTTCACCGTGCTCGAGGATAATTGCCGCACGCCCTCGGGCGTCTCCTACATGCTGGAGAACCGCGAGGCGATGATGCGGCTCTTCCCCGACCTGTTCGCGCATCACCGCATCGCCTCGGTCGCCCATTACCCGGAAGAGCTGCTCGAAACCCTGAAATCCGTCGCGCCGCCCAATTGCCGCGGCGAGCCGCGCGTCGCGCTGCTCACCCCCGGCGCCTACAACAGCGCCTATTACGAGCATTCGTTCCTGGCGGACGAGATGGGGATCGAGCTGGTCGAAGGCGCGGATCTCTTCGTCGACGACAACATCGTCTATATGCGCACGACCGAGGGGCCGCGGCGCGTCGACGTCCTCTATCGCCGCATCGACGATGGTTTCCTCGACCCCCTCACCTTCCGGCCCGATTCCGCCCTCGGCGCGCCGGGGCTCTTCAACGCCTATCGCTCGGGCAATGTGACGCTGGCCAATGCGGTGGGCGCCGGCATTGCCGACGACAAGTCCGTTTATCGCTACGTCCCGGCGATGATCCGGTTTTATCTCGGCGAAGAGCCGATCTTGAGCAATGTGCGCACCTATTCCTGCGCCCAGGAGGCGGATCTCGCCTATGTCCTCGAGCATCTGGGCGAGCTCGTCGTCAAGGAAACGCATGGCTCGGGTGGCTACGGTATGCTGATCGGGCCGCAAGCGACGCGCGAGCAGCTCGACACCTTTCGGGCGCGGCTGCGCGCCGCGCCCGACAGCTACATCGCGCAACCCACCTTGGCGCTGTCGACCTGCCCGACCTTCGTCGAGGCCGGCATCGCGCCGCGCCATGTCGATCTTCGGCCGTTCGTCCTGGCCGGACGCGAGATCCGCATCGTTCCCGGCGGGCTCACCCGCGTCGCCATGCGTGAGGGCTCGCTCGTCGTCAATTCGAGCCAGGGCGGCGGCACGAAGGACACATGGGTGCTCGAGAGTTGACGCAATGCTGAGCCGCACCGCCGACAGCCTCTACTGGCTCGCGCGGTACATGGAGCGGGCGGAGAACATCGCGCGCATCGTCATGGTCGGCCATCGCATGTCGAGCCTGACCCGCTCGCTCGAGAATTCCGGCAATGAGTGGCACTCGACCTTGCTCGCCGCCGGCTGCGAGCCGGAATTTTTCAAGAAGCATGCCGAGGCGAGCCCGACGCTGGTCATCGACTACCTCGTGCGCGACCCCGACAATCCCTCGAGCATCTATTCCTGTCTCGAGACGGCGCGCCGCAACGCGCGCGCCGTGCGCACCGCGCTCACCGTCGACATGTGGGACGCGCTCAACGAGACCTGGCATCAGGCACGCGGCGGCAAACGCTTCGATGCGGCGGCGGATCTGCCGGCGCTGCTCGATTGGGTGAAAGAGCGCTCGCTGCTCTTCGCCGGCGCCTATGCCAACACCATGCTGCGCAACGATGCGTTCTACTTCACGCGGCTCGGCACCTTCCTCGAGCGCGCCGACAACACGGCGCGGATTCTCGACGTCAAATATCATGTGCTGCTGCCGCGCCATGAAGGCGTCGGCGGCGCGCTCGACTATTACCATTGGCAGGCGATCCTGCGCTCGGTCTCCGCCTTGCGCAGCTATCACTGGATCTACCAGGACCGGCTGAAGCCTTGGCTGGTGGCGGAACTGATGCTGCTCCGCCCCGAGATGCCGCGCTCGCTGCTCAGCTGCCACGAACAGATCGTCCGCCATCTCGAGCTGCTCGCCGAGGCCTATGGCGGCAAGCGCGGCGAGTGTCACCGCATCGCCGGCGAACTGCATGCGCGGCTGCGCTTCGGCCGCATCCAGGACATCTTTCAATCGGGGCTGCACGAGTTCTTGACCGACTTCATCGATCGTTCGGTGACGCTCGGCAACGAGATCAGCACGCTCTACCTGTTGTAGCGCCCTGTCATGCGCCTGCGCGTCCACCACGAAACCTCCTATCACTACGACAGCCCGGTGGCGCTGGCGATCCAGAGCCTGCGCTTGACGCCGCGCAGCTATGAGGGGCTGCGCATTGTCGAATGGCGCGTCTGGAGCGACCGGCGGCGCGAGCTGCCGGTCTTCGTCGACGGCTACGGCAACATCACCCATACCCATGCCGTCAACTACCCCCACAGCGAGGCGCGGGTCTTCGTCGAGGGCGAGGTCGAGACCGCAGCGACGCACGGCGTCGTCCGCGGCGCGCCCGAGCCGCTGCCGCCGCTGTTCTTCCTGCACCAGACCCCGTTGACCGCCCCGGATGCCGCGATCGAGGCGCTCGCCGGCAAGGTGGCGCCGCAAGGCTCGGTGCTGAAGCAGCTGCATGCCCTGCTGAACGCGGTGCGCGATGCCGTCGACTACACGCTGGGCGCGACCGATTCGGCGACGACCGCCGCCGAGGCGCTCGCCGCCGGTTCCGGCGTCTGCCAGGATCACGCGCATATCTTCATCGCCTGCGCGCGGCTGCTCAGCATTCCAGCCCGCTATATCGGCGGATATCTCTGGACCGGAACCGAGTCCCGCGAGTATGAGGCGAGCCATGCCTGGGCCGAAGCCTTCGTGCACGATCTCGGTTGGGTGGGCTTCGATCCGTCGAACCGGATCTGCCCGACCGAAGCCTATATCCGCACCAGCGTCGGGCTCGACTATCGCTCGGCGGCGCCGGTGCGCGGCGTTCGCCGCGGCATCGCGGCGGAGAAGCTGGCGGTGGCGGTGAAGGTGATGCAGGCCGGCGTCGACCAATGAGCGGCGGGCGGCGGGGGAAGACGGGATGACCTATTGCGTCGGGCTCGATCTCAAGGACGGTCTCGTGCTGCTCGCGGATACGCGGACCAATGCCGGGGTCGACAACATCGCGACCTTCTCGAAGACCTATGTGTTCGAGCAGCCGGGCGAGCGGGTGATGGCGCTGCTCGCCGCCGGCAACCTCGCCCTTACTCAATCGATCGTCAATCTGCTGCACGAAGGCATCGAGGCCGACGATATCGTCGAAACGCTGCTCGGCGCCAAAACCATGTTCCGCGCGGCTCAGCTCGTCGGCGAGGCGGTGCGCCGCATCTACCGCATCGATGGCCCGGCGATGCAGGCACAGAATATCTCGTTCGACGTCTCCTTTCTGCTCGGCGGGCAGATCAAGGGCGGCACTCCGCGCCTCTTCCAGATCTATGCCGCCGGCAATTTCATCGAAGCGACGCCCGACACGCCCTTCCTCCAGATCGGCGAGCACAAATACGGCAAGCCCATCCTCGACCGCACCGCGGGTTACGACACCGATCTCTATGATGGGGTCAAGCTGGCGCTGATCTCGATGGATTCGACCTTGCGCAGCAATCTCACCGTCGGTCCGCCGGTCGATCTGCTGGTCTATCGCCGCGATGCCTTCAAATTCGAATTGAAGCGCCGCATCACCGAGGACGACGCTTATTTCCGCATGATCCGCGAGCGCTGGTCCGAGGCCTTGCGCGAGGCCTATCTCGCCATCCCGCGGCCGGATTGGAGCCGATGACGGCGGCCCGAGCCACCCGGGCCGACATCGTGCGCCAGACGCTCGCCGATGACATCATCACCGGCAGGCTGGCCGCCGGCACGCGCCTCGACGAAGGCAGCCTCGCCCGGCGCTTCGGCGTCTCACGCACGCCGGTGCGCGAGGCGCTGCGCGAATTGGCCGCCACCGGCCTGGTGCGCATGCAGGCGCATCGCGGCGCCGTCGCCGCTACCATCGGCGAAGAGAGGCTGCAGGAATTGTTCGATGCGCTCGCCGAAATGGAAGGGGTTTGCGCCCGGCTATCGGCCGCCAACATGACATCGGCCGATCGCCGCGGGCTCGAGGCGCTCCACGCCCGCTGCGGCGAACTCGTGCGCTCGGGCGACGCCGAGCTCTACCATGCCGCCAATGCCGAATTCCACGTCGCGATTCGCAGCGGCTGCCGCAACGCCGTGCTGCAGGAAATGACCGCGGATCTGCGCCGGCGCTTCGCGCCGCTGAGCCTCGCCCAGTTCCGCGGCCCCGGCCGCCTCGCCCAATCCTATGCCGAGCATCACGTGATCGTCGCCGCGATCCTGCGCGGCGATGGCGAGCGCGCCTATCAGGCGACGCGCTCGCACCTGCTGAGCGTGCGCCGCTCCTTCATCAGCTATGCCGAGGCAGCGAAGGAGGCGACGACCGCGGCGGAATAGACGGCGCAACGCGAAGCGTTGTCGCCGGCGGGCGTCAGCGGTTGCGCCAGCAACCGCGAGAGCCCGCACCGCGCCGGAAATTCTCGGCGCTAGCGCCGCCCGGCCGCGCCGAGCGGCAAACCGAGCCGGCGCTGGAACGCGGCGCCGAGCGTGCACAGCGCGGCATCGGCGAAAGCCGGCGCGATGCAACTGACACCGAAGGGCAACCTGTCGCGCCGGAAGCCCGCCGGGAGCGCGATCGCGGAAAGGTCGAGCAAGTTGACGAAGTTGGTATAAAGGCCGAGCTTGGCGTTGAGCTGGACCGGATCCGCCTCGACCTCGGCGATGCGATAGATCGTGCCGGCGGTCGGGAGCAGCAGGAGATCGGCTTCGCTCCAGAGCCGCTCTGCCATGCGGCGCAGCTCCGCGAGGCGATAGCTTGCCTTGAACGCGTCGACCGCGCTGTAGCGCGCCCCGCCGGCGATGATGTCCCTCACCACCGGCAGCAGCGCGGCCGGATCGCGCTCAAGCAGCTCCCCCACCGCAGCGAGGCGCTCCGCCACCCAAGGCCCGTCATAGAGCAGCGCGGCGGCTTCGCGGAACGGCGTCAGATCGGCGTCGACGGCGGTCCCGCCCAGCGCCTCGAGCGTATCGGCGGCCTGTGCGTAAAGCCCGGGCGCATCCGCATCGCCAAGGAAATCGAGATCGGCGGCCCGCGGCAGGGCAAAGCGAAACGACGCGGGGAAGGCCACCGGCGTCGGCGCATGTCGTGCAAAAGGATCATGCGCGTCATAGTGGCCGCAGTGCGCCAGAATCTCGGCCGCATCGGCGCCGCTGAGCGCGAAGATCGAGACGCAATCGAGCGTGCGGCAGGCGGGCACGACACCGCGCGTGCTGACGAGCCCGCGCGTCGGCTTCAGCCCGACAATGTTGTTGAACGCCGCCGGCACCCGGCCGGAGCCCGCTGTGTCAGTGCCGAGCGCGAAGCTGACGAGGCCCGTGGCAACGGCAACTGCCGAGCCGGAGCTCGACCCGCCCGGAATGTAACGGGCATCGAAAGGGTTGCGCGGCACGCCATAGGGCGAGCGCGTGCCGACGAGGCCGGTGGCGAACTGATCAAGATTGGTCTTGCCGATCAGCAGCGCACCGGCCTCGAGCAGCCGAGCGACCGCAGCGGCCGTCTCCCGTGCCCGATAAGCAAAGCCGGGACAGCCGGCGGTCGTGGTCATACCTTCGACATCGATGTTGTCTTTGACGGCGAAGGGTGTGCCGAAAAGCGGCAGACCGGCGCGCGCTTCAGGCTCGCGCGCGACCCGCGCATCCAGTGCCGCGGCGCGAGCGCGGAGCGTTTCGGCAGGAACGCGCTCGATCCAGACCTTGTCGTCGCCGGCCTCTGCAATGCGGTCGAGCACCTCCTCGGCCACGGCTACCGCGGAGACTTCGCCGCCGCGGAACCGCCGCCGCAAGCTCGCGAGATCGAGGCTTTCCCGAAACGCGGACACCCTACCCTCCTGGTTTCCAGTATCGGCACGGCATGAGCCCCTGCAGAGCCTGTGCCACAGCAATGAGCCCGCAAGATTGCATACAACCGCTCCAAACTTGCCTATTTTTTAATCTTGGACGCCAACAGGCAGCCGCCTACAAACCGGCTCATCGCGGCTTTGGCGTCATTTCCTGCCATCGCGTCGCTCCCCCAAGGCCATCCCGGATCTGGCATGGGCTTTGCGACAGCCCGAGCGCACCTGCCACAAACCATCGAAGAACAGGAGGGAGCCCTCGATGCGCCTTGTCCGTCACTCGCGTCGCCGTTTCCTGCAAGGAGCCGCCGCCACCGGCACCGCGGCTGCGCTTTCCGGCTTGCTGCCGGCGAGACCGGCCTTCGCTGAGGATCTTGTCGTTGGCTTCATCTATGTCGGCTCGCGCGACGATTACGGCTACAACCAGGCCCACGCGCAAGGCGCCGCCGCGGTCAAGACCATGGCCGGCGTCAAAGTCGACGAAGAGGAGAATGTCCCGGAGACCGAAGCCGTCGAAAAGTCCATGGAGTCGATGATCAATCTCGACGGTGCGACCCTGCTCTTCCCGACCTCATTCGGCTACTACAACCCGCACGTCCTGAAGATGGCGGAGAAATACCCCAAGGTCCGCTTCGAGCATTGCGGCGGCCTCTGGACGCCGAAGGACCCGAAGAACGCCGCCAGCTATTTCGGCTACATCGACGAATGCCAATACCTCTCGGGCATCGTCGCGGGTCACACCAGCAAGACCGGCAAGCTCGGCTTCGTCGCGGCCAAGCCGATCCCGCAGGTGCTGCGCAACATCAATGCCTTCACTCTCGGCGCGCGCAGCGCCAATCCGAAAGCCCAGACGCAGGTGATCTTCACCGGCGACTGGTCGATGCCGGTCAAGGAGGCAGAAGCCACGAACAGCCTCGTCGACCAGGGCGTCGATGTCGTCACCTGTCATGTCGACGGCCCGAAAACGGTGGTCGAGACCGCGGCGCGTCGCGGTATCTGGGTGACGGGCTATCACTGCAATCAATCGGCGCTCGCGCCCAAGGCCTATCTCACCGGCGCCGAATGGAACTGGGAACAGCTCTATCCCAAATTCGTCAAGATGTTCATGGCCGGTGAGGCGATCCCGAATTTCTATCGCGGCGGATTGAAGGAAGGCCTGGTCAAGCCCTCGCCCTATGGACCCGCGGTGGGCGAAGCCGCGCGCAAGCAAGCGGACGACGCCAAGGCCAAGCTGATGGCCGGCGGCTACGCTATCTTCAAGGGCCCGCTCGTCGACAATCGCGGCAAGACGGTGATCGCCGCGGGCACGCAACAGGGTCAAACCGATCCGACGCTGGAGAAGATGGACTATCTCGTCGAGGGCGTCATCGGCTCGACCTCCTGAGCACGGCCGGGCTCTGCGATGGCCATCGCGATCGGCGCAAAGCTGGCGCGGCGCGACGCCCGGGGCGACCGGCTGCGCCGGGCGGCGGAAAGCATCGTCATTCCGCTGCTGGCGCTGCTCGCGGCGATGATCCTGTTCGGACTCTTCGTCGGAGTTCAGCGCGTTAACCCGCTCGCGCTTTATGCGCTCATGTATCGCGGCGCCTTCGGCACCTGGTTCTCCTGGCAGAACACCCTGACGCGGGCCGCGCCGCTCATCCTGACGGCGCTCTGCACGGCGCTGCCGGCGCAGCTCGGCATGGTGATCATTGGCGGCGAAGGCGCCTTCGTCATGGGCGGCCTCGCCGCCACGACGGCGGCCCTCGCGCTTCCCGGCGCGGCACCCCTGGTCGTGCAGCTCGCCATGGCCGGTGCCGGCCTCGCCGCCGGCGGCCTCTGGATCGCCTTCGTCGGAGCGCTCCGGCACTATCGCGGCGTCAACGAGACGATCTCGAGCCTGCTCCTCGTCTATATCGCGATCGCGCTGCTCAACCAGCTCGTCGAGGGGCCGATGCGCGATCCGGCCAGCCTGAACAAGCCCTCGACCCATGCGATCGGCGCCGCCAACATGATCGGCTCCATCCCCGGCAGCGAGATCCATTGGGGTCTCGCCTTCGGCGTGATCGCGGCGCTTCTCGCCTATATCCTCATCTACCGCACGAGCTTCGGCTTCGCCGCGCGCATCGTCGGCGGCAATCTGCGCGCCGCCCAGGCAGTCGGCCTCGCCGTCGGCAGGCTGGTTCTGTCGCTGTGCTTTCTCGGCGGCGCCGCGGCGGGTCTTGCCGGGATGATCGAGATCGCCGCCGTACAGGGCCGCGCCAACGCCAATCTCGCGGCGGGCTACGGCACGACCGGCATCCTCGTCGCCTTCCTCGCGCGCCACAATCCGCTTGCGATCATTCCCGTCGCGATCCTGCTCGGCGGGATCGGCGCGAGCGGCGGACTCATCCAGCGCCGTCTCGGCCTTCCCGACGCCTCGGTGCTGGTGCTCGAGGGCATAATCTTTCTGATGGTGCTGGCGAGCGACACGCTTTACGGCCGCTTCGCGTGGTTCGCGCCGAGGGAGAGCTGACATGGCGGCGCCGGCGAGTGCGATCGCGGCGTTGGGATGGTGGGGCCTGCCGCTCGCCGTTCTCGCCGGCGCGATCCGCGTCAGCACCCCGTTCCTCTTCGTCAGCCTGGGCGAATGCTTGACCGAGCGCAGCGGCCGCATCAATCTCGGCCTCGAAGGCACGCTGGTCATGGGCGCGATGAGCGGCTATGGCGTCTCCTATCTCACCGGCTCGCCCTGGCTCGGCGTGCTCGCCGCCGGGATCGTGGGCTCGCTCTTCGGCGCCGTGCATGCCGGCTTCTGCAGCCTGCCCAGGGTCAACGATATCGCCATCGGCATCGCGCTCATGCTCTTCGGCATCGGCCTTGCCTTCTATATCGGCAAGCCGCTGATCGAGCCGCAAGCGCCGATCCTGCCCTCGATCGAGCTTGCCTGGTGGAGCAGGGTCCCGCAGCTGCGCGAAGCCTTGCGCATCAACGCGCTGTTCCTCATCGGCATCGGGCTGGCACCGTTCCTGCTCTGGGCGCTGAAGCATACGCGCTGGGGCCTGATTTTGCGCACCGCCGGAGAAAGCGCCGACGCCGCGCTGGCGCTGGGCTACTCGGTCAATCTCATCCGCCTGGCGGCGACCATGGCGGGCGGCCTGCTCGCCGGCATCGGCGGCTCTTTCCTCTCCCTCTATTATCCCGGCAATTGGAATGAGCGGCTGTCGAGCGGCCAGGGCATCACCGCCGTGGCGCTGGTCATCTTCGCGCGCTGGGATCCGATGCTGTGCTTCTGGGCATCGATCCTTTTCGGCGGCGCCGGCGCGCTCGGACCCGCGCTGCAATCGCTCGGCGTCAGCGAGGGCTACTATCTCTTCAACGCCGCGCCCTATATCCTGACGCTGCTCATCATGATCATCACTTGCTCGCGGCGGCGCACTCTCATCGGCGCGCCGGCCGAGCTGTCGATCACCCGCTAGGAGGCATGAATGGCCGAGCGCTTCACCCCGGCTGACCCCTATCCCTGGCCTTATGATGGCAGCCTCGCGCCCGACAATACGGCGCTCATCATCATCGATATGCAGACCGATTTCTGCGGCATCGGCGGCTATGTCGACAAGATGGGCTACGATCTGTCGCTCACCCGCGCGCCGATCGAGCCGATCAAGCGCGTGCTGGCGGCGATGCGCGGCAAGGGGTTCACCATCTTGCATACGCGCGAGGGGCATCGCCCCGATCTCTCCGACCTCCCCGCCAACAAGCGCTGGCGTTCGCGGCGGATCGGCGCCGGCATCGGCGATCCCGGGCCGTGCGGCCGCATCCTCGTACGCGGCGAGCCCGGTTGGGAGATCATCCCGGAGCTCGCGCCGCTTCCCGGCGAAGTGATCATCGACAAGCCCGGCAAAGGCTCGTTCTGCGCGACGGATCTCGAGCTCATCCTGCGCCTCGGCGGCATCCGCAATATCGTCCTCACCGGCATCACCACCGATGTCTGCGTGCACACCACCATGCGCGAGGCGAATGACCGCGGCTTCGAATGCCTGCTGCTGCAGGATTGCTGCGGCGCGACCGACCGCGGCAATCACGAGCACGCCATCAAGATGATCAAGATGCAGGGCGGCGTCTTCGGCGCGGTCTCCGACTCCCGCACCTTCCTCGAGGCCATCGTCTGATGCGACGCGAAGGCGCCGCGCTCGGCGTCGAGGCCGTCGCCATGAGCAAGCGCTTCGGCGAGCTGCTGGCGCTCGACGAGGTCTCGCTGCGTGTGGCGCCGGGCAGCTTCCATGCGCTCCTCGGCGAGAACGGCGCCGGCAAGAGCACCTTGGTCAAATGCATCATGGGCTATTACCGTCCCGACGAGGGCGCGGTCCTGGTCGATGGCCGCGAGCGCGTCATCGACAATCCGCGCGCCGCCCATGCCCTCGGCCTCGGCATGGTCTATCAGCATTTCACCCTGGTTCCGGCGATGACGGTGGCGGAGAATTTGGTGCTCGCGCGCGCCGCGCTGCCGCGCGTCATCGACTGGCGCAAAGAGACCGCGGCGCTCGACGAGTTCCTCGCCACCATGCCGTTCCGCGTGCCGCTCGACCGCAAGGTGTCGGCGCTCGCGGCCGGCGACCGGCAGAAATGCGAGATCCTGAAGCAGCTCTATCTCCGGCGGCGCTTCCTGATCCTTGACGAACCCACCTCGGTCCTGACGCCGCAGGAAGCCGACGAGATGCTGGGAAGACTGCGCGACATGACCGACCGGGACGAGCTCACCGTGCTCATGATCACGCATAAATTCCGCGAGGTCATGGCCTTTGCCGGCGAGGTAACGGTCCTGCGCCGGGGCCGGCTTGCGGCACAAGGCAAAGTCGGAGAGCTCAGCGCCGACGATATGGCGCGCAGCATGATCGGCGCCGAGACGCTGGCCGCACCGCCGGTGCGCCGCAGCGAGCGCGGCGCCGTGCGGCTCGACATCCGTAACCTCTCGGCGCTCGACGACAGCGGCCAGTCCGCCGTGCGCGATCTCTCGCTCGCCGTCCGGGCCGGCGAGATCGTCGGCGTCGCCGGGGTTTCCGGCAATGGCCAGCGCGAGCTGGTCGAGGTGCTGGCGGGCCAGCGGGGCGCCAGCGGCGGCGAGATCCGCATCCACGACGAGGTTTATCGCGCCCGCCGCGACGAGATGCGCCGCCATCGATTCTCCTGCCTCCCGGAGGAGCCGCTGCGCAATGCTTGCGTTCCGCGCATGAGCATTGCCGAGAACCTGGCGTTCCGCGATTTCGACCGGCCGCCCTTTGCGGCGGGCAACGTATGGCTGAAGAAGCCGGCGTTCCGCGCCGCCGCCGAAGCCAAGATCGAACGCTACCGCATCCGTGCCCGCTCGCCCGATGCCCCGGTGGGGACGCTGTCGGGCGGCAATGTGCAACGCACCGTGCTCGCGCGCGAGCTCGGCGAAGCGGTCGAGGTGATGGTCGCCTCCGATCCCTGCTTCGGGCTCGATTTCGCCGCCGTCGCGCAGATCCACGCCGAGCTGATCGCGGCGCGCAACCGCGGTGCCGCCGTGCTGCTGGTGAGCAGCGATCTCGACGAGATTCTGGAGATTGCCGACCGCATCGTCGTCATGTTCAACGGCCGGCTCGTCCATGACACGCCGACCGCCGACGCCGATCTCGTCGAGATCGGTCGCCACATGGCCGGGCATTAGGGGCGGCGCGATGGAAGACGCACTGGTGCTCGCCGAGGCGCTCTCGCGGGGGCCGGCCGGCCGATCCTGGGAGAGATTCCGCGACGGGATCGAGGTGTGCTGGCTCTACCGCAATGGCGATCACGGCCCTGCCGCCGCCTTCCTGCGCTACGCGCCCGGCGCGCGCGTGCCCACCCACCTTCATGCCGGCTATGAGCATGTGCTGATCCTCGAAGGCTCGCAGACCGACCGCACCGGGCGTCAGCGCGCCGGAGCCCTCATCGTCAACCCGCCGGGCACGCGCCATGAGGTGGTGAGCGAAGAAGGCTGCCTCGCTCTCCTCATCTGGGAACGGCCGGTGATCTTCGACTGAGCGGCTCAGAGCCCGGCGAGTTTCGCGCTCTCCTCCCAAAGTCGCCGCGCCGCCGCGTCGTCCTGCGCTTGGGCGCTCGGCAGCCGGACGCGGCACTTGTCGAAATAGCCGCCGGTGACGCCGGCGACCTCCGGCGACGCGGCGAGATAGACCACGGTTTCCGCCCCCTGCTCCGGGCTCAGCGCGAAGAAACGCTTGGCGATCCCGATCCCAAGGCGCGGCAGGCCGGGATTGTTGTCGCCGAAGCGCGAGGCGACGAAGCCGGGATGAAGGCAATTGGCGGTGATGCCGCTGCCCTCGAGCCGGCGCGCCAGCTCGCGGGTGAAGAGAATATTGGCAAGCTTGCTGCGGCCATAGACGCGGAAGCCGCGATAGCCGCGCGCCGATTGCAAATCGGCGAAATCCAGCACATTGCCGCGATGCGCTTCCGAGGCGACGTTGACGATGCGTGCCGGCGCCGCCGTCGCAAGCGCGCCGCGCAGCCGGCTGGCGAGCACGAAATAGGCCATGTGGTTCAAGGCGAAGGTGCGCTCGAGCCCGTCGGCGGTCACGCTCCGGCTGGTGAACATCGCGCCGGCATTGTTGATCAGCACGTCGATGCGCGGCTCGGCTGCGGCAATCTCCGCAGCCAGCCGGTTCATTTCGGCAACGAGCGAGAGATCGGCATAGCGTAGGGTAAGCTGGGCGCCCGGCGCATGCCGCTGGATGCGCGTCCGCGCCGCCTCGCCGCGCGCCTTGTCGCGCCCGACCAGGATGAGCCGCGCCCCCGCCGCGGCCAGCCGCTCGGCCGCGACGAGGCCGATTCCCGAGGTCGCGCCGGTGACGACGCACAGCTTGCCGGCCATCGCCGCTTTGCCGTTCATTCCGACGCCTCCGCCAATCGCGCCCGGCGCTGGAGACGCCGCTCGCGGTAGAAGATGTAGAGACCGCTGCCGATGATGATGGCAGCGCCCGCCCAGGTCCAGCCATCCGGCCATTCGGCGAAGGCGACATAGCCGATGATCACCGTGCCGATGAGCTGTCCGTAATTGAGCGGCGCCACCACCGCCGCCGGCCCCCATTCCAGCGCCTTGACGATGAAGTAGTGGCCGAAGCCGCCGAAGATGCCGAGACCGATGAAGAGCAGCAGATCGAGCAAGCTTTGCGGCGTCTGCCAGACGAAGGGCACGGCGAGGCTGGTGAGGAGAAAGCCGACCACGGCGATATAGGTGTTGGAGGTCTCGGCCGGTTCCTGCGCGGCGAGGGCCCGCGTCAAGAGCTGATAGAGCGCGTTGCAGGCGGCGCTGATCAGCACCAGGAACGAAGCGAGATGCACTGCGCCCGAGCCCGGGCGCAGGATGAGCAGCGCGCCGAGGAAACCCACCCCCACCGCCGCCCAGCGCCGCGGCCCAACCGGCTCGCCCAGTATCAGCGGCGAGAGCGCCGTGATCATGAAGGGCGCGGAGAAGCTGATCGCGGCGGCGGTCGGCAGATCGGTGTAGCGGAGCGCGGTGAAATAGATGGCGGTACTGCTCACCAGCAGCGCCGAGCGCAACACCTGCGTCCAGAGCCGCGTGGTGTAGAACAGGCGGATGCCGCGGCGCGGAAAGAAGGCGACGACCATATAGGCGAAATGGCCGGCATAGCGCGCCCAGACGATCTCCACCGTCGCATAGCTATGCCCGAGATATTTCGCCGAGGCGTTGAGGCAGGGCAGCAGCGACATGGCCAAGGCCATGTAGAAGACCGCCCGGCCGATATTTTGATTAGCCATCAGCTCTCAGCCGTCAGCGATGGGAGGGTGAGGGCTACCCCTCACTTGAGCTTCCCCACCACCTCGTACACCACATCCCACGCCGCGCGGTTCGCGGCGGCGAGCACCGGCCGGTCGGGGATGCGCGGATCATAGGCCGCGCCATCGAGAAAATCGGCCAGCCCGCCCGCCTCGCGCACGATCAGAACCCCGGCCGCGTGATCCCAGGGGAGCGAGCGCGAATGCAGCGTGAAATGTGCCCGGCCTTGGGCGACGACGCTGTATTCGAGCGCACTGCAGCCGAGATTCTTGACCGCGGCGATACGGCCGCTATCGGCGAGCGCCTGGCCGGCGCGCGGACCGGCGACGGTTCGGCCGTAAGCGGCGCCGATCATCTGCCGGGGCTCGGCCTCGGTGGCGACGGCGAGCCTCCGCCCCTCCGACCAGGCCCCGCCCGCCGCTTCGGCCATCACCATCGCCGCGCCGAGCGGATCATAAATCCAGCCGGCGCATAGCTCGGCCCGCTCGACCAGCGCCACGATGACGGCGAAGCCCTCCTGGCCGCGGGCAAAATTGGCGGTGCCGTCGATCGGATCGATCACCCAGACCGGCGCTTCGCCCGCCAGCAGCCCGAGCCGCGACGCATCTGCGGCCGCCGCCTCCTCGCCCAGCACGGCCGAGCCCGGCAGCGCCGCGAGAAGGCGCTCCGTCAGTATCCGCTCGGAGTCGAGATCGGCGACGGTGACGAAGTCGCCCGGCTTCTTCTCGCGAATCTCGTCCTGCTTCAGCATGCGAAAACGCGGCACGATCACCGCCTCGGCGGTCTCGCGAATGAGCGCCGCGACCTTCTCCATATCGATCATCGGTGCTTCCTAGCCAATCCGCCGCCTCAACTCACGGAAAAATTTGGCCGGCGGCACAGGATATTAGCCATTCGCTAACGGCGGGGCGGGTTAGCATCGCGGCATGACCGAGCCAGCACATCGGCCGCGCGCGGCCAAGCCTCCCGGCCTTTATCAGAGCTTCTGGCGCTATGCCGCTGGCGATCGCGGGCGCACCATTCTGTTCATGACCTTGCTCATCCTGGCGCAGCTGCTGAAGCTCGCCATCCCCTATCTTTCGGGCGCGGCGGTCCAGGCGATGCAGGGCAAGGGCGATGCCGCGCTCGGCACCGCCGGCTGGGACATGGCGCTCATCTTCGTCGTCTGCGCCGCCAGCTGGGTGCTGCACGGGCCCGCCCGCGTGCTCGAGCGCTTCGTTGCCATCCGCGTCCACGAGCGCTTCGCCGATGCGCTTTATCGCAAGGCGACCCGCCTGCCGCTCGATTGGCATCAGCACCACCATTCCGGCGAGACGATCGAGCATGTGCAGAAGGCCGGTGGCGCGATTTTCGGCTTCGCCCAGAACCAGTTCGTCTATCTCCAGAACGCCGTCAGCCTGATCGGGCCGATCGTCGCCATCTTCGTCCTCTCGGTGCCGACGGGCGGCGTTGCCCTCTTCGCCTATGCCTTGATCTTCGTCGTCCTCGTCCGCTTCGACGGCGCCATGATCCGGCTGAAGCGCGCCCAGAACCGGGCCCAGGCGCGCTACGTCGCGGCGCTCGTCGACTGCCTCGGCAATATCGCGACGGTGCTGACGTTGCGCCTGCAGCAGCCGACGCGGCGTCTGCTCGCGAGCCGCATGGGCGAGGTGTTTGCGCCGCTGCGCAGCAGCGTCGTGCTCAACGAGGCGAAATGGTGCGCCATCGACCTCCTCAACAACGGCATCCGCTCCGGCCTGGTCGTGCTCTATGCCTGGCTCGCCTGGCGCCAGGGCGGGCCGGTGCTGCTCGGCAGCGCCGTCATGGTCTACCAATATGCGCAGCAGGTCGGCGGCGTCGTCAGCAACATGGCCGGCAACTATCAGGATCTCGTCGGCTACAAGACCGATCTCGATGGCGCCCATGGCATCTTCGATGCGGCGGAGGGCGCGCGCGCCGCGGCGGCGGTCGCTCCGTCCTGGCGCGAGATCGGCGTCGAGCGCCTGCGCTTCCGCTATCCCCAGGCGCATGGCAAAGGCGGCGCGGTCGATATCGCCCGTTTCATTCTGGCGCGCGGCCGGCGGATCGCCCTGGTCGGCGAGAGCGGCTCGGGCAAGAGCAGCCTTCTCCGCTTGCTGGCCGGGCTCTACACCGCCAACGAGGTGCGCTTTCTCGTCGATGGCAAACCGGCGCCGGAGCTTCCCCATCTCGGCAGCATCGCCATGCTCGCGCCGCAAGACCCCGAGATCTTCGAAGGCAGCATCGGCCACAATCTGACGCTTGGCATCGACTACGACCCGGCCGAGATCCGGCACGCTCTCGACCTCGCCGTCTTCGCGCCGGTCGTCGAGGCGCTGCCCGCGGGGCTTGCCACCGACATTGCCGAGCGCGGCCTCAACCTCTCCGGCGGCCAGAAGCAACGCCTGGCGCTGGCGCGCGCGATCCTTGCGGCGAGCGATGCCTCGCTGCTGCTGCTCGACGAGCCGACCAGCAATCTCGACCCTGCCACCGAGGCCCGGGTCTATGCCAATCTGTTCGCCGCCGCGGGCGATGCCTGCGTTGTCTCCTCGGTCCACCGCCTCCACCTGCTCGATCGCTTCGACGAGATCGTGCTGATGGAGGGCGGCGAGATCACCGCGATCGGCACCCTCGCCGAACTTCTCGAGCACGCGCCGCGCTTCCTTGAGCTCTGGCAGCGTTGCGCGGGCGGGCCGGCGCCGCTGCGCATCCCTCACGCTGCGGGCACCGGCTGGCGCGTCGCCGCCGGGGGGCGGTAGGGCGAGCGCCACACCCCGTCGAGCTCGAGCAGCCGAAGGCGCTGCTCTGACGGCCGTATAGATTCCCGCTTTCGCGGGAATGACGGAATAATTTGAATTTGCTTCACTTTTCGTCGCCCCCGCGAAAGCGGGGGCCCATCTCGTCCTCCGAAGCTGCACCGCCCGCGCTTGCCAGGACGGCATTACCCCCTCTATGGCAGAGCGCGCGATGCTGCGGACGAGGAGCCGATGGCAAGCGAATTCGACGTGGCGGTGGTCGGTGCCGGTGCCGCCGGCATTGCGGCCGGGCGCCGTCTCGTCGAAGGCGGTGCCTCGACCCTGATCCTCGAGGCGCGCCAGCGCCTTGGCGGCCGCGCCTGGACCGTGCCGAGCGCGGGCGGGCAACCCCTCGACCTCGGCTGCGAATGGCTGCATTCGGCCGACCGCAATCCCTGGACCGACATCGCCATAAGCCTCGGCTTTGCCATCGATGAGCGCCTGCCCGATTGGCGCAGCCGACTTGCCCGCCGCTACGGCGATGCGACGCAGGCGGACTGGGAGGCTGCTCGCGCCGCCTACGAGCGTCGTTGCATCGCGGCAGCGGAGCGCGGAGAGGATATGCCGGCCGCCAGCCTGCTCGAGCCCGGCGGGGGCTGGAATGGCCTCCTCGATGCCGTCAGCACCTGGGCCAACGGGGTCGAGCTGGAGCGGCTCTCGGTCCTGGACCATGCGCGCTACAGCGACAGCGGCATCAATTGGCGCCTCTTTGCCGGCTACGGCACGCTCATCGCCGCCCATGCCGCCGGCTTGCCGATCCGGCTCGGCACGGACGTCCGCGCCATCGACCATGGCGGCAGAAGCCGCCTTCGCCTGGTGACCGACGCGGGCGATGTCGCGGCGCGGGCGGTGATCGTCACCGTGCCGAGCAATGTTCTGGCCGCCGAGGCCATCCGCTTCGCACCGGCGCTGCCGGGGAAGCTCGCCGCCGCTGCCGGCCTGCCGCTCGGCGTCGCCAACAAGCTGTTTCTCAAGCTCGAGGAGCGGGGCGACGCATTTCCCCGCGACCACCACATGCTCGGCCATCGCGACCGTACCGCCACCGGCGCATATCTCATACGCCCGCATGAATGGCCGATCGTCTCCGGTTACTTCGGCGGCCGGCTCGCGACCGAGCTCGAGCAGGCCGGTCCTGAGGCGATGACCCAATTCGCCCTCGACGAGCTTGCCGGCATCTTCGGCGAATCGATCCGGCCCCGCCTCTCCTTCCTCGCGTCCTCCGCCTGGGTCGGCGACCGTTTCGCCCGCGGCTCCTATTCCTACGCGCTGCCGGGCCATGCCGGCGATCGCGCCATTCTGGCGGCGCCGGTCGAAGATCGCCTGTTTTTTGCCGGCGAGGCCTGCTCGGCGCATGACTTCTCGACCGCTCATGGCGCCTATCGCACCGGCCGCGCCGCCGCCGAGGCCGCCCTTGCCGCGCTCAAGCGGCAGGGGACCGCTTAACCCCCCTTTCCTGCCCCCGGCCGACCCAGCGACTCACGTGCGGCGCCTTTCGCCGCAGCGAGCCGCTACCGCCTGTGGTGACAAAAGTGCTACAAGTATGAGGGGTAGACACGTCGAGCTGGAGAACTCGGCGGCGAGCACGACAGCCCTGCCGCGGGGCGACGGGAACTGGGGGAGCCGATGAGCAAGCTCGCAAGCGACGCGACATCCAAGCCGCGGCAGCGACGCCGCACCATCATCGTCGATGGGCCGCACCCCATCGATGTCTATGTCGGCTCGCGCATCCGGCTGCAGCGCATCATGCGCGGGCTGACGCAGAGCGAGCTCGCCAAGCTGGTCGGCATCAGCTTCCAATCGGTGCAGAAATACGAGCGCGGCGAAAACCGGGTGAGCGCCAGCCGGCTGCATGAATTCGCCGCCGCGCTCGGCGTCAGCGAGCAGTTCTTCTTCGACGGCATCGAGGGTGACGCCGCCGCTCCGGCCGATAGCGCGGTGCCGGAGCCCTCGGTCTCGGCGCTCGAAGGCAAGGAGCTGCACCGCCAGCTCGCCGCGGTCATGGCGATGGACGACAAGCGCCTGCGCGGCCTTATCATTCAATTGCTGAAGCTGCTCGTCGAGATCGACCAGACCCGCCCGGGGGCGGCGGGGGCGCCGGCGATGGTCGAGCGGTAGGGCTCTTGTCTTCCCGGGCGCGCTCCCTATCTTGAGGCGCGTCACTTCGATTTGGCTCGGCCCCGTCTCTGTTCGCTCCTTGCTGAGCCTCGACCCGGTCCAATCCAAACGACACTGACCCGCCCGGCAGCAGCTGCGGCGGCCTATCACTCATGGAGAACGCTTTGTCTATTGGTACCGTAAAATGGTTCAACACCACCAAGGGCTACGGCTTCATCGCGCCCGATGACGGCGCGAAGGATGTCTTCGTCCACATTTCGGCGGTGACTCGGTCCGGGATCGCCAGCCTGCACGAGGGGCAGCGCATCAGCTTCGAGCTCGAGCGCGGCCAGCAGGGCCGCGTTGCAGCCGTCAATCTGCGACAGGCCTGACGGCGAACGGGGCGGTCCTGCGGGGCCGCCCTTTCGCTTTGGCGACCCCGTTGCATCGCCGCCCCGCGCTCGGGATAGTTGGCAGCAGAGGGAGGCGCTGATGGCCGAAGACAGAATCGAAAAAACCCGCATTCGCGAGGTCGTCGAGAACTGGGCGCTGTGGCGCGACGCCGGCGATTGGGAGCGCTTCCGCAGCGTCTGGCACGAGGATGGCTGGATGATGGCGACCTGGTTCCAGGGACCGGCCGAGCGCTTCATCGCGGTGAGCCGGGAAGGCTTCGAGCGCGGCGTCAGCATCCTGCATTTCCTCGGCGGCAGCACCATCGATCTCGCCGGCGACCGGGCCATTGCGCAGACCAAGATGCAGATCATGCAGCGCGCGCCGGTCGACGGCGTGCTCTGCGACGTCGTCTGCACTGGCCGGTTCTATGATTTCTTCGCGCAGCGGCAGGGGCGCTGGGGCGTCGTGCTGCGCCAGCCGATCTATGAGAAGGACCGGCTCGATCCCGTCGATCCCGCAGCTCGGCTCAGCCTCGATGCGGCGCTGCTCGCCGAATTCCCCGAGGGCTATCGCCATCTCGCTTATCTCCAGCACAAGGCGGGCTTCACCGTGAAGCGCGACATGCCGGGCTTGAAGGGCCCCGAGGTCGAACAGCTCTATCGCCACGGCGCCGCCTGGCTGCGCGGCGAGCCGCTGCCGCGCCGCTGAACGCGGCGTCACTTGATAGTATATCTGTTCTGTCTGCCCGTATTTCTGCTCGCCATTGCTTCGGAATTGCTCCGGCCGCGCGTTTTTTTGGTTAATAAATTCTAAAATACCGTTGGAAATTATCAATTGCTTAAAGAGAACACGCCTAGAGTTGCGGCGTTTGACGTGCCCAGCCGTGAGTACCCGTGATGTCGTTGCTATCGATCCATGCGCCGATGTCGGTCTCGATCCGCGGGGCCGCCAGAGCCTGGAAGACGTGCGTCCCGGCACGCCTGAAGCTGGTCATCGCCGCGGCGATCCTGCTGCTTGCCTCGGATCAGGTGTGGATCGGGCTGCAATCGCCGGCGCGAGCGATCCGGAGCGGGCTGGCGGCAGCGGCCGAGGACACGGCGACGCTGCGCTGGACGACGCCCCCCGACGAGGTTCGACAGGCCATCGCCGCGCATTTCCCCGGCTATGACGTGCGCGTCGATCCGACGCGGTTTCCGGTCGAGGTGTCGGTGGTGCTGCCGGCGGTAGGCCGCACCACTTGCCTCGAGGCGCGCGCTCTGGCGCGGCGCATCGAAGGCGCGGTGGTGGTCGCGCTCGACGGCTATCCCCACGCCACCGACTGCCGCGGCGAGAACGACATGACTTGGCGCATCATGCCGTGAGCGGGTGCCGCCCCGCTTCGGCTTGGCGGCTCACACCACCGGCGACATTCCACCGTCGACATTGATCGCGGTGCCGGTGACGAAGCCGCCGGCATCGGAAACGAGCAGGCAGGCGATATTGGCGAACTCCTCCGCCTTGCCCATGCGGCCCAGCGGCACCACCGCGCCGGCCTTCGCCACATAATCCTCGAGCGCGACATTGGTGCCTTCGGTGCGATGCCGCCGCACGATCTGATCGGTGACGATGAGGCCGACGAGAAGCGCGTTCACCAGCACGTTGAAGGGCGCGCCCTCACCGGCGAGCACCTTGGTCAGCGCCATCCCCGCGGCGCGGCTCACCGAGGTCGGCGCGCTGCGCGCGCGCGGCGCCTTGGCGCCGATATTGAGCACGTTGATGATCCGGCCCCAGCGCCGCTCCTTCATTTGCGGCAGCACCAGCCGGCACAAGCGGATCGCGGCAAAGAGCTTGAGGTCGAGATCGGCCTGCCAATCGGCATCGCTGAGGCTCTCGAAGGCGCCCGTCGCCGATTTGCCGGCATTGTTGACGAGAATGTCGATCTTGCCGAATTCCTGCATCGCCGCCGCATAAGCCCGGGCAATGTCGTCCGCCTTGGCCACGTCGCAGGGAATGGCGGCGATCCGGCCTTTGGCACTGGGGACGAGCGCTTCCCGGGCCTCCTCCAGCGCTTCCCGCCCGCGGGCGAGCAGCGCCACATCGGCGCCGGCTTCGGCGAAGGCGCGCGCCATGGCAAAGCCGAGCCCTTTGCTCGCCCCGGTGACGACGGCGCTGCGGCCGTCCAACCTGATTTCCATCTCTCCCTCCCTGCCCTGCGGCGCATCCAGTTTGCCCATGCCGCCGGCCTTGCGGCAATGCCGCCGATGGCGCCAGGATAGCGGCAAGGGAGGACAGCCATGCGCTGGATCAGGTTCACCACCGCCGGCCGGACCGTTTACGGCCTCGTCGAAGGCGAAGAGATCGTCGAAGTCGCGGGCGATCCCTTTCGCGGCTATGAGATCAGCGCGCGCCGGCATCCGCTCGCTGCGGTCAAGATCGAACTGCCGGTGATCCCCGGCACCTTCTATTGCGCCGGGCTCAATTACACCGCCCATGCCATCGAGCAGGCGCAAAAGCGCGGTGTCGCCCCCGAGCTGCCGAAGCAGCCCGATATCGGCTATCGCGCGATCAACGCGCTCATCGCCCAGGGCGAAACGGTGGTCATTCCCGCCGATGCCAGCGAGAAGGTGCAGTACGAGGGCGAGCTCGTCGTCGTCATCGGCAAGACCGCGAAGCATCTCAGCGAGAAGGACGCGCTCGCTTGCGTGCTCGGATATACGATCGGCAACGACGTCAGCGAGCGCAGCTGGCAGCGCAGCGACCGCACCTTGTGGCGCGCCAAGAACACCGACACGTTCAAGCCGATGGGGCCGTGGATCGAAACCGACGTGACGCTCGACGCGCTCGAAACCATCGTCCGCGTCAACGGCAAGGAAACCACCCGCTTCCCCACCAATGCGATGCTGTTCGGCGTCGCCACCTATCTCAGCGCCATGACGCGCTATCTGACGCTCTATCCCGGCGACATCGTCTGGATGGGAACCGACGGCACCTCGCCCGATCTTCGCTCGGGCGATGAGGTCGAGGTCGAGATCACCGGCATCGGCGTCCTGCGCAACCCCTTCCGCCGTGCGACGTAGCCCCCGCCATCGCGCGTCACCGGACAGGGAGAAGACCCGATGCAGAAGCTGATCCTCGCATCCCTGCTGAGCGGCGCGGTTGCCGGCTGCGCCAGCTCGACGCCGGCGCCGCCGGGCAGCACGTCTCATGTCAATGCCGTCGCCACGCCGGTTTATGCCGTTTTGAAAGCGCCGGTCTGCGTCGCCACGGTGCTGATCGCCGCGCCGCTCGCCGGGATTACCGCTTTCGCCCAGACCGAGGAGTCGCAGGACCTGCGGCACGGTCTCGACGACGGGATTGCGCAGAATTGCGGGCCGCCTTACACGCTGGAGCCCTGAGGCACAAGCGCAAGCCGCGCATGTTTCCGCGCTTTCCCCTCGCCGACTTGGCACTCATCGCGGCCTTCATCGTGCTGGCGATTCTGGGATACGTCGTCTTGTTCGATTTCGTCGGCGGATCCATCGTCGCCGGCTTCCAGCACACGATGCTGCCGAGCCAATACCCCTGATCCTGCGCCACCACACCGC
>Ga0335073_10001397_pt1 | contig 32166 bp, 31 predicted proteins | sample Lox_Sample_22_FD_207093 | JGI IMG/M metagenome (GOLD analysis project Ga0335073, IMG submission 207093) | Soil microbial communities from Loxahatchee National Wildlife Refuge, Florida, United States - Lox_Sample_2.2 | ecosystem: Environmental > Terrestrial > Soil > Wetlands | place: USA... | reverse complement strand
TCACAAGATCGTCGGCAGCTCGCGTCTGTTCGTCCGTCGCGGTGCCGTTCTGCGCGAGGACGTGATATCGGATGTGTCCTTCGATGACTTCAGCCATCAGCGCGTCCATAGCACCGCGGCAAGCCGAGATGTTGTGAAGAATATCGGAACATTCGGCCTCCTGATCGAGGGCTCTTTCAATCGCTGCGACCTGTCCCATGATCCGGCGGACGCGATGGAGCAGCTTCTTCTTTTCCTCAAGGGTATGGGGCATAGACGAATTTTTCACCAAAATAACAGCAGAAAGGTCTTTACAAGCATACCCCGGCGGGTATACCCTGTCTGTGGGGCTGGGATGAATTTGCCCTAAATTCCCAAGAGAAAGGAGGCCCATGTTGTCTGACGGCGGCATTAGTCGCTTGCGCGAGCAGTTGATCGATACCGACTCAGCAGAGCCTCCGTCTCTGACGGACCATGTCCTCTGATTCGATAGCGTTCGCTATCCGCGCTTTTCAGGAACTCGACTGATCAGTACCCGGCTCAACCCCTGCGCACTTGCTGTGTGCGGTTTGGCGCGCCCGGTATTAGAGTGCCGCCGTGCGACCGGGAAAGTCGCGTGATGATGTTGAATCCCAAGGCTAGCGAGAACGCTCTCGCATCCGCTCCAGCGCAGCCAATCCGCGTCTCAAACAAGTGGGCAGCGCATGCGCTTACCTTTCTGATGGTCTTCGGTCCTGGCCTCATCGTCATGGAGGCTGACAACGACGCTGGTGCGGTGTCGACGTACGTGCAGGCCGGAGCGCAATACGGAACACATCTTCTGTGGTTGCTATTGCTACTTTTGCCGATTTGCTATTTCGTTCAGGAAATGGTCGTCCGGCTCGGGATTGCGACCGGGCAGGGCCATGCGGCAATGATTTATCGGCGCTTTGGAACGTGGTGGGGGCGCTTTTCGCTCACGGATCTGCTGCTGCTCAATTTTCTTACCCTGGTCACCGAATTCGCTGCAATAGCCCTTGTCCTGGGCAAGCTTGGCATAGATCCTCGGCTCGGTGTGCCGATCGCGGGTATTGCGCTGACGGTGCTTGTTTTGACGGGCAGCTATCGTCGGTGGGAGCGAATCGTCGTATTCCTGTGCCTGCTCGATCTTACTTGGCTCGTGATCGCGTTCCTAGTTCACCCTGGTCCTCGTGAGTTGCTCCAACACATGATTTTCCCTTCGCTTCCCGCGAATGGGTTGACAGGAGCCTGGCTATTTCTGGTAATCGCAATCATTGGGACTACCATAGCCCCGTGGCAACTCTTCTTTCAACAGAGTTGCGTAGCCGACAAACGCCTGCGCTTCTCTGACCTGGGGTGGGCAAGGCTCGATACGTTCTTGGGCGCGGTGTTCACGATCGTGGTCGCCGGTTGCATGATGCTGGCGGGCAATGCCGGGTTCCAGCATCGGTGGGATTTCAGCGATCCGGCGCAAACGGCCGTCCAGTTGGGCGGAGCGTTCGGACCGTTACTGAAGAACGGAATCCTGCTTCTGATGATCAACGCGGCCGTTCTCGGGACCACAACGATTTCCCTGTCGAGTGCGTGGGCCTACGGCGAAGTCAAGGGATGGCCGCACAGCCTGCAGAAGCCGCTTCGGGAAGCGCCGGCGTTCTACGCCGTTTACGCGCTTGGCGTCATGGCGGCTGCTGGCCTGGTACTGATTCCCGGAGCGCCGCTGCAACTCATCATTCTGAGCGTACAGGTACTTGCGGGGCTTATGTTGCCCTCGGCGATCATCTTCCTCCAGCTTTTGCTGAACGACAAAGAGGTCCTTGGTGAACGGTTCGCCAACAAGCGCTGGAACAACGTTGTGAACTGGATCATCGTGATCCTTCTGTTCGTGCTGTCTTTGCTGCTCGGGGCGCAGGTGGCTGTGCCTCGGTTGTTTCCAAATTCATAGGGAGGGAAAAGGCCATGACCAGGACTACCGGGTTCAATGAGCCGAGCTTGGAAGAGAAAGCCTTCTTCACCGTTGTGCATCCCTTGGACGATGCACCGGAGGAAAAAGTCGATACGGAGCATCTTGGCCCGATGCAGATCACCAAAACGGTTCGAATCTGTTTGTTCGCGCTGCGCGGATACCTGCTTCTGATGTTCGGGCTGCTCGGGTTTCGAGTATTGCAACTGGCTGGCCTGATTTGTGGATGAGCATCGAGACCCTTAAAGAATGGAGGTCCTGTGATGCGGATGAAAACCATCAAAACGCTGGGCGCGGTACCGCGTTGGATTCGACGCGTGCTCGAAGTGCGTCTGCCGATGGATGCACTGTACGGGCTCCGTACCAGGCGATAGGTAAAGTCGGTAGCGGTGTTTCAATTCAACAGTGAATCGAACGTGACAACGCCTCGGGTTAATCGGGCGAATCCGTTCTGAAGGCAGCTCAGTCCATCTCTCCCAAGACGGTCTGAGTTCTCTGATCAGGCCGGATTCCGCCATCACGAATCGGCGAACGGCGCGTCGCTCAGGACGCGCTGGGGAGAAGTGTGCTTAACAAAGCGGGAGACGACTTATGACTTTTATTCGAAAACTCAGCATAGAACTGGCCATACTACTCGTCGTCGTTGCAGGCTTGTGGGCTGACGACACATCCGGGAAAGTCCGCGGAACCGTGAAAGACCCGAATGGCAATCCCGCTCGCGAGGCCAGCGTAGTTTTGACTAACAATGCCACTGGCGCGAAACTTACAAGCCAGATTGACATACGAGGAGAGTTCGCTTTCCCGGCGGTTCCTGTTGGGACGTATGAACTCGACGCGCTGGCGCAAAGCTTCCGCCCTTATAAACGAACGAACCTCGTCATCAACCTGGACAGCTCGCTGGAATTGGAGATTCGACTCGAAGCAGTTGGCGTGGACGAGAGAGTGGACACGACCCAAACTACTCCCACCAACGTTCCTACTGCCTCAGAAAGCACTCCCCCTGCCAAGTCGTACGATACGAGCTTTGGCTTTCCCGGCTCCCTCTCGAGAATTGGTCAGCATGAGCGTCAAGAGGAGACGTGGAACCTATACGGGCAATTTACGACGATCGGATTTTACAAACCTTCGTTTCATGCCGCCTACACGGACCTGAACGGAAGCAATTCGTCGCTCAGACCGAACGCCGAGACAAGCTTCACCTCAACACTCACCCTTTTCTTCGGCCTTCGCCTTTGGAGGGGGACCGAGCTTTACGTCGTCCCTGAAGGGATCGCGGAGACGACGCTTTCGAACCTGAAAGGGCTGGGTGGCGCGACCGAGAACTTCGAGCTCCAGAAGGTCGGAGCTCTGCGCCCGACGGCCTATCGCTCGCGGTATTTCGTCCGTCAGACGTACGGCTTTGGCGGCCAGAGTATCGAACTCCCTTCCGGCCAGATGCAGCTTGGAGAGCACGTGGACAGCCGCCGCCTGGTGATTACCTTGGGCACCTTCAGCGCTCTCGACATCTTTGACAAAAACAATGTGATCGGTGATCTCCGGAAGTCATTCTTCGACGAGGCGTTCATGACGTACCCGGCGTGGGATTTTCCGGCGGACGCACGCGGCTACACGATAGGGGGCGCCGCTGAACTCTATTGGGACCAGTGGATTGTCAGGTTCATGCGGATGCTGCCGCCGGTTGAACCGAACTCGCAAACGATCAACTTTCAGCCTTTCAAATACTACGGCGATCAGGTGGAGTTCGAACACGACCACGTACTCTTTGGCGGTCAGCCGGGCGCGGTGCGGCTGCTGCTGTACCGCAATCACGAGTTGATGGGGCGATTTGCCGATGCCATCGCCGCGTTCGAGTCCAACCCTGCCGTATTCAACGCGGCCAATTGCGGCAATCTCTACAACTACGGATCGGAAAATGCCGATGCACCGGACCTATGCTTTGTCCGCAAGGCCAATGTGAAGAAGGGCATTGGCGTCAATGCCGAGCAAAGCATCACGCCTCATATCGGCGTGTTCCTGCGGGCAATGTATTCCGATGGGCAAACCGAAGTTGAAGCGTATGATTCGGCCGACCGTTCGGCCAGCGTCGGCACATTGCTCAAGGGTGCCTTGTGGGGGCAGTCGCTCGACTCGGCCGGCTTCGGGGTCGGAACAAGTTGGATTTCGGCCATCCACGCAAAATACCTGGAAATAGGAGGTGTCGATGGCTTTATCGGCGACGGCGCCCTGACCAAAGCCAACGAGAACATGACCGAAATCTGGTACAGCAAACACATCACGAGATCAGTCTCTATATCGTTCGACTATCAGCGCATCTGGAACCCTGGATACAACGCCGCGCGTGGTCCCGTCAATCTTTTCGGTGGGAGGTTTCATTTTGAGTTCTAAGACGCTTCACGGCCTGACGTTCGCCAGCGCCCTGATGGGTATGAGCCTGTGCTCCTTGCCCGTGGAGGCGCAACAGCAGGCTCAGGGCTTTGCGCTCGAACGCTTATACCAGTCCGCTCCCGGTGGGGGTTGGATCGTCATGGACGCCCTCGACATGCATGGCGGATTCGGTGGCGCGGTGGAACTCACAGCGGGCTACGCCAACGATCCACTTCGAGTGCAGGTAGGCGGTCAAAGTCTTACCGTTGTCTCCAGTGAGGCATTCACGGATTTCGGTCTTGCCGGCACCTACGATCGCTACAGGGTCTATGCGAACTTCACGGTGCCAATACGCTTGACGGGATACAGCGGTCCTGTGGGCGCCTACACCTACACGGCGCCGGACATCAATCTCAGATCGAGCCCTGACAACATGGCTGACATTCGTCTCGGCTTCGATGCACGGCTGTTGGGAGACGCCGAGAGCCGCTTTCGCCTCGGCGCTGGCGCGCAGCTCTTCATCCCGAATGACGCCCGCGCCGATTACATTACCGATAACAGACTCCGCGCGATGGGCCGGCTGCTGATCGCCGGCGACGAGGGGAAGTTCACGTATGCGGGACAAGTCGGAGTGCACATCCGGCCACTCAACGATTACCCGATACCGGGAAGTCCTCAGGGTAACGAATTCCTCTTCGGGATTGCCGGAGGAATGAAGATTCCGTTTGGGCCGACGCGGCGGCTCGTGGTCGGCCCCGAGTTCTATGGGGCATCCGCCTTCCGATCATTGATGCAGACGGCGGAAACTGACAAAGAGTGGCTGCTCTCCACCCGGTTTGAAGGCACGGGGAATAGCGGGCGGCAGATGCGTGTGAAACTCGGCCTGGGCGGCGGAATCAACCCTCAATTCGGAGCACCGCGGTGGCGCGTCGTATTGGCGGTCGAATTCTTCGGATGGAGGAAATAAAGACCAACTCCAATTTCCGACGCTCCGAATGAGAACCTGACACCCATATCAAGCGGTGATGCTGCAGGGCGTCCTACCGCCGAAAACTCAGAACGCCTCAGAAAGGGAGGGCTTCAACGTGAACATCCTTGATTTTGCCATCAGGCTCGGAGCGGCTCTCCTGATGGGGACTTTGGTCGGCCTGGAGAGGCAGTGGCGACAGCGCATGGCCGGGACCCGCACGAACGCGCTCGTTGCGGCCGGCGCCTCCGCGTTCGTGATGTGCGCCTTCATGGTCCGGGACACCTCACGCGGCGAGGCCCAGATCGTTTCGTACGTCGTTTCCGGAGTGGGTTTTCTTGGCGCGGGCGTGATCTTCAAGGATGGCGGCAGCGTTCGGGGCCTCAACACGGCCGCGACCATTTGGTGTTCAGCCGCGATCGGCGCGATCTCGGGTCTGGGGAACCCGCTCCATGCGTTAATTCTGACAACGGCGGTCCTCGCCACGAACATTGTTCTCCGTCCGCTGGCCTATCGACTCTATCCAGCTCAATCATCGAGTGAAGAACAGGACGTGACCTACGGGTTCGAGTTGAACTGTCGCCCCGAGGACGAGGCGCGCATGCGAGCGCTGCTGCTGCAAGCGATGTCACAGAGTCCTTTGACGCTGACGTCGTTGCGAAGCGAAGACATCGAAGGCACTAGCAAGATGAAGGTCACTGCCCGAATTCGGGGGTTGGGCCGCCAAGACCAGGCGTTGGAACAGCTCGTGGTGCGGCTTTCGCTCGAAGCGGGTGTCAGCTCGGTCAGTTGGGCCGTTCAGTCCGAAGCCATAGAGTAAGGCCGGTTGCCGTACGTCGTTTGGGGGTGAACAAGTTAGATCCAACCTAACGGGTCAAGGGCCACTCATAAACCGGGGCTGGCAAAATGTTCATCAACCATTATCATTTTCATTTCAACGGCTCCCTCATAAAGTTGGCCAGGCTGCCCGCCCCATAACCCCCGAGACAAAGTGAGGGACGGCGCTCTCTGTAAAAGCGCCGGCGAAGAAGTAAGACACAAGCCAAAGCCAATTCATGATGTGGGTCTCCTTTAACTGAAAAATGAGAACTGAAAAACCGGCTGAGCAATCATTCCTCAACCAGCCGTCGAAGTAGTCCGAGTGCCTCCAGGAGTTTCTGTTGCTCATGCACACAAAGCTTCTGAGAGAGGGTCTCGGTGAGCCAATCGTGGCTCGCGGCGCCGCCCTCCTGTATCCACTTCAGGCACTTCGGCGTGAGAGACATCACAGTTTGCCTCCCATCATGAGGATCGGGCGAACTTCCGATGAAACCAGCCTCCTGCAATGGCGCAACTATCTCGCTCATGGACTGCTGGCGCATGCCTTCAGCCCGCGCCAGGTTGGAAACGGTTGCCGGACCATGGTTTTCGAGGCGCACAAGAACAGAAACCTGGGAGGGCGTCAGGTCCTTGCTCGAGTGTTCGCGTACACGAAGCTTGAGCATGCGATATACCGCGCGAATTTCGACAGCAAGCGTTCCGGCGACGCTGATTTTAGCGGAAGGCTTTCTGATGCTCACATACACAAGGCTGCATATTAACAGGTAGCCTGTCAAGGCATCCTGTTAAGGTAACCTGTGCAGGTGAACTATATGACTCACGGGCTGCCAGAACATTGCGCTTGTTGTGAACCGTGGTCCCGCCCTCTCGTTCTGCGACGCGTTTCCGGCCACTGTGCCGCGCCGGACGCGATCCAAACGTAGAATTTCTTAACATGCTCCGCGCAATCGTTTATAAGCTACCCGGTTATATCTCTGAGGTAGGCGCAGAACATGTCCGACATCGCCTCGGCGTAGGCTTCGATCTCGGTGCGGGTTCGGGGACTTTCGGAAAAGTGCTTTCCCACCGCGCTAAGCGTCGTCATGATCAGGTTGCCCACAAGTGCACGGGTTGCAGTTGAGGCCCTGGGCAGCGCTTCCCGCATGAAGACCTCGGTCGCGCGGGTTCCCGACGCTCTCGCCTCCTTCGTTTCTGGTGCATGTCGATAGAGAGGAGCGGCGTCATTCAGCGCTACACGCATTCCGGCTTCTTCGCATTCCGACCGGATGAAGGCGAGGACCAGGGCGCGCAGCCGTTCCAGCGGGGGTCTCTTGATGTCCTCAAGAATGCCGCGCAGCAAGCCAGTCGTCTGCCGCCATTCGTCGGTCTGGAGCCGAAACAGGATCGCAGCCTTATTCGGAAAATACTGATACAGCGAGCCAACGCTGACGCCGGCCTTTTCGGCCACCCGTACCGTGGTGAAGCGTTGCGCGCCTTCTTTCGCCAAAACCTGAACTGCAGCTTCGAGAATCGTGGCGACGAGCTCCGCCGACCGGGCCTGTTTGGGCTCTTTTCTTGAGGAAATCTGTGGTTTTCGGCGATTGGCCATGAAGAGGTCCGAATGCGAATTGTAAACGCGAAGGATTATTCGTATTCTACAGATGCGGAGAGATGAACGCAATTCTAAATGGAAAACCTACTATGATCACGACGACTCTGACCACCACACCGCTGGCGCCGTTACTCGATCGACTGTTCGAAGAGGCCGATCGAGCATCGCCCGAGACAAGTCCGATATTTGCCGGACCTGCGGAAGAGCGTGAACGACTGATGCGGAGCAAGACCGATTACCTCGAATACTATGCCCGACTGAAAGATTTTCCGGTGCCGGTTTCGCGCGAGACGGGCACGCTGCTCTACATGCTGGCGCGAAGCTGCGCCGCGAGAACAATCGTAGAATTCGGGACCTCGTTCGGCATCTCGACCCTGCATCTCGCCGCGGCCCTGCGGGACAACGGCGGGGGCCGCGTCATCGCCACTGAGTTCGAGCCGTCCAAGATAGAGCGGGCTAGGAAACACCTGACGGAAGGCGGACTTATCGATTTGGTTGAGATCCGTGAGGGAGACGCTTTGCAGACGCTCAGCGTCAATCTCCCGGATACGATCGACCTGCTGCTGCTCGACGGCGCCAAGGCGCTCTATCCTGAGATCCTGAACCTGGTCGAGACCCGCCTGAGGCAGGGAGCCCTCATTGTCGCCGACAACGCCGACTATAGCCCCGAGTATCTGGCGCGGGTGCGTTCGCCGGCGAATGGCTACCTGTCCGTGCCGTTCGCGGGCGATGTCGAGCTCTCGATGCGGATCTGATCGTGTCAACGGAACGCACCGGCGTTTTCCGTCGCCCACTGAGCGAAGGCGATGGGCTTGCGACCGAGAACCGCCTCAACGGTACCGGTAACCTTCGCGAGCCTGCCGTCGCGGATCGCCCGGAAAATCGAGAGCCGTGCTTCTATCATGGGCGGCGATGTGTTCCATGCATTCTGCTGCGCCCTTGCCTGAGCCTCTGAAATCTCCTCGAACCGAACCTCCTTGCCGATGGCCGCGCCGATCATCGCGCCCATTTCTGCGTAGCTCAGAGCCTCCGGGCCGGTGATGCCAAGCTTTTGACCCGCATATTCCGGCCGGATCATCGCCTCCACGGCGACATCAGCGATATCGGCCGGGTGGATGAACGGAATCCTGCCCTCACCGGTCGCCGAGCGGAGCACGCCTTCGGTCTTGATGGACTTCGCCCAATAAAGCGCGTTCGACATGAACCCGGATGGCTGAACGAAGACAAAGGGGACGCCACTCTTGCGAATGGCGGCCTCGCCTGCCGCATGCCAAACACCTGTGCCGACATTTTGCTCCCGAGCATCATAAGAGGACAGCTTGACCAGGCGTTTCACACCCGCGTGCAGCGCCGCATCCGCGGCAAGCGCATCGAGCACCGCCAGCTCCGGCCCGGAATTGACGAGGAAGAGCACGTCCACGCCATCGAGCGCGCGCGAGAGGCTGGCGGCGTCGCCCAGATCCCCGGCATGAATATCGGCATTCTCGCCGTAGCGCATCCGTGCTTTTGCCACGTCGCGGACAAAGATTCGCGGCCGAACGCCCGCGCGATCAGGCGGTCGGTGACCAGCGAACCTACGTTCCCCGTGGCGCCAGTGATGAGATAGATCATGATGGTGTAATCCTCTTCTCAGAAGTTAGACAAACGCTCACAAACATTCATAGATTCACATGAACTGCAAGGTCTGTATACTCGCTTTGTATGTGGCCGTGCCTCGAATAATCTCGGGGAGATAGACGGATATATAGAGAATCGCTCACATATGAATGTATACTCGTCTCGATGAAGCAACCGAAAGCGTCGCGCCGCCGGCAGCCGCAGCAACGGCGTGCGCGCCATACGGTAGAAGCGGTGCTCGACGCCGTCGCGCGGATACTCAAGCGCGAGGGCTGTGGCGCCGTGACGACGAATCGCGTTGCAGAAGTAGCTGGAGTGAGCATCGGATCGGTGTATCAGTATTTCCCCGACAAGCGCGCAATTTTCATCGCGCTGCACGAGCGCCACGTCAGGGCGATCGATCAGATGGTCGAGGCGAAGCTGTTGGAGCATGCCGCCTCGCCGCTCGACACGCTTCTGCGGGCGATGGTCGAAGCCATGATCGAAGCGCACGAGGGAGACCCGGAGCTCTATGAGCTTTTGTACACCGAAGTGCCCCACAAAGCTGAGGGAAGGCGCGATTTCGCGGTGCGCCTGCACGGCGCTTTCAGACTCGCGATCGCCGCCAGAGCGAGCGAGCTGGGAACTCCGCGCGATCTCGATACGACCGTTTTTGTTGTCGCGCAAATGGTCGAGGCGCTGTCTCATGGCGCAGTGCTCAGGAGGCCCGCTGGGATATCTCTTGCGACCGCAAAGGAAGAAGCCGTCCGAGCGGTCCTTGCCTACCTTCATGCCTGACGGGGATCAAATCAGGTACCCGCTTTGGCCCAGGCCATCGCTTTGCCGTTACTCTCTGGGCTTTGCGCCGCGCAAAATCAACTCGAGTCCTTCTTTGTAGCGGCGGTCAAATTTATCAAACAAAATCGCGCCGCTCTGGCGCAGCAACGGAAATTCGTTGGCGTCGAGCCTCGCATTCCTCTCGGCAATGTCGTATTGCGGGGAGCGTTCGCCCGGTCGCGGATAGACAGCGTGTTCTTCCATGACAAAACTCAGCGTGTAGTTGTAGATCGTACTGAGCAGGATGACAGTCTGGCGAACCGTAAAACCGCTTTCGACGAGCTTCGCCCCGATGCGCTCGACCGTCTTCATGTATTCGGTGTTGGTGAGGCGCGTTGCCGAAACCATCCGCGCACCGTCGCGATAGGCGAGCAGCGTCTTTCGCAGCCCCGTACCGAAGGAAGCGGCCCACGCGTGCCAATCCCTGGAGTCTCTGACGGGGACGAGCTGGGCCGTGCTTCGTGCCAACACCGTCGTGGCCATCTCGTCAAGCAGCTCTTCCTTGCTCTTGAAGTGCCAATAGAGCGTTGCGGCCTGGATACCGAGCGCGCGGCCCAGGAGCCGGAGCGTCAGCTTTTCGAGGCCAACCTCATTCAGGAGTTTCAGCCCCGCCTGGGTCACCGTGTCGCGATTCACCTTCATGACTCACGAGTATCAGGCGGGACATCCTGAAGTCAAACAGTGTTAGATTATAATCGAACGGCGTTAGATTTTGATTGACAAGCCTGGCGCATACGGGGAAGGAGAACTCGATGAAAGCAGCCATCATCACCGCGGCCGGCAGGCCGCCTGTCTATGGGGACTTCCGCGAACCCGCCGCTTCCGAGGGAGGGGAGCTCATCATGGTCAGCGCTTCGGCACTGAGCCAGTTCAGCAAGTCACGGTCTGCAGGGTCCCATTACAGCTCCGAGGGCGTGTTTCCCGCCGTCGCCGGGGCCGATGGCATCGGGCGCACCGCGGATGGCCAGCGCGTGTACTTCGTTCTGCCGGAAGCACCTTTTGGTGCGCTGGCGGAAAAATCAGTGGTCAGATCAACCCATTGTGTCGCGGTACCAGACACGCTCGACGAGATCACCGCAGCCGCGATTGCCAATCCCGGCATGTCCGCCTGGGCGGCATTGATGGAGCGCGCCCGCTTGCAACCCGGAGAAACGGTCCTCGTCAACGGCGCGACCGGAACAGCGGGCAGGCTCGCGATCCAGCTCGCAAAGCATCTGGGCGCCGGCCGGGTTATCGGCACTGGACGCAATGAGGACGCACTCAGGGAACTGGCTTCCCTTGGCCTGGACGTGATCCCCTTCGCGCTGGATGACGGCCATCCGCTTGGAGCAAAGGAATACGAGCAGGCGCTGATCGCGCAGTTCGCCCGCGGTATCGATGTCGTCATCGATTACCTGTGGGGCGAAAGCGCCAGAGCCGCCATCGTGGCGATCGCTAAGGCGGCGGAAGACGGACGCGCCGTCCGCTTCGTGCATGTGGGCGGGGCAAGCCGCAAGGAGAATATCGAACTTCCCGGCGCGGCTCTGCGCTCGTCCGCCATCCAGCTAATGGGCAGCGGCATTAAGAGCGTTCCCTTTCCGAAGCTGCTGAACTCGATTCGAAACGTCTTCGACGCCGTCGCGCCAGCCAGGCTTCAGATTGCCACCAAGACTGTACCCCTGGCCGAAATCGGAGAAGCGTGGGATGGACCTGGAAAGCCTCGGATCGTGGTCACGATTCGTAGAGAGCCGTGACAGTTGCCCTGTTGGCCCTTTCTGGATTACGACGGCGAGGGGTTGAATGTGACCCACTGCCATTCCTGGGATAATGCGGTCATGCCGTTCGTTCGAATCGATCTGCGTGGGGGAAAGACTGCGGAATACCGGTCCAAAATCGGCGACATGGTATATCAGGCGATGCTCGAAACGGTCCAGATGCCTGAGCACGATCGATTTCAGGTGATCACGGAGCACCTGCGGGACGGGCTCATCTACGATCCGTCTTATCTCGGAATCGATCGCACCGATGGTGTTGTCTTCATTCAGATCGCGCTCAACAAAGGCCGCACTCTCGAACAAAAGAAGGCCCTGTACGCAAGGATCGCGGAACTGCTGGCGAAGGAGCCAGGCGTCCGTCCGGAAGATGTACTCATCAATCTGGTCGAGTGCGCGAAAGAGGATTGGTCGTTCGGCAACGGGATCGCTTCGTACGCGTAGTCATCGGCTTTCCGAATAGGTCGCGACCGGGAAGCGCGCGGCACTTGCTTCGAAGAACGGTTCCGCAACTTCCAGCATTTGCCGAAATTCCGGCGTGTCGGTTGGGCCGAAGCCGATCACTTTGGAATCACCGCGCTGCAGCCGTTCGAATACGGAATCGCAGAATTGATCGAGCGGCGCGCCATGCGTGGCGCCGGGACCGGCGAGAGCCGTCCGGATTGCCGGGGGTACGAGTTCCACCACGCGAAGCGATGTTCCCTCTAGCGCGTGGCGAAGCGTAACGGTATAGCTGTGCAGTGCAGCCTTGCAGGCGCTGTAAATGGGCGCGAAAACCTGCGGGACGAAGGCTCCGCCCGAGGTTACGTTCACGATCATCCCCGGCTTGTTCGAACGGAGCATCAGCGGGATCAGCAAGTGGTTCAGGTGCATGGGAGCGGAGAGCAGGATGTCGATTTCCGCCTGGCGTTCGGGCCATGTGCCCATATCGGAAGCGAGTGACACGCGGCGCTGGATGCCAGCGTTATTGATCACGACATTGAGACCGGGCAGTTGCGATTGGACGTGGCTAGCCAGCGCCTCGCGCTCTTCGGGCTTGCCGATGTCATTCACGAAGGCTCGGAGCTGAGGTAACTCAAACGCCGCTTTTTCGAGCTTCTCAGCGGAACGCCCGGTAATCAATACTTTGCTTCCGGCGGCCAAGTATCGCGCGGCCAGCCCACGGCCAATGCCCTCGCTTCCGCCGGTTATGAGGACAGTGGCAGGCTGGACAGGATGGAAGGTGCTCATGAGGAACACGATAAACTTTTTGCAATGATGTGCGCCTCTTGCTTGCTTTGACGACGCTTGGGAGCCTACTTGGAAGCGGCTGTGCCTTCGTTGATCGGCTGAGATCGAGGGCACCCGGTTCGACTACGCTTCCTGTCAAACGGGTGTACCAGAGTTGGAGCAGCCTATTAGGGCCTGTTTAAGGCATCGATTTCTTAAGGCATCATCTCGTCCGGATGTGCGCGCGTGGAGCTGCTGCATCGAGATCAGCCTCGAAGAACAGATAGCAGACTCTCAACGAGGACTTTCACAATACCGTCGCCGGCGCTCTTCTTTTCGATTTCAACCGACCATTTGCCAGAGTTGTCTATCTTGAATTTGATCCGAGTACTGAGAACGAGCGGGGGGAAGCGCTCTCGCCCGCTGCTCGTGGCAGCCTTTCGACCTCAGTTGCAAGTCATTTGCTGATTTGCATTGACTTCGATGCCTCCTTTCCATAACATGGACCAAAGAAGTCCTATATGTTTGGCCTTTATTTTTGCGATTCTGTCGCATCTCCTATCGAACGAAGACGAGCGCTTTTTTTTAAACCTGAATATGCGACTCAGTCGCAACTAGGGCAGGAGCGACGCTTATGAAACCAACGATGCAGCGTCGCCAGCTCCTCGACGATCTCCTGTCCAAGGGCATCCGGCTAACCTCGCAACGCCGCGCCGTCATTGCCGTCATCCAGGAGGCGAGATCGCATCTGGACGCCGGTTCCCTGTTGGACTTGGCGCGCGAGCGTGAGCCGAACATCGACCGCGCCACTGTCTACCGTACGATCGAGCTTTTGAAGAGACTGCGCCTGATCGACGAGCTCGACCTCATGCATCTCGAAGGCGAAAAGCACTATTACGAGGTAAAGACCGAGGGAGATCACATTCACCTTGCTTGTTTTCGTTGCGGGCGCATTCAGGAGTTTACGAGCCCTTTGTTCGACCGGCTCAAGGACGAAATTCAGCGCGAAACGGGCTTTGAAATACGCGTCGCGCGACTGGAGCTCGGCGGCACCTGCCGCGCGTGCTTATTAAATCACGAACAACAGGAAGGAGAGAGGACTGCGGCAACCTTGAAGCATTAAGCGGATCTCCACGGACCCTTTTGGCGAAGCACCGTGGAGACCCGCGAATCGACAACCCGGAAGGCTGGCGACCCCCTCATTATAAGACCGCTGCCTTAAGCTCGAAAACCTTAAACGCAAGGTCGTCGGCGCCGTACGTGTGTCTCAATGCTCGAGAACTGGCCTCGAAGGGCATAACCACCATGAACTTGCGGAAACAATTATTCTGGATTCATCTCGCGGTCGGCTGCGGCGTCGCCGTTGTGGTCTTCATCATGTCGATTACCGGGGTCCTGCTGGCCTATGAACGGCAGATCACGGGCTGGTCCGACCGGTCGTTCCGCTCGGCCCGGCCGGGCGCCGGCGCCCGGCGGATGCCGATGGGGGCGATGCTCGCGGAAGTGTCTTCGAGGAATGCCGGTCTCCCCTCCGCGATTACCCTGCGTTCCGATGCGACGGCCCCTGCCGAAGTAAGCTTCGGGCGCGACACGATTCTGCTCGTCGATGTGTATTCGGGCAAGGTGCTCGGAGAGGCATCCCGTGGAACGCGTGCGTTCTTTGAATCCGTGGAAAACTGGCATCGCTGGCTCGGCACATCACTCGCGCAACGTCCGGCAGGGCGCGCAGTGACAGGCGCATGCAATCTGGGCTTCCTGTTCCTGGTCGTCTCGGGACCGTTTCTTTGGCTTCCGCGAAAGTGGTCCTGGCAGAACGTGAGGGCGGTCGTTTTTTTCCGTCGTGGTTTGATGGGAAAAGCGCGGGATTTCAATTGGCACAATGTGTTCGGCATCTGGTGCGCGGCTCCGCTCTTCGTCATCGTTGTCAGCGGCGTGGTGATGTCGTATCCGTGGGCTAACAATCTCGTTTACCGGCTCACGGGCAGCGAAGTACCTCCGCAGAACAATGGTCGGCGGCCAGGAAGCGAACAGGCGCGGAGCCGCGATGCGGCCCGGCAGACCGGTGCAGCCGCGCTGGCCGGGCTCGACGGCCCCTGGATACGCGCTGAGCAACAAATGGCCGCCTGGCGGAGCATCACCTTGCGATTGCCGCAGGATGGCCGCGGGCCTCTGACCTTTGCGATCGACGCAGGTGACGGAGGCAGGCCTGATAAGCGCTCTCAGCTCACGCTCGACAGGCGCACGGGAGAAGTCATCCGCTGGGAGCCGTTCTCCAGTTACAGCACTGGTCGGCGCATTCGCTCATGGCTGCGTTTTCTGCATACGGGCGAAGCGGGCGGACTCGCAGGGGAAAGCCTGGCGGCGGTCGCCTCGACAGGTGGGGCAACACTCGCCTGGACCGGCTTATGGCTTGCCATCCGGCGGTGGTTGCGGTGGCGAATGCGACGGCGGACGAGCGCCGTGCCGTCCGCTGAAAAAGTTCAAACGCCGGCGAAAGCTTAAAGGACCGGTCTGAGGATGGAGGAATAAAGATGGAACGACCCGCCACTATTCTGGCGAACGTTGACAACTTCGGACGGATTTACCGCTGCGGTGACTGCGACAACATCCACATGCAGGTCGGCCCGGTGACCGTCCTGCTCAGCGTCGAAGCCTATATGCAGTTTGTAGCTTTAGTGAACACCAGTGCCGCGAATTTCGAGTCCACGGTCTCGTGGTCCGCCGGGAGCAGCCATGACGCTCATTAGGTCATGTCACGGCCTGTCCCTGGTTGAGCGGGCTGTCGTGGACTGCGCCAAAGTTCTAATTCGCCTGGCGCTCGTAATTGCGTCGTGGCGCTTTCGATCAGCTTCCCGCGCGACGCAACATACCGGTGCGATGGCTTTGTCGATGATCGGTTTCATGGCGACCGGCCTGGGATTGATTCTTCACGCAATCCACCGGCTCGCGCGTCTGCTAAGCCCGTTGGATCCCCAGCCGTCGGAGCGCGGAGTTTTCGAAATTGACTCGTTAGGTTCGGATGTCACGCCGTGGCGAGTCGAAAGGCGGTCGAGGGAGGCAGCGTGAATTCTTGACGGACTAAGTCATCAAAGAATAGCGGTTTCGGCGGAAAACTTTTGGCGAAGCGTCCGCTCGCGACCGCAAAGAACAACCCGGAAGGCTGGCGTTCCGCTTGGGTTACGCGGGAACCGGCCAGATGAACACTCAAAGGAGAATGTCAGATGGCAGAGAACCCGGTTCCAGAAGGAACCAGAACCAGAACGGTATTGCGATGGATGTATCTTGTGCTTGGCCGCGCCGGAGGCGGTCTTTTCAGATGGGCTGCCGCCGCGCTGCTCGCGAGCACGGTGCTCATGGCCCAGAACGCATCGCTCAGCGGCACAGTCACCGACCCTTCCGGCGGCGTGGTACGCGATGCCGAGGTTACTCTGGGCAACGAACTCACCTCGGCGCAGATACACGGCCGCAGCAACAACGACGGGGTCTACGTGTTCTCTTTTGTCCCTGCCGGCAGATATACCCTCTCGGCGTCAGCCAGTGGTTTTCACAAATTCGAGCAAACCCACCTGACGGTGGAGACTGGCCAGAACGCCTTGGTGAATGTTCAGCTTCAGCTCGGAGACACCTCGCAGACGGTCACCGTGGATGCCAGCGGCACCCTCATCAACACCGTTGACGGCAGCGTCAGCACGCTGGTCGATCGCCAGTTCGTCGAGAATATCCCGTTGAACGGGCGCAGCTTTCAGTCGCTCATGACGGCCGTGCCGGGCGTGGCGGCGGTTCCTTCTCTCGGCGCTGGGGAAAGCGGCGAATTGACGGTGAACGGGCAACGCGCCGAGGCCAACTACTTCATCGTGGACGGCGTGAGCGCCAATACGGGGTCATCCGCGGCCTCCGGGACGACCGGCTACGGCGCGGGATTTACCGGCGCGCTTGCCGGCGAAACGGTGCTGGGCACCACGCAGGCTTTGGTTTCGCTGGAAGATCTGGAAGAGTTCCGCGCCAGCACCTCCAGCTATTCGGCGCAATACGGCCGCACGCCTGGCGGCCAGTTTATTTTCAATACCCGGTCCGGAACCAACGAATGGCACGGCTCTGGCTTCGAGTATTTGCGCAACGGCGACATGGACGCGAACAACTGGTTCAACAACGCCAGTGGTTTCGCCAAGCAGGGGTCCCGTCAGAACGATTTCGGAGGCACGCTGGGAGGGCCGCTCACGATTCCTCATGTCTATAACGGCAAGAACCGGACATTCTTCTTCTTTTCCTACGAAGGACTGCGGCTGCGCTCGCAACAGGCCGCGGTCTTGACGGGGGTTCCCAGCCTCTCGCTGCGGCAGGCCGCCCCCGCCGCGCTGCAGCCCATCCTGAACGCCTATCCCCTGCCCAATGGGATCGACCGCGGAGACGGGATCGCGTATTTCACTTCCGGCTACACGTCGCCCAGCAGCATCGACGCAACCAGCATTCGGGTGGATCACCGCTTCAGCGATTCGTTCAGCATCTTCGGCCGGTACAGCCAAACCCCCAGCAGCATCCTGAGCCGCGACTCCGGCGATCTGGCGACCCTCATCTCCTTCGAGAATCACGTGAAAACGCTGACCCTCGGCGCCACCAATATCATCACGCCGCGCCTCACGACATCGCTGCGCTTCAACGTCACCTGGAACGACGGCGAAGCGGCTGACACCATGACCAACTTCGGCGGCGCCGCGCCCTTTTCGCTCGACAGCCTGCCCGGCTTCCAGAATTCACCCACCAACTGGTTCATCTTCAACCTCTTTTTCGATATTCACGCGCGCATGGGCGTCGCCCCGCAATCCACCACCCAGCGCCAGTTCAACGTGACCGATACCTGGAGCGCGAGCTTTGGACGCCATAACCTCACCTGGGGCGTCGATTACCGCCGTCTCAACAATTCCGAGACGCTCCCCACCATGTACGAATTCGGCTACGTTACCAGTGAGTCGCAGATCCTCAGCAACACCATGACCGGTATTACCGTCAAGCAGTCGCTGCTGCCCATGCAGCCTTTCTCCACCAACTTCTCCGCCTACCTGCAGGACGAATGGAAGCTGCACCCCAAGCTCAGTCTTTCGCTTGGCCTGCGCTGGGACCTCAATCCCGCCCCCGGCGATTCCGGAGGCAACCTTCCTTACACCGTCACCAACACCAACCTTTTGACCGCGCTCGTCGCTCCGAAGGGAACGCCGCTCTGGGCGACCACTTATCGCAACTTCGCGCCGCGTCTTGGCCTCGCCTACCGCGCCCGCGAGAAGTCGGGCCATGAAACCGTCCTGCGCACCGGCTTCGGCCTGTTCTACGATCTCGCCGACCCGAATAGCGCTCTCGGCTACGGCGGCATCGGAACCTCCTCCTCGCTGAGCCTCGTCAACCTGAGCTTCCCCTTAACCACCGCGCAACTCGCCCAATTACCCGGTGCCAGCGTGACCGTTCCTTACAGCTCCACCGTTCAAGGATTCGATCCCCACCTCCAGCTCCCCTACACTCTGCAATGGAACGCCGCCGTCGAACAGGGGCTCGGCGAGCACCAGCGTCTCACCGTCACCTACCTCGGCGCCTCCGGCCATCGCCTATACTCGAATCGCGAGTATTACCCGGCCGCACTCGGCAACACCAACTTCACTTCCGCGGCAAGCCTCCTTATCAACGCCAATAACGGCTTCTCCAACTACGACGCGCTCCAGGTGCAGTTCGAGCGCCGCATGGCGCACGGCCTCCAGATTCTGAGTTCCTACACCTGGTCGCACTCGCTCGACAATCTATCCACCAACTTTCTCTCTCTTACCCAGGAATATTCCAGCTCGGATTTCGATATCCGGCACAACTTCCAAACGGCTCTCACGTGGAGTATCCCCGCGCCGCACGGCGACAATGCGTTGCTGGCCGCGGTCAAGAACTGGGCGATCGATTCCCGCTTCTCCGCGCGTTCCGCGCTGCCCGTGGACATCATTGGAGTGGAGGCAGTGGATCCCAGTTCGGGCGCCAGCCTGAACTACCATCCGAATCTCACCGGCCAGCCGCTGTATGTAAGCAATCCCAGTGTCCCCGGCGGCCGCGCCATCAACTACGCGGCCTTCGCCGCTGTCCCGTCTGGAATCGAAGGAGATCTGGGCCGCAACGCTCTGCGCGGCTTCGACGCCGTGCAGTTGGATCTGTCTTGCGGCGTGAATTCACCGTTTTCGAGCGGCTCCGCCTGCAGTTTCGGGCAGAAGCCTTCAATCTGCTGAACCACCCGGTTTTCGGGTCCATTTACAATCAGCTCAGCGCCGGCCCGACGCTCTTCGGAACCGCAAGCAACACGCTTAACAATCAGTTGGGCGGCTTGAGTCCGCTCTACCAAACTGGAGGGCCGCGCTCGCTCCAGCTTGCCCTGCGGCTGACGTTTTGAGTTCACCAGGAGGGCTTATGTTCAAACCGGCGACAATCAAAACTTGGTATTTGACACATAAATGGACCAGCCTGATCTGCACGGCATTCCTTCTGATGTCCTGCCTCACGGGGCTTCCGCTGATATTTCACGACGAGTTGGACGATTATTTCGACCGGCATGTCGAGCCCGCTCCGGCCGCCGGGGAAGCACAACCCGCCAGCATCGACGCCATGGTCGCCCTGAGCAAGGCGCGTCACCCTCGTGAAACGCTTTATTGGGTCGGCTGGGACGACGACGAGCCGCGCGTGCTCGTCACCATGGCTCCCACACCCGACTCGACTCCCTCCGCCTATCATTCGCTGGCCTTCGACGCCAACTCCGGAGGGTTTCTCGACGAGCGCAAAACCCGGGGCGGCTTCACCGATTTTCTGCTTACCCTGCACGAGAACATGTTCACCGGCCTGCCCGGCGAATTGTTCCTCGGCCTGATGGCGCTCATATTCGTAGCCGCCGTCGTCTCGGGGGCGGTCGTCTATGGTCCGTTCATGCGCAAGCTGGAGTTCGGGACTGTCCGGCGCGCGCGAACACGGCTCGCCTGGTTCGACCTACACAACCTGCTCGGCATCCTGACGGTGTGCTGGGCGCTGGTGGTGGGAATCACCGGGGCGCTCAATACGATTGCGGTTCCTCTAACCTCCATCTGGCGTGCGCAAGAGCTGCCCCGCCTGCTCGCCCCCTATCGTGGCAAGCCACCGCTCACCTCGCTCCAGCCCATCGATCCGGTCATTGAAAAAGTCCACCGAGCTTTGCCCGAAAACATCATCACCAGCGTGGTTTTTCCCGGCATCGTGCGCAACAGCCCGCGCCATTACCTCGTCTGGACCAAAGGCAGCACGCCTATTACCTCGCGCCTCTTTACGCCGGCGCTTGTCGATGCCGAGACCGGCAAAATCGACCTCGCCAAGCCTGTGCCCTGGTATCTGCACGCGCTTTATGTTTCGCGCCCGCTGCACTTCGGCGACTACGGTGGAATGCCGCTGAAGATTATATGGGCGGCGCTGGATGCCATTACGATCGTTGTTCTCGGCAGCGGTCTATACCTCTGGTGGGCGCGCAGGCGGGAACCGGATCGAACTCTGGAATCCTATGAAACCGTAATATCCGCGCCCGAGGGGGCCTTATGACATTCGCTCGCGGGTCTCTTGGCGCTGCGTACCGCCGCCCCCTGTTCTTCGGCCTGCTAACGCTGGTGGGTTTTCCGGCTGCACTGTTCGGCGACGGTATCTGGGACGCCATCTCCTGGCTCTGCCTCGGTACGCCCGTCGTCGCCGTGGCCTGGTACATTTTTCGATCCAGTGGTCAAACCGACTCGTCGGTGACCGCCGCGGGCAATGGTACTCGCGGAACCCTTAACCGTCAGCAGACGTCTGCCCCCCGGCAACAAAAAAAAGTGGGCATTCACGAATCCGAGAGGGAAGCAGGGGCGTTCGTGAGTAAGTGCAGGAAGTAACGAATCGATACGGTCTCAAGCGGAAAACTTTTGGCGAAGCGTCCGCCCGCGACCGCAACAACAACCCGGAAGGCTGGAGCCCGTTTGAGTTGCACGGGAACCGGCCTGGTGAACATCAAGGAGAACGAACCGATGGCCAGGAAAATGGTTCCCAAAAGAACCAGGACAGCATGGATGCTTTCATTTTCGCTACTTGCGGCGGGCTTCGCGTGGGGGCAGACCCAGACGCCTGCCCCACCTTCGGAAACAAGTCGGGGGAGCGCTTCGGTGCGGGGGCATGTCATCGATCCAAGCGGCCTGGTGGTCTCTGATGCTACCGTCACCGTCAGGAATGTCCTGACCGGCGCGCTTCTGACGCAGACGACGACCGCCGACGGGACATTCGCGGTCGAGGGCCTCGGTCCCGGAACCTACACGGTCGCGATCGCTGCCAACGGATTGCGGGCCGATCTGACGCAGTTCGACCTCATGTCGGGTGAGAGCAAGGACGAAGGCGACCTGCGGTTATCGCTCGCGAGTTCCAGCCAGCAGGTGACCGTTGTGTCCGGCTCCCGCATCGCGGAACTGGAGCAGGATTCGCCGACCAAGGTCCTCGCGGTCACGCATCAGGAGATGCAGGAGACCGGCTACGAACGCATAGGCGATGTCCTGAACGAGGTGCCCGGAGTGGTGACGCGCGCACAGGGGTATGGCATAGGCGTCACGGGCGGCGAGCAGATAGACGGGATGGATTCGAAAGAAACCCTCGTGCTCATGGATGGCCTTCCGATCGCGAGCGGGCGCGGGATTGATGGCGGCTTTGTTGACCTGAACCAGCAGAGCGTGGGACCCATTCAGCAGGTGGAGGTGGTCAAAGGCGCGGCTTCAGCGCTTTACGGAACCGACGCGCTGGGCGGCGTGATCAACCTCATCACGCGTGAGCCCTCCGATCCGCTCGACATTGACGCCCAGATTTCTGGCGGCTCGCTCGGGCAGGTGGACGGCCGCTTCGACATCGGCGGGCAGTGGAAAAAACTGACCGGGTTCCTGGATCTTGAAGACCATCACATCGATTCCTATTCGCTGATTCCGCCGAACACGGTGGGCGCGCAAGAGGATCGGCAGAACATCCTCGCCAAGCTGCGCTACACCTTCTCACCCCGCGCGTCGATCGGGTTCACCGCGACTGCATACCACGATCATCAGAACGGCGTCAGCGAAGCGCTCGGAGTCGATCCGAACAACCCCTACACTTCCGTGTTGACTTCGCTGCATGGCAACGACAGTACACAGACCTATGCGCTCACGGGCGACTTTCTGCCGACGCAATCGACTACGTTGCAGGTTCGCCTTTATGAATCGCGCTTCCTTCAGGACTCCATCAGCGACGTGATTGGCGTGCCGAATTCCGCGTTCGATCCAGGCAACCTCGAAGAAGACTACCATCGCGGCGACTTCACCGTGGGACAGCGCATCGGGAGCTGGAATTATTTCCAGGGCGGCTATGAGTGGGTGCAGGACCGATACAAGGGCGACAACCGCATCGTCAACGGCAATGAGGGCCAGCAACTCACCACAAACGATGTCTGGTTCCAGGACCGCATGCAGCCCATGCCCAGGCTGACCCTGACGCTGGGGGGACGGTTTCAGAATAATTCCAGCTACGGTAGTCACATCGTTCCGAAAGCGGGCTTGGTCTACCGGATCAACGATCACTTCGTGTGGAGGGCGGGCTTCGGATTAGGCTTCCGTGCACCCAACCTCGGCGAACTCTATTACCAGCTTCTGCATCTCGAATACGGTTACCAAGTCATCGGCAATCCGACGCTCAAACCCGAGACGAGCCAGAGCTTTTCGACCGGCGGGACCTTTACTCAGGGTCGCTTCCAGATGTCGCTCAATCTCTTTCGAAACAATCTGAAGAACCTCATTGACAACGTCCTTATCTGCGACGAGACGAGCGGGCAGAACTGTGCCGGACCGGCGCTCGCGTCGCTGCTCTCTCAATTCGGCGTGCCCGGAAGCTTCGGTTATGACACCAGCGGTGCCGCAGCTTTCACCTTCATCAATCTGAATGTCGATCGCGCCTATACCCAGGGCTTCGACGTCGACGGCCGCGTCGCGATTACGCCCACGCTGAAGTTCTCGGGCGCCTATACCTACCTCGAAGCCGTGGATAGCATCAACCATGCATGGCTTCCAAACCGCAACCGGAATCAGGGGCATATCAAGCTCGAATATGCGAAGGCACGATGGGGATTGCTCGCTAACATCCGGGGTACGTTCTTCAGCAATTGGCTCGCGGCAGCCGCCAGTGATGGTTCTCCGGCAGACTGGGCGTATGGCTACGCGATATGGAATCTCTACACTTCGAAAACGCTGGGCCACGGGCTGCAGATGTTTGGCGCGATCGACAACTTGGCGAATAGCCGCGACAGGAAACTGGAGCAGAACCCGCCTTCCTACGACCGCTTCGATTACGGCCGCACCTTCCGCATCGGCATGCGCTTTACGCTGCCGCACCGAGAACATCCATAGGAGACCGTCAATGCAACCAGAAAGGACATCACGAGGTGATTTATGAAGATTCAATTCGTTGCCGCAGTATTGCTTGGGATGGCGAGTCTTGCCGACGCCCATTTTGTGTGGGTCGTTCCTGGCCCAGACAGCTCGACCGCTCAGATCTTCATCAGCGAAGAGTTGAAGCCGAGCGACGAAGTGGATGTGGGCATCATCGGCGGCACCCAGCTCAGCCTTCGTGACGTTACAGGCAAAGAGATTCCGCTGACCCTGACGAGAAGCGGCAGTACCTATGTGACTTCTCTGCCGGGAAATGGGCTTCGCATTGTCCATGGAACCACCGATCTCGGACTGACATCGCGCGGGCAGGAGAAGGCCTATCTGCTGGTCTACTATCCGAAGACCATCCTGGGAAATGCGTTCGATCCGAAAGCGACTGTCGGAAATGCCGCGCCGGTGGAGATCGTTCCGGTCGGGCGCGCCGGGTCGCTGCGCCTCAAGGTATTGGCGCATGGAAAGCCGCTCTCCTCCTCCGAGGTGACAGTCATCCTTCCGGATGGCACCCAGAAGAAGCTCACTACTGATACGGATGGCCTTACTACGGAGCTCACCGAGGCCGGCCGCTATGGCGCCTGGGCGCGGTACTGGGAAACGGTCGGGGGCGAACGCGACGGCAAGGCGTATGCCGAAACCCGCAACTACGCGATGCTCGTATTCGATGCTGGCGAATCCGTGCCGGCATCGGCGACCCGCTTCGCGACGATGCCCGAGCCAACGGCTGCCTTTGGAGCCGTGGCGAGCGACGGCTGGTTATATGTGTACGGTGGCCACATCGCTCCCACGCACAGCTATTCGACAACGGCCGTTTCCGGCCGCTTCTCGCGCCTCAATCTGGCGCATCCCGAAAAATGGGAGGATCTTCCACCTGGACCGGCTATGCAGGGCATGAACCTGGCTGCCTACAAGGGCCAGATCTACCGCATCGGCGGCATGGAGCCGCGGAATAAACCTGGAGACAAATCCGCCACCTTCTCCGTCGCCGACTGTGCCCGATTTAATCCGAAGACCCGGAAATGGGAACCGTTGCCCTCGCTGCCAGAACCGCGGTCTTCACACGATGTCGTAGTGATCGGCAGCAAACTGATCGTCGTTGGCGGCTGGACCTTAAGAGGCGACCAGCCCTCGGTTTGGCTCGACACCATGGAAACGCTCGATCTTTCCGCAAAGAAGCTGGAATGGAAGAGCGAGAAGCAGCCGTTCAGGCGCCGCGCTCTGATCGCAACGTCCTATGGTGGAAAGATGTATGCTCTGGGCGGCTTTGATGAGCACAACGCGGTCGTCAGGGCGGTGTCCGTCTACGACCCCACCACCGGGAACTGGTCAGCAGGTCCGGCGCTGCCGGGAGGAGACGCAACGGACGGCTTTGCCCCGGCCGCCTGCGTCCATGACGGCAAGCTCTATGTGAGTGTCGCGGATGGTGGCCTGTACTCGCTTGATCCGCGGGCGCAGCGCTGGGTGAAGGCCGGCCAAGCGAAGCCAAGAGTAGCGCATCGGCTGGCTTCGAATGGAAGAACGATTCTGATCATCGGCGGAGCCAACGGCGGTCGAAATACGGATTTGATCGAATCCATCGCCGTCGATCATTGAGAGTTTCTTGGAGGGTGCGTTCTTATGCGCCTGAGGATCTCATCATGCCTAAGCTTGATGCTTGTCCGTTGCCACAGCACTCGCGTTCGTCGCTCATCCGATATGGGTTTGGGATCGCTTGCCTTATGTACTCAACCCAAATCGCACGCGCTGCTGATACGGTGCCAGATCGAAGCAGTCCGACCTCGGCTGCGATTGATATCGCGGTGTTGGTCTTCCGCGAGGGGCTGGAGTGCATTCTTGTACTAGCCGCCATTACGGCGGGCCTAACCGGTATGCGAGAAGAGTATTGCCGGTGGATCGCTCTTGGCGCACTTGTGGGATTTGGGGCGACGCTGCTCACATGGACAGTCGCAGTTCACGTCGTGGACGATCTCGCTTCCGATGTCTCGGCTCTCGCCGTTCAGGCGGCGACGGGTTTGTTGGCCGTCATCGTCTTGCTGATCGTCATGAATTGGTTCTTTCACCGGGTTTACTGGACCGGTTGGATTTCGCTTCACAATAGAAAGAAACAGACGCTTTTGCAGAGTGCGGACACGCCCAAAGCGCCTCGGTACCGTCTGTTCGCGGGAATGGCGCTCCTGGGCTTCAGTTCGCTCTATCGGGAGGGCGTTGAAGTCGTGCTTTTCCTGCAAAGCTACAGACTCAGGCTCGGCGGTGTGCCGATACTTAACGGGACGCTTGCAGGCTTGTTTCTGTCGGGAGTCGTCGGGGTTGTGACCTTCGTCGGCCACCGGCAGTTACCTTACCGGCGGATGCTTGTGCTTACAGGAACCCTTCTTGGCGGTGTTCTACTTGTAATGGTTGGCGAACAGGCGCAGGAAATGCAGTTGGCTCACTGGTTGCCGACGACTCAGGTTCCGATGTTACAGCCGTTTCTGCCGCCTTGGATGGGCCTTTGGTTTTCGATTTTTCCGACTGTCGAGACGCTTGCCGCACAAGCTGTTGCTGCAGCGCTGGTGCTAGGGTCGTACCTCCTCGCTCAGCGTCGAGTGACAACTTCTGGATAATCAACGCCCGCAGGTCCCAGCGGCGCCGCCTCATTGAATAACCCAAGGAAAGCCCGGCGTACCCGACTCCGACGCCCCATGCCCGTCCAGCGCCGCCAGCGCGTCAGTGGTGGTGTCCAGTAGATCCAGCACCGCATCCAGTTTTCTTGAAAGCCCCACCACTTTGAGTGGCTCCAGGAATGGCGGAACGGAGCCGTCGCGTCGACGGTCGATGGACATGACGGCGCTCACCACCGGGTCCGCTGCTTCGAGTTCACCAACAAGGGCGCTAAATGTCGCCAGGTCCGCAACAACGGCGCATGTGAACTTCGCATCCCATCCCGCAGCCTTGATGATCTGGCAGACGATTTGAGCAAGCCAGCGCAGAGAATGCGTCTTGTAAAGAGTGAGCGGATCGACCGGGTTCTGCAACAAATTGCTGCCGGCCGCGACCAGTTCCTTCAGCTGAAGCTCCAGGGCGTTGCGATAAAGCAGGATGACCGGAGCCGCATCCCACGCGGTAACCGGGTTCGGCGTTAGGTCAAGTTTGCTGATCAGTGTTCTGACAGCACGCCGTACTGACCGGCCATACAGATGCAGTTCTATGTCTCCGCCGTTGTGCCAGGACCGTTCATGATCGGCTCGGCGTTTCGATCGAATGAATTGGACGACGCTGCGCTTGTTCACCGAGCCCTCTCCAGAATTGTAGTCCGTCTGGGTCGGCACAGCGGCCGCTGTTGAATGATCGGCTGATCCAGACTCAGCCGATCAGTACCAGGCAAGATGCTGAAGCGATTTAGGTTCCTTCAGTTGCATGTGCCTGGCTGGTTGAGGTACGCCAGCTCCACTCCAAAAGAAGCAGTCCGCGAAACGCACGCAACCACCTTCATTCGTTTGGCTCCAAATCGTAGAACCGCCATCTGTAGACCAGAATGGACACGATCCAGCTCGCCACAAAAACACCGATAATTGCGAAGCCCAGAAAGCCGAAGTTTTGATTGAACTTTGCAATGATCGTCCAAAACAGTCCCGCGAAGTGAAACTGTCCGGCGACCAAACCCAACGCTTCAATCCCTCCCACAAACAGCGCGACCGCCACCGATACCAACGTTATCGTCATGTTGTAGTAAAGCTTCCGAATCGGCTTGATAAAGGCCCAGCCGTAGGCTCCGAGCATCAGGATATTGTCCGTGGTGTCGATCAGGGACATCCCGGCGGCAAATAAGGTTGGAAAGATCAGCACAGCTCCGAAAGGCAGACCTTTCGCCGCCTCGGATGCCGAGATGCCGAGAAGGCCGATTTCCGTTGCGGTATCGAACCCGAGGCCGAAGAGGACGCCGAGCGGGTACATATGTGCGCTCTTGCGAATCAGCGCGAACATCGGCCGGAAAAAGCGAGACAGGAAACCCCGGCCGCTCAACAAGAGGTCGAAATCCTCATCGTCGTAGGGATCGCCGTGGCGGACCCGCTGGAAGGTGAGATAAATCGACCGCAGGACGAAGAGGTTCACGATGGCAATACCGAACAAAAAGAGCGCCGATACGAGCGTGCCAACGATGCCTCCAAGGTGCCTTACAGAGTCGACATGATGCTGGAGGGACAAGGCCGTACCGGCCAGGACGGCGGCACCCACAAACACGATCGTGGAATGGCCGAGAGAAAACATGAAGCCCACGGCGACCGGGCGCTTGCCTTCCTGCATCAGTTTGCGCGTGACGTTGTCGATCGCCGCGATGTGGTCGGCGTCGACCGCGTGCCGCAGGCCGAAGCTGTAAGCGAGGAACGCGGTTCCGAGCAGCACCGGATAATGCCGGAACGCGAAAACCGCCCAGGTCCAGGAAGAGACGTTGATGGCGAGCAGCAGGGCGTAGATGCCGACGACCCGGCGTCGGGTATTGCCCGCAGCGTCGTCGAGGAGGGCCCGGAAGAAATGCGGCATCGGCCCGGCCCTACGGTTTTGCTGCTGCTTCCTTGATCGTGAAGATGGCGCTGTCCGGCAGGCTCAGCACGTCGCGGGCGGCTGCCGCTTGCCGGTCTTCCGGGGTATCGAGGTACTTGGACAGGAACTCCGGCCGGAGATGAAAGGAGAGGACCTTTCCGGAACGATTGTCTTTGATCACCGTCTCCAGGTTGGCCGGCGTCGTCTCCACCAGGCGCAGATTTAGCTTGCCCGCACTCACGCCGGTCGCGGCCTGGATGCCGTCCGCGATGCAGCTCCACTGCACCTGAAAAGGCGTGTGATGGGTGACGTCCAGGCTGAAGCTGCCGCGCCTTTCATGCAGCTCGCTGAGCGCGCGAGCGCCGATCCTGTATCCCGCGACGGCGAAAACGCCCGCCTCGCCGTGGAACTCCGCGACACGCGCAAGGATGTCGGTCGCGGCCGATGGCTCTTGCGCGAGGCCGGCGAGCGGAAACATCAGCAGCGCCGCGACTGTCGCTTTTGTGTTCAACATCTTCAGGCAACCTCCTTTGCTTCATTTCCCGAAAGGGCGTCACCGACCAGGACGCGGAGCACGTTGGCGCGTTCCGCAAAGTCGCGGTCGCCGGCGCCGTAGCCGCTGGCGCGGACGATGATCGGCGGCAACGGGCCGAAACTCGAAGCGAGGCAGGCCAGGGCCGCGCCGGTCGGTGTGGTCAATTCGACGCTCGGGCCGCTCGTGTAGATGGGTTTGTCCTGCAGCAGCCGCGCGGTCGCCGGCGTGGGGACAGGGAGCGTGCCGTGCTCGGTTTCCACCGTGCCGGCGCCGACATTGAAGGGAGAGCAGGCGATGTCGTCGACGTCCAGCAGTTCGAGCGCGATGCAGGCGCCGACGATATCAGCGATAGAGTCGGCCGCCCCCACTTCATGGAAATGAACCTTCTCGATCGGGATCTGATGGACGGCCGCTTCAGCCCGGCCGAGATGCTCGAAGGCCGCGATCGCGCGCGACTTCGCGCGTGCGGGCGCGCCGCAGGCCTCGATCATCTTGACGATCGCGGGCAGATGGCGATGCCGCTTGGTTTCGGCGACGGTGACGCGGAACTTGGTAGCGCCGATGCCGCGGCGCTTGACCTTCACGAATTCAAACGACGCGTCGACGCCGAGGCTTTCGAGCGTCTGGACGATCGCGGCCTGGTCCGCGCCGGCGTCGACCAGGGCACCCACGGTCATGTCGCCGCTCATCCCGGAAAAAGCGTGGAAATAGCAGAGTTTCCCCATGTCAAAATCCCATCCGCAGCCCGAACCGCACCTGCAGCGGTTCGACGGGATGGAAGACGTCCGTGAACGCCGCGTCGGCCGTGGGCGTTATGCGAGAGGTATAGGCGTAGTCGATGTCGTGATCCTTGCGATTGAGCAAATTCAAGGCTTCGGCGACAAAGCTCCATCTCCGGGAAATGCGGTAACGGACCTCCGCATTGAGCAGGACCGTCGAAGCGGAACGATAAATGCCATCCGACGTCAGATCGCGCGGGCCAAAGGCGCGCAGGCGCAAACTCGCTGAAAAGCGCTTGTAATCGTGCATCGTGGCGCCGGCCGAGGCAACCAACCCAACCGCTTCGGGTACGCGCTTACCGCCCGGACTGTTTGGCGCAGCGTCATCCGGATCGATTTCCGTGAAGAAAGCTCTGGAATCCGCAAAATCAAAATCAAAGGCCCAATGTTCCAGAGGCGTGTAGTAATTCGCCCATTCGATGCCATAGCGGTTGCTGGGCGATAACGAGGCAACAGTGCCGCCGGTGTCGCCGTCCTGCAGCAGTTCGGATTGACTGTGAAGGTACCAGAGTGAAAACGTGCTTTGCAGATGCGGGGCGGCCGTCGTGCGCACGCCGACTTCCGACCCCTTGGTTTGGATCAGGGCCGGAATTCTCGCCGTGGCCGTGGGAAAGGGATTGTCCGGCGAGATCGGTTCCTCCCTTTGCGTTGCGCCGCGCGCGTCGTTGCTGTGAAAGCTGAAGCCGCCCTGTACATAGAATTCCGTCTTGCGCCACGGGCCGAAAATCAAGCTCGCTTTGGGTTCGGGCATGAACTGGGTGACTGAGCCGGAATTGGCGGCCGCGAAGTTGATCACCGGAGCGCCGGGTAATTCGGTGGCGGTATAGCTGGGCGTCAGGCTGGTGACGTTATCAAAAACTTCGTCGCCGCGAAAGGCCAGGACGGTGCGGAAGTGTTCCGCCCACTGGATTTTGTTTTCCACATAAAAGCCGAACATCGTCTCGGTAAATCGGTTGACGTCCGTATCCGCCGGCAGGACCGCTGTCAGGTTCGGGTCGGCAGAGCATGCGTCGATGGGTTCGTCATTGCAGGCGTTGCTGTCATTCTTGTCGGTGCGCACGCGGTTTTCCGTGCGGTAAAGGCCGTTGTGCACCCAATCGTTGCGGACCTGCAGGCCGAACGTATTCTCCACCTTGCGGCCAAACCAATTGTTGAAACGCGTATGGCGCACGTCGACGCCAAGCACAAAGCGGCTGTCCTGTTGTTCGAACTGATCACCCTTCACGGGATCATCCAGGTAGTAGGTGAAATCGGAAAACAGATTGAGGTAGTAATAAAATCCGTAGGCCATGATTTGCGTTCTGGAATGATCGTTCTGGCGATGCCATTCCGCCTGCAGGCTATGACGCTGCGAATTGCCGCCATCGGTCGGGTTCAGCGCGCCGAAGAAGCCGACCAGGGGTACCGCCGTGATCGGGATCTGGTCGCTCGAATACCAGTTGCCGTGATAGGCATGGGCCGTGATGCTGAACCCGTTCGCTTCGTCGCCCTGGCTGTAAGTCAGAAGGCCGTTTAGCTTGGAATAATTATCCGAATGCGTCCAGGGACCGTCGTCGTGGTAGAACTCTCCGCCGAAGAGCAGATTGCCCGATCCGACCTTTTGCGACACGCCGAAGACGGCCCGCTCATAGCCATACATGCCGCCCTCCACCTGGAAAAAGTTCTCGGGCAGAGTCTTATAGAATTCCAAATGGGCCGATCCGGCAGAGCCGTAATCGCCGACGTCGGCGTAGTAGGGACCTTTCTCGTAATTCACCCGCTGCACCAACTCCGGGATGACGATGTTCATATCCGCGTAGCCTTCGCCATGCGCGTGCGAGGGCAGGTTCAGCGGCATATCGTCGAGGAAAACGGCGAAATCCGTGCCGTGGTCGAGATTGAAGCCGCGCAGAAAATATTGGTTGGCTTTGCCGCCGCCGGCGTGCTGCGTGATGATGACGCCGGGAACCGTCTCCAGGACTTCTCCCGACCTGAGAATAGGGCGATCCTCAAGCTCCGTTTGGCCCACGGTTCCCTGGGTGGCGGATTGGGCGATCCCGGTAAGATCGTCCGAGCGGCCCTGCACGTTGACGGTGGTGCTTACCGCTCTTACCGCCAGCGAGACGCGGAACGGGGCGGGCGCTTCGACGCCTATCGTGACCGGAATTTCTTTGGTTTCGAAATCGGCGTGAGCTATCACGAGGCGATAATTACCGGCGGGAAGTCCGGAGATCGTGAAGGATCCGTTCGTATCGGACTCGGTCGTTTTGAGCACGGTGCGGTTCGCGCTTTGAAGCTCTACGGCAGCGCCTGCAAGCGGCGCCCCGGACGTGTCGACGACGGTGCCCGTCACGGGAAAGTCCGCTGCCCAAGCACACCACATCGTTGCGAATAGGATCGAAGTGATGACGACTGGACGTCGGAACATAGGCTCCTTTCAGATGTGCTACAGAATTTTCAAACGTGCTACTGGTCTAAAATGGTAGCACTAAACTTCAGAAGGTGTTACGCACCAGGCGGGTGCTTCGGATTTCTGCCCCGTCGGACAGGAGCCCCAAATGGCTGAGTTGGCACGCATCGGGATCGCGATACCCGACGACCTTCTGGGGGAGTTTGACCGGCTGATCGAAAAACGCGGCTATGCGACGCGCTCAGAGGCAGTACGCGACCTGGTCCGCAAAGAGCTCGTCGATGAAATCTCCGCATCGCCGAACGCGGAGGTCTACGGAACGGTGACGCTGATTTACGACCACCACGCGCGGCTGCTGCTGGATAAGTTGACGGTAATCCAGCATCAATATCACGACGCGATCATGTCGAGC
>Ga0335073_10001396_pt1 | contig 32171 bp, 26 predicted proteins | sample Lox_Sample_22_FD_207093 | JGI IMG/M metagenome (GOLD analysis project Ga0335073, IMG submission 207093) | Soil microbial communities from Loxahatchee National Wildlife Refuge, Florida, United States - Lox_Sample_2.2 | ecosystem: Environmental > Terrestrial > Soil > Wetlands | place: USA... | reverse complement strand
CTACTATGCAGCCAGAAAGTTCTGATGGCTTGCCTCCGTTGGAACTATTCTCCCTAAGGATTGAGCTGCCCTGTTGCCGGGCGGCTCTTTCCGCGTTATGGGGCCTTTTTTAGAAGGGGCCACCAACCGGCCGCGAGTCCGGCGCCGGATCGTTCCACTCCCAGCCACAGATTTCGCATTTCCACGCATTCACCGGTTCGGCCGACTCGAGCAGCGGGTCTGCTGCGCCGCACGATGGGCAGCGCGGAGGCTCATATTCGGGTACAGTCTCGTGCGACTCGTCGATGATGTCTTGCGGAATTGGGTTGGCCACGATGGCGCGAGCACGGTCGAGCTCGTCCGCCGCGACCATGACGCGAATGTCGCCTTCAATGTTATCCGCAACGCGGCCGGCGCGCCTGCCGCCCGGCCTCTCAATCCAACTTTCGATTCCGGCGCGACGCAGAACTTCGTATATCTGCCACGACTGATCGAACTCGAGCCCTTCGCAAAGCATCGTCTTCCAGGTGTATTCGTGCGGGCTATCGTCTTCAGCTTCGGCGTCAGGACTTTCGTCGTCGGGGACGGGCTCAATCGATCGAGATGCGTGCGGATCAAAGTTAATCGATGCAGTAGCCGCATCGACGAAAGGCCTGCGAACACGGGCCAGGAAAGAGCTGCCGGCTGCCGCCTGCTTCTCCTCTTCAATCTTTTTGTCGAGCCCACGGCTGCGCAGTTCGGCGCTTAGAACCTGCTGCGCGGTTTCAGTCAGATCGGCGAAGTCACGGTTGACCTCAAGGAGTTCTTCATCGCTCCTTGAGCGGTACTCGCCCGTAAGCCGGAGCCACTCCTGCGAATGGTCGAAATGCATGGGCAGGAGTATACGACGAGCGGGTCTGGTAATGTTGGAAGGCCACGAAATCTCCGTGCCCCATCCATTCGCGCTTGATGCGAATGGGTGGGAAAGCACGAACTCAGCCGGCCCCTCTCGATCCGCCGCCGATCCTCCGTGCCCCATCTTTGCTTCGGTTTTCAAAAAAGAAAACCGAGGCGAAGGTGGGAACGCGTGCCACAAACAGCTTTACGAATGCAACCCGAGGTCGGCAATCATGGCGCGGTACACCACCAGCCCCGTAACGGTGAGCGCCGCCAGAACGCAGGTCCAGAAGCCCACGCGATCGAAGGGCACGAAGAGCGTGTTCTGCTGGGTTGTGATGTTGAAACCCAGCTTCTCAGGCAGGGCTGCGCGAACTGAGACCGCGAAGATGAATCCGCCAGCCCAGACGATCGCGATTCTTATAGCCAGTTGAACGGTCTGCGTCAGAATGTTCATAGCTATCTTGTTTAGACGCTCGGAACCCTGCATTTTGTTCCCGAAGCTGCCGAACGGGCCTCAACTTTACCTTCATCCTGCCGAACGATACAATCAGGAGTGTCTGTTATCCGCTCTCACGCCTCACCTGCGCGAAAGCCTACAGCACTCTCAACGATCAAGCCGAAGTAGCTCAGTTGGTAGAGCAGCTGATTCGTAATCAGCAGGTCATCGGTTCAAGTCCGATCTTCGGCTCCAGCCTTCGTTCCTCACCGCTCTGGGGGGAATCAAAAGCCGCATGGAATCAAATACGGCACGGGTTATCCACTAAATTTTTCAATTCAACGGTAGTAACTGACTCATTATCCACGCATACTCTTGGCATAATCGCAAGTGAGCGGTCTCTCGCTGAAACAGGAGCACTGCAAAGTGAGCTGCTACAACCGCCAGGATGTGCTGCGAATCCTCCAGATCGGCGCCCGCCAGTTGTTAGGTTGGGAGCGAGCAGGTTTGATTCTCCCCAAAGAAACCTACACCTTTAAGGATCTGAGCGAGCTGCGGCTCCTTCGCGTACTGCGCGAGGAAGACGTGACCGCCGCGTCCATTCGGCAGTCGATTACGGCTATGAAGGCCGTTGCCGGTATGACGAATCCGCTGCTCGAGGCGCGCGTGGTGCGCACCGGCTCGCGGCTGGCTTTTAGAGTCGGCGGCGAAATGGTGGACCCCATCCGGCGTCAGTTGCTGTTTGACTTTGAGCGCGTCGAAAGCGGAGAAGGGGCGTCTGCCGCCGAACTCACCTGGGTAAAGCCGCCTGCGCAGGGCTTGAGTGAGCGCTTCATGGCTGCGGTACAGGCTGAAGAGGCCGGCCAAAAGCAGAGCGCGATCGCGCTCTACGAGCAGATTCTGGCGCTCGATCCCCGTTATGCAGCCGCCTGCATCAACCTGGGCACGGTGTATTTTCACCTGCGTCAGTTTGGGCGGGCCGAAGAGTACTACCGGCGCGCGACCGAGATCGATCCCAATTACGTGCTGGCCTGGTTCGACCTGGGAAACGTGCTGGACGAGCTTGAGCGCATCGAAGAATCAATCACCGCATACATGCGCGCGGTAACGCTCGCGCCTCGCTATGCCGATGCTCACTATAACCTTGCCCTGGCCTACGAGCGCAGTGGGGAAATGCGCAGCGCCTTGCGCCACTGGCAGTCGTACGTCAAGCTCGATAATCGCGGACCATGGGCCGACCACGCGCGCAGCCAGATTCGCAAGCTGCTCGACCGCGAAAAGATCCAGATTGCGTATCGCGCCGACAAGTTTATGCCGCGCCGCAAAGGAATTGCCGATCTGGCGCTGGTCTGAGAACAACTGTCGGCTCTCAGCTTTCAGCAGCGTCTCTCGATCCTCTCACCGCGCCTTCTCGATACCCCTCTTCGTCACCAGGTAAACGGCAAAGCTGCCCAGCCAGTGTCCACCCTCATAATGCTCGCCCGTGACGGCTGCCAATCCGGCCTGTCTGTGCGCTGCCGCGGCCGCCATAATTGCCGGCAGCCTCTTGTCGCTCTTCGGCAGACTTGATGCGATTCCCTCCAGCATCCACGCCCGGCTCAGGTTGAGCCCGTCAAGGTGCGCGAGTTTGGGATCGCTCTCATCGGGTGACACAACCGGCCGCATCCAGCTTCCATCGCCCGACGCAGGAATCTGCGGCATGAACGTTTCCAGCCACCTGGCAAACTCCTCGCTCGGCAACACCCTCCTCATCAGATCGGCTTCGCCCAGGCAAGGCGAAAGAAAATCCTCGCCCGAAGGCTCGTAGGCCAGCGGGCAATCCCTGTCGCCCAGGTAGAACTGCCTGGCATTCCTCACAATTAATTCGCTGAATGGCTTGTTGCCGCTTCCGCGCGCGTAGTCGAGCATCAGACCGAGGCCGAATGCGGTCTGGTCGTGCTCACCGATGCGGACGGGATTGGACAACTTGGGCAGCCAATCGCTTAACCTGCCCACCGCGGCATCCTCAAGCGGACGCAGGTTCGCGGCCAGCCTCCGCGCTTCGGGATCGTCCCACTCTCTAAGCTCCAAAGCGAGTTGTAAAAGCCAGGCGAGCCCATATGGACGCTCAAAACTTGAGCGTCCTTCACCCTTGAGATACGTCGCTTCGCGGGCGATGTTCGCAGCAGTCAGGCTCTGCCGCAGTGCTTCACGCGCAGGCTGCGCAAACGGCGCCTCGGGATAGGTTCTCGCCAGCCTTGCGAGCAGCCAATGCCCGTGTACCGAGGAATGCCAGTCGAAGCAGCCGTAGAATGCCGGCGTCAGCTCCCGCGGCGGCGCCACGTCCGCATCGCTGTTGAGAGTGTGGCTTATGTGATTCGGATATTCCTTGTGCACGCATGCCAAAGCAAGGTTCGCAAACCGTTCAGCGGCTTTGCTGTCGAATTGGCCCATGCTCGACCCACTCGTGCTTTGGGCAGCGGAACTTACGGCGAAGAGAGCGGCGGCTGCGCAGACAATGATCCTCATTGACTGTACTTTAGTGCATCCCTGCGAATAGGCACGCGCCAATTGTCAGATATGGCAGCTCGCCATCCCGCGCTTCTCGAGATACCGCTGGTGATACTCCTCGGCTCGCCAAAAGGTCTGGGCCGGCTCAACCTTTGTCACTATCCGTTTGGGTTTGAAGACGCCCGCCTCGTTCAGCTCGGCAATCCTGGCCTCCGCCTGCTGCTTCTGCTCCGGCGAGTGGAAGAAAATCGCCGAGCGGTACTGCGTGCCCCAGTCGGGCCCCTGGCGGTTCATCGTGGTCGGGTCGTGCATCTTGAAGAACTGGTCGAGCAGGTGCCGGTAGCTCACCTTCTCGGGGTCGAATTCGATCTCCACCACTTCGGCGTGGCCGGTCCTGTCGGTGCAAACGTCTTTGTAAGTCGGCCGCTCAAGCTGTCCGCCCTCATATCCCACTGCGGTTGCCGTAACTCCTTCGATCGCCGCGAAAGCCGCTTCGACGCCCCAGAAGCATCCTGCTCCGAATGTCGCCTTTTCTGTGCTCATAGCTTTACTGATGCCTTTCCGCCGTTTTGGTAGCAGACAACCCTGGGACTCCAGGCTATCGAATAAAACTGGGCGCCCAAACCTCGATAAGGCGCCCCATCGCGGCGCTCAAGTCACTACTTTGATTCTTTACCGCGATCCACACCTCATTTTGGCTTCCCACATGCCGCCGTGTCTTCTTATACTCGCACGAAGAGCGAGGTGTCCTTTCAGGCGCTTTCGTTCCTGTTGAATTCTATGAGCATCCAACCGTCGCGGAAGCGCGCCGCCCCTTCCCCCAAGTCTCCCGCCATCCCCGACCGCCTCTACTTCAAAATAGGAGACGTGGCTCGCATCTGCGGTCTTGAAACGTACGTGCTCCGCTTCTGGGAGTCGCAGTTCTCGCAACTCAAGCCGAATAAGAGCGGAACCGGCCAACGGCTCTATCGCCGGCGCGACGTTGAGATGGTGCTTGAGATCAAGCGTCTGGTGCACGAAGAGGGATATACGATTCCCGGTGCGCGCCAGGCGCTCGAGCAGGCCGCGCCTCGCCGCAATCCCCAGTCTTCACTGCCTTTAACTGCCGACCGCGCCGAGCGCCGCGATAAACTGGCCGCCGTCATCGGTCAAGCGCGCGCCGAGCTGCGTGAGATCGCCGGGCTGCTTGCTTTACCCACTCCCCAGCCACCCCGCCGCCGTTCTCGCCTTGCATCGGTTTCAGACGCCGCTGCTTCACTTTTCCCGTCCTGAGCTGTCCCATATCCGATGCAGGCGCATCAAAATGTCTGCGCTTATAGACGGAATCATCCTCGCTCAAGCGTAATTTTGAAACTGTGGTACCGTTAAGCGACGGGCCCTAAGAGAGCTCTTTCGACAGATTCCACTCCCCTGAACGTTTTTCCGTTGCCCTGATGGAGATCGAAGGGTATGAACTGTCCCATTTGCGGGTCCGAAAGAATCCGTCTTTCCCGGCTGCGTCTTTTCGATCTTGCCCGTCTCCTCCTGTTCTCCTATCCCATTCGTTGCACTGAATGTTTTGAGCGAGATTCAGTGAATCTGATTGGCGCCTTCAGGATTTTCCAGCAGAGCCGGACGCGCCGGCGTACTCACAAAAGCCGAAACGCCGTACCACCTCATGGCACGGAAAACGGCGCCAGGAATGCGGGCTGAGCCATTTTCCCGTTTTCAAAATGCCTGTTTGGTTTCGCGTCTGCCAGTCGATCGGTTGGTTAACCCTGGGTTGGGCCTGTAACTCAGTTCTCCGGTGGAGAAGCCGATGGCGATGCAGTTATTCCGAATTGAGTTTTATCAAGTTAGAGGGTTTTTCGAGCCAAAGTAATAACACCTTCTGGTTACCACATTCTGCCTTCCAACCATTCCAGTATCCGCGATTCCCGCATAGAATCGTTTTGATTGGGCCGTGAAAACAGGTTATGATCTGGTAACTATTTTGAGGATCATGACTCACAGCAGTTAGAACTGCGATGGAATAATCGCTCGATCGGCTGGACTATTCTTTTCCCCTTGATTTGACAACTCACTGAGGATCACTGGCGTGCAAGCCAACGTCCTTGTTGTCGATGACGACTCGATTCAGCACGAGCTGCTCAGTGAGATACTGCGGCTTGAAGGGTATGCTGTCAGTTTTGCCAGTGACGGATTAGAAGCCGAACAACTCATCGCCCAAGCCCCGCCCGACATCGTTCTTCTCGACGTTAAACTTCCTTACAAGAACGGCCTGGATGTCTGTCGCGGTATCAAACAGAATCCAGACACCCGGCTTATCCCTGTCGTGATGGTGACCGGACTCTCAGAGGCCGAGGACCGGCTGATGGGCATCAACGCGGGCGCCGACGATTTCTTAACCAAGCCAGTTGACCGCGCCGAGCTTCGCGCGCGGGTCCGCTTGCTCCTCAAGCGCAAGGAGTACACCGACGAGCTCGATCGGGCCGATCATGTGCTCATGGCCCTGGGCCGAAGCATCGAGGCTAAGGATACCTACACCGAGGGCCATTGCCTGAGAATCTCGGAGTATTCATTGCTGCTGGGCAAAGAGCTGAATCTCTCCGGTGAAGACCTGCGCGCGCTCAGCCTGGGCGGCCATGTGCACGACATTGGCAAAGTCGGCGTTCCCGACGCCATCCTGCTCAAGCCAACGTCGCTTTCGCCTGAGGAGTGGGCTGTGATGCGGACGCACACCTTGATCGGCGAAAACATCTGCCGTCCAATGCGCTCGTTCTCAGTGGTACTCCCGATTATTCGAAGTCATCACGAGAAGCAGGACGGAAGCGGCTATCCCGACGGATTGTCCGGCAGAGCGATTCCGCTGCTCGCGCGGGTAATGCAGTTGGCCGATATATTTGACGCCCTTACCACCGAGCGCCCCTATAAGCGCGCGTTCAGCCGCGTTGAGGCACTCGAGCAAATGCAAATCGAAGTGGAAAAGGGGTGGTGGGATCCGGAGTTGTTTTCGATCTTCGCCGCACTCGTGGAAAGGGAGCAGCTGCCGAATCTCGCGGCGGCCCAACTGACCGTTGCCGGACCGCGTACGATCGAAGATGAGGAGGAACGCCCCCGTCACGGCGTTCTGCTCAAGTTCTCATCGAAAAGATGAACGCGCTATCGCATCGTTTTCTACAGCTTAGAAGCGGCGTGCTACTCAATCCTCAACGTCCGCATCGGATCGACAGACGCCGCTCCCCGCGCGGGAATGATTGCCGCTGCGGCAGCCGCTGCAATCAGCAGCGCCACGCTTCCCAGAATCGCAACTGGATCGGCAACCGGCGTTTCGTAAAGCAGGCTGCGCACCCAGCGCAGAACTGCCAGTGTCATCAGAAGTCCCGCTCCAGTCCCAATGAAAACCGGCACTGCGGCCTGCCGCAATACGAGTTGCACAAGTGCACTTCTGCCCGAGCCCATCGCAATGCGGATGCCAAACTCCTGCCTCCGCGTCGAGACCGAATAGGCGAGCACTCCGTAAACGCCCAATGAAGCCAGCAGCAGCGCCACTGCGCCAAAACTCGCCAGCACAATCGCCTGGAATCGTTCCGCAGCCACAGACTCGCTGGCCTGTTCGTCGATGGACTTAAGCGATGGAATCGCAACTTTCGGGTCGATCGACCAGATTACACGTCGCATCTCGGAAATCAGTGCATCGCTCGGCTGTGAACTCCGCACCATAAACGAAAGAGTCCACGGTGTAAACGCCCAGTACGGAATGTAAACCATGGCGGCCTGATCGCGGAGGCCGTTCACGCGCGTGTCCGCCACTACTCCGACAACGCGAACACCTATCGGCTCATCGGGCACAATGTCGCCGATCTCTTTTCCAATCGGGTTCTCACTGAAGAATCCTTCGCGCGCCGTACGCTCTGAGATCAGCGCCACCATGGGATTGGCGCGATCTGCGGCCGTAAAGTTTCGCCCGGCAAGCAGCGGAATCTGCATCGTTCGCAGATACTCATTGTCGATCCATCGAACGTTGATCGGAAGCTGTTCGGCAGGTGGAACCGGATGATCGGGCCGCTGAAGCGTGTCGACCCAGGTTTCGCCGGTAAGCGGCGCGGCGCTCGTAATGGTGGCCGACTGCACGCCTGGCAGTTGCCGTAGTGCCGTAAGCGCGCGGTCTGCAAAGGCCACCTTGACGGCCTGAACATTGCGCGTGGCGCTGAAGTCGCCGTACTGCGGCGAGAACAGGTCGACCTGCGCCACTGTTACATGACTTGAATCGAATCCGAGATCCTGCCCGAGGAGGCGCGAAAAACTTCGCAACACAAGACCGGTGACCACGAGCAGCACCAGCGTGCATGCCACCTGCCCGGCGACAAGCAGATTCCGCGTGCGTCGGCCGTCGCATGTGTTGGCCATACGCGATGGGTTAGCCTGCAGCGCGGACTGGGGAGTGACACGCAGTGAACGCAGCGCCGGTAATGTGCCGAACACGAGCGCCGATGCAATCGAAACCAATGCGGCAAATGCCAGCACCGGCAGGCTCACATGCACCTCTTCGAGCCTGGGAACATTCTGGGGCGCGAGCGCAATCAGAATTCGCACACCGGCAATAGCAAGAGCTGCGCCGGCAACTCCGCCCATCGACGCCAGCACCAGGCTTTCAGTGAGCCGCGAACTAAACAACCGCGCCCGGCTCGCTCCCAGCGCGGCGCGCACGGCTGTTTCGCGCTCCGCACTTGCGGCCCGCGCCAGTTGCAGATTCGCCAGATTCACGCACGCAATCAGCAACACGCTGCCCACCGCGGCAAACAACATCCACAACGCGCCGCTTATCTTCGCGGTCACATCCTTCGCCAGCGGAGTCAGCGCCATTCCGAAATGGAGGGGAAGATGCGCCGAGAGCGAGTAGGCATTTTGTAGCCCCTCGAGTTCTGCATTTGCCTGCGCCAGCGTGACGCCGGGTTTGAGCCGCGCAATCGACTTGTAATTGAAGTTGCCCATGTCGCGGTTCAGGTCAAAGTCGGAAGGTGCGAGAGGGGTATACATCAGGGTTTCGCGAGCTCGCTCTTCAAACGAGATGGCGGGCGAAAGCGCAATCTGAGGAAAGCGCACTCCCGGCGCCAACACTCCCACAACGGTGTACGGCTCTGAACTGATGCGTAGCGTCTTGCCAATCACATTTGGGTCGCCACGGAAAAACCTCTGCCAGCCTTCATAACTGAGGATGAGCACCTGGTCGGATCCGGTATGCGCCTCGCTGGGAAGAAAATCGCGCCCCAGCATGGGTTGCACACCCAGGAGATGGAAAAAATTGGGCGACACCGAAAGTCCGCCGACAAAATCGGGACGATCGCCGTCGGGTGAAACGCTCAGCGCGCGGCCTTGAAAAACGGCGACGTCTTCAAGCGTCTTAGCGGTGTTCCTGATGCGCAGAATGTGACGATAATTATCCGGTGTCTCAACTCTTCCGCCGTGTTCCTGAATCTCAACCTCGCGCATTACCACGACGCGATCCTGATCTTTGAACGCAAACGGCTTGAGCAGCACGGCATTGACCACGCTGAACATGGCCGTCACCGCACCAATGCCCAGCGCCAGCGTGAAAACCGCAGTGAGCGCATATCCCGGCGAGCGGCGCAACTGCCGCAGCGCGATGCGCACATCGCTCAGCATCTCTTCGGTGCGCGGCAGCCCGCGCTGCGTCCGGTATCGTTCGCGAGTCTGCGCCACGCCTCCAAAACTACGAAGCGCCTGCGTTCGCGCTTCTTCGGCGCTCATTCCCTTGCGCAGGTTTTCTTCAACGGCCAATTCAATGTGGGCGCGCAACTCGTCGTCCAGTTCGGCGTCGCGACGCTCGCGGGCAAAGAGCCCGGTTATCCGGTTGAACAATGTGCGAATCCAGTCCATGGCCTGCTCCTATAACTGGCTGCATAAATCCTGATTTGAATTGGCACGGATTTACCGGCCGCGGAAAAACTCAAATGAAAAGCACGAAGTGTCAGGGCACGAATTCATTCGTGCCGATAAGCCGAACAGACTATCTGGGGCTTTAGCCCCTGAGGGAAGTCTCCTCATCGCTTCGGGCCATTCATGCAACCTGCTCCTAGTTAGTTTCCTCGAGAAATCGCGCCATCGTACCGACAATGCGCTTCCAGTTCTCGGTCTCATCCTGAATCTTTTTGCGCCCGACGCGGCTGAGCGAGTAGAACCGCGCGCGGCGATTGGTCTCTGACGTGCCCCACTCTCCCTTGATCCAGCCCTTTTGTTCAAGCCGCAGCAGCGCGGGATAAATCGTCCCCTGGTTCATGCTCAGCGAGTTGCCGCTCACTTGTTCGATGCGCCGCGCAATACCGTAGCCGTGCAGCGGCCCCATGGATTCAAGCGTCTTCAGCACCATCAGGTCCAGCGTGCCCTGCAAGACATCGGACTTCTGCTCGCCCATTCTCGCTCCTGTTGAACATCTGACTATACGATGCGCTTTCATAGTCAGATTGTCAACAGGAGCGTTCAGGAGCACAGTTTCGCGTCCTCTGTTCGGCCGCAGGATGCGTTATCGTTTTCTTGGAGAGTCAACCATGCGCGCCGCCGAACTCATCGCTCCCCGAACATTCCGTCCGGCCGAGATGCCGATCGAAGATCCTGGCCCAGGCGAGGTGCAGGTTCGCATTGAAGCTGTCGGCGTCTGCGGCTCCGACCTGCATGCCTATGCTGAAGGCGCGGTCGGCAGCACTCCCAATGCCTACCCCATGGTGCTGGGGCACGAACCCGCGGGCCTGATTGTGAAGACCGGCGCGGGTGTTACGGGTCTCGCACCGGGCGATCGCGGCGCGCTTGAGCCCGCGCTCTATTGCTATCACTGCGAATTCTGTTTGACCGGCCACCACAACGTCTGCGCCAACATTCGTTTTCTTTCCACGCCGCATCATCCCGGATTTTTTCGCGAGCTGGTCAACCTGCCGGCAGTGAATTTCAAGCCAATCCCGGCCGAGATTTCGTTCGACGCGGCTACGCTTGCCGAGCCTCTCGCCATTGCCATGCACTCGCTTCGACTTACTTCAGTTCGCGAGGGCGAGTCGGTCGCGGTGATCGGGGCGGGGCCCATCGGGTTGATGACGATTGCAGCCCTGCGCGCAGCCGGTGCGGGAAAAATCTGGGCCGTGGAACCGCTGGCCTATCGCCGCGAACTCGCGCTCGCAATCGGCGCCGGCGCAGCGCTCGAACCCGGTGAGGCTCTTGAAGAGATTTTGCGCGCAACCGGCCAGCGCGGCGTGGACTGCGCCATCGACTGCGCGGCCGCATCCGAGTCAACCAATCAGGCGGTCCTGCTCGCGCGTAATGCCGGGCGCGTCGCGCTCACCGGCATTCACTCCACGCAATTCGTATCGCTCGACGGCTCAGCCATGCGCCGCAAAGAGTTGACCATCTTCAACGTGCGTCGCTCGAATCACGAAACCGATGAAGCCGTGGAACTGCTTCGCACCAACGCCTCATGGTTTGCGCCGATGCTTACCCACGCAAGGCCGCTCGACCGAATCGATGAAGCCTTCGCGATCGCCAGCCAATATCAGGACGGTGTCGGCAAAATGATCGTCAGACCCTAGCCGATAGTTACTTGCACCGCGCCGAGGCAGCGCTAGCGTGAGCCAGATCACATGAACTTGTGAGCATTCGCACATACAACGCCGCATCCGAAGCCTAGTTTCGACCCAATCAAAGTGTCCCAAATCACAACGTGCTTCACGGGACAGCTTTGGCTGGCGAGTTAAGGGGCGCCGCTGGATGAGCGGTTTGAAGGATGCAGGGCACCTGTTCAGGTTCCTGGGGCTATTCGTAGTCGCGTTCCTGGTATTTTGGGTCATTCGCGGATACGTGGTTCCCAAAAGCTTTGGCGAGTATGGTCACTATCGCGGCGCTGCGATCACCGATATTGCCAACCACCCGATAAAGTTTGCCGGCCATCAGGCGTGCGAACAATGCCACACCGATGAGTCCGACGCCAAGGCAAAGGGCGCGCATGCGCATGTGAATTGCGAAGCCTGCCACGGAGCGCTGGCCACGCACGCCAACGACCCCACGGCAATGACTCCCGTGAAACCGGACTCGGCAGTGCTGTGCGCACGGTGCCATACGGCGAGTGCGGCCAAGCCTAAAGGATTTCCGCAGGTTAATCCGGCGGATCACTCGAACGGGCTTCCGTGTGCAACCTGTCACAACCCGCACAGCCCGGTAATAGGTTCTGACACAAAGGCAGCGGCCTCAACGGGAGGTGCGAAATGAATATCAGCCGGCGTCATCTACTGGTTCTTTTGCCCGCGGCGGCGGTGGCCTGGAAGCACGTACTGGCCGGGACGCCCGAAGACTCGCCGAACTACAAGCTGAGCGAGCACTGGTGGGGAATGCTGATTGACATTCCCAAGTGCATTGGCTGCGGAAACTGCGTACGCGCGTGCCAGACCGAAAACGATGTGCCGGATGGATTTTTCCGCACGTGGGTGGAGCGCTACCACCGCTCGGATTATCGCCTTGAGAATCCCGAAGTGATTTCGCCGGATGGCGGTAAAGAGGGATTTCCGGCGGTGCAGGAAGGCGAAGAAGGCAAGTACTTCTTTGTGCCCAAAATGTGCAACCACTGCTCTGACTCACCCTGCACGCAGGTTTGCCCGGTAGGCGCGACGTTTGTAACTCCAGATGGCGTAGTGCTGATTGACCAATCGTATTGCCTGGGCTGCGCCTATTGCGTGCAAGCATGTCCCTACGGATGCCGCTACATTCACCCTACCAAGAAGGTTGCGGACAAGTGCACGCTTTGCTACCACCGGATCACCAAAGGGCTCACAACCGCTTGCTGCGAGGCTTGCCCGACGGGCGCGCGTCAACTTGCCGACTTGAAGAACCCGAAAGATCCGATTCACGAGTTCTTGAAGACTCATTCGGTGCAGGTATTGAAGCCGCAGATGGCCACCGGGGCCAAGGCTTTTTACAACGGGCTCGACGGATCCGTGCGTTAGGGCGGGACCAAGGGGACGAGGAAACAAGGGAATGAAAAGGCAGGAGCGGACTGTATGAGCGGTGTTGAAGGTTATATGTATCCGAACGAAGTTACGCTTTACTGGAGCGTACTGATCGTTCTTTACCCCTACATCACGGGCCTGGTTGCGGGTGCGTTCATCCTGGCATCGCTGGTGCGCGTGTTCCGCGTTCAGGCGGTCGCCCCCACCTACAGGCTGGCTTTGCTCACGGCGCTTTCATTCCTGCTGGTTGCGCCGCTGCCGTTGCAATTCCACCTCGGCCATCCCGAACGTTCGCCCGAGATGTATTTTACGCCCCACGCAACATCGGCGATGGCGATGTTCGGCTATGTGTATCTTTGGTACCTGATGGCGGTGCTGGTGTTTGAAATCTGGCTCGACTACCGAAAGGAGATCGTGCTGCGTTCGCAACAGTCGAAGGGCCTGCTGCGCCTGGTTTACAAGATCATGACGCTGGGCTCGAGCAACATTAGCGAGCGCTCGCTCCACATCGATGAAAAAGTGGGCTGGATCGTTACGCTGGTCGGCATCCCCTCGGCATTCCTGTTGCACGGTTATGTGGGATTCATCTTCGGATCGATCAAAGCCAATCCCTGGTGGTCGTCACCGCTGATGCCGGTGGTCTTCATCTTTTCAGCCATGGTGTCGGGCATCGCAGGGGTGATGCTGCTTTACATGGCAATGACCAAGCTGCGCAAAGAGGCAATCGATATCCGCTGCGTCGATACGATCGCCATGTACATGTTCTACATATTCATCATCGATTTCAGCCTTGAGATGCTCGACCTGGTGCATCGCATCTACGAAGCCGACGAATCGTTCCGCAGCCTCGATTTCATGGTGCACTCCAAGCTCTACTTTTCGCAGATCGTGCTGCAGATTATCCTCGGCACGCTGCTGCCGCTGGTTCTACTGTTCCTGACGCAGGTGGTGAAGTTCGCAGAGATCGCGCGCCAGCGCATTTATGTTATCTGCGGCAGCCTGATCATGATCAGCGTGTTTGCGATGCGCTGGAATGTGGTGATCGGCGGCCAGTTGTTCTCAAAAAGCTTTCTCGGTTACACCACCTACAAAGTTGACCTGGTGACGAAAGAGGGCCTGCTGGTGGCCATCGGCTTTTTGATTCTGCCGCTGCTGTTCCTGTGGGCGCTGGTAAAGCTGCTGCCGCCGTGGCCCGAACAATCGAGTCATCAGATTGCGTCGGGAGACTGATCTCTACAAACAGGGCACGAGTCGGGGTGGACGATGATTGAAGCTTCCGATGCAATCGATCAGTTTGCCAAACGCCTTGAGGCGCTGGAGCACCGCGTCGAAAATCTGGAGCAGTCGCACGCATCTGAGAGGCCGCGAACGACACCCCAAGCGAGCGCACCCGTGGGAACGCTTGAGGCGATTCTTGATAACGGCAAGCCGCTTGCCCAGAGCGCAAGTTTGTTATCGGTACTGGGCAAGGCAATGCTGGGCATCGCCGGCGCATACCTGCTGCGAGCTGCGACCGAGGCCACCATCGCGCCCAGGCTGCTGGTGGCAACGCTCGGGATCGTGTACGCAATTCTCTGGCTGGTTTTGGCGGCGCGACAACCTTCAGAGGCGCGGCTTGCGCGCACCATCTACGCCATCAATTCTGCTGTGATTCTTGGCCCCATGCTGTGGGAACTGGCGCTGCGCTTCAAGGTGCTAGGGGCAACGGCGGTCGCTGCGGCCCTGCTGGCGTATGAAGCGGTGGCATTCGCTTTAGCGTCGAAGCCACATCGCGCAATTGTGTTGCAGACGGCCAACGCTGCGATTGCCGGACTTGCACTGGCACTGGCAATTGCGACGCACCAGACATTGCCGTTCGTGGTGGTGCTCGTAATTGGCACTGCGCTCTGTGAATTCAGGATGGCAGCCGGCCGCGGACCGTGCATGCGAGTCGTTGTTGCTTTTGCGGCCGACCTTGCGGCCTTGCTGCTGATCTATATCTACTCAACTCCGCAAAACACGCGCATCGACTATCCGGTTCTTGGGATGGCCTCGTTGCTTGTACCCGTTGTCTTGCTCTTTCTTATCTTCGCAATCGCTGTAACCTACAGCAGTATTTTGAAGGGGCAAGAGCTGACGGTCTTCCTAAGCGCCCAGGTCACGATTGCATTCCTTCTGGCTGCTGCCAGCCTGATTGCATTTGGGCCCGCGAACGCAAGAGTGCTGCTTGGCGTCACTTGCCTTGCGTTTTCCGCAGTTGTCTATGCGGCAACATTTCGGTTTTTCAATCAAGGCGCGAAGTGGCGGAATCGCGCCGTTTTCTCATCCTGGAGCGGTGCTTTGTTTCTTGCCGGCAGTTTTCTCTGTATTCCGGAGAACTGGATCGCAGACTGGTTATGTGCCGGTGCATTGCTGGCCGTTGCTGCCGGAGGGCGCTTTCAAAAAATGTCCCTGATCTTTCATGGAACCGCGTACCTGCTCACCGCTGCAGCTCTGTCGGGGTTGTTAGCCTATTTTGCTCAATCACTTTTTGGTATTTCACCGGGTTCGCCGGGATGGAAGATCGCTCTGGTATCGGCCAGCGCGGCCGTCTGCTACGTGACTGCTTCGCGAAGCAGGGCGGATGCGTGGGAGACGCATGCGCTTCAACTCACTCTAGGCGCTCTTGCTGCCGCAGGGCTGGTGGCACTGCTGGTTGAGGGGCTGGTGGCAATGGCATCGGCGGAGATGGTGCTCGCAAGCCATCATCTGGCATTTATCAGGACATTGATGTTGTGCTTTGCCGCCCTGGTGTTGGTGTTCAGCGGCGCTCAATGGCAACGTCGCGAACTGAGCTGGCTGGGTTACGCCACGGTCGCAATGGCCGCGGTGAAGCTGATTGCCGAGGATTTGCGCCACGGCCACCTCGCATACATTGCAGCCTCCATTTGTTTGTTTGCGCTCACTCTCATCGCCGCACCGCGGGTTGCACGGGTGCGGCTGAGTGCCTGAGACGCAAATCGTGCGACAGCACAATTTTCGGCGAAGCTCAAAATTAGACTTTGCAAGTGACTGATTCTAAAATTGGTCGGGACGGGCAGATTTGAACTGCCGACCCCTCGCACCCCAAGCGAGTGCTCTACCAGGCTGAGCCACGTCCCGACACAAGACGAACCGGCCCGTTGCGAGCCGGTTTCAGGGGTTCTCGATTAGTTTACACCGGTGCGCTGACAGCGCCTAAATCACTGCGCGGGCGGCACGTACTCCGACGGCAACGCCGAGCCGGCGCCGAAGAAGAAATCTTCCATCTGCTCAACGAGGAACTGCTGCGCCTGGGGGGTCCAGGGCTGCAGCCGGTACTCGTTCAGCAGCATCTTTTGTCGGTCGACCCACTCCGACCACGCGGCCTTTGAGACGTTTTTGTAGATCTTCTGGCCAAACTCCGAGTCGAAGGGCGGCTCATCGAGGCCCTCCATCTCCTTCTTGTAACGAACGCAGAAAACAGTATGCGCCATGCCTTGCCCCCGTCTTTCATTGTATTGGATTTGGAACATTGCTACCCGATTCGCGCAATCTTCATAATCGCGGCCTTTATTTCTCGTCGCGAAGCCGGCGGCCCCTTACGGCCTCGCTTTGACGCGTAAGTTGTTGTGCGGCAAGCTTCATGAAAATTGGGAAGAATTTATAGCCGTTCCGCAAAAAGCCGATGCAGAATGCCTTGCATGGTGGACTTGGGTGATCCCCGGGCCCGTGCAGCGCCCTCCCCTCAACCTACTCCGGAGTCCGGCTGTAAGCGTGGCCGGGCGTAGATGCCGCGCGAGCCAACCGACCTCTTTCAAGACCCAGGTTCCGGAGGAACGAACGTGCCTGAAGAAACTGTCCACACCGGACTGAGCGAGACAGCCGCATCCGGACTCGCTTATCTCACTTTTATTCCGGCGATCATTTTTCTGGTGGTCGCACCCTACAACCAGAACGCCAACGTGCGCTTCCACGCCTGGCAATCGATCTTCTTGTCCATCGCCTGGACGGCGGTATGGATCGTGCTGGTCGTCATCGGCGTCATTCCGGTTCTCAACTTTCTCGACGTCGTGCTTACCCCGCTGGTGGCCATCGGATTCCTGATCTTGTGGGTCCTGGCGCTCGTCCAGGCGTTCCAAGGCAAACGGTTCAAGATTCCCGTACTCGGCGACTTGGCACTGAAGCAGGCCAGCGGCAGCGGATTCTAAACAACGACCGCAGCTTCGCATCGTGCAGCATCAGCGCCTGCGGCCCTTTTTCCCGAATCGCCGCTTGGCTCTCGCGGTCGCGGGCGTAGCGCCTTTGTGTTTATTCGTTTTGCTTTTTCCGTTTTTCGCAGATTTCGCAGGCCGGTGGCTTTCTGTCGCGTCTTCCACAATTGAGAACTGGAGCTTTCGCTCTTGGGCAAGAATCCGATCGAGGATCACTTGCACGCGGTCCCCGGCTCTGAAGCGACGGCCCCATCGTTCGCCCACGATTTCATGGGTGTTCTCGCGCCATATGTAGCGGTCACCTTGAAGCGTATCGATGGGAACCAGTCCCTCGACGAATAAATCCGTGAGTTCGACAAACAGGCCGAACTTGGCAGGATTCAAAACCAGCGCGGCAAATTCCTCACCCACCCTGTCCTGCATGAACCGCACCTTCTTCCACTCCACCAATTCGCGCTCGGCCTCAGCAGCGCGTCGCTCGGTCTGGCTGGCTTCGTCGGCAATCTGCTTGAGTTCGAGTTCGGGGATAGGTGGGTCACCTTTAGAAGGGACGGGTGGCTCATCCTTAAAACTGAGCTGCCCCATCTTTGGCGCGTTTTTAATCTTGCGCCAAGGGTGGGAGACCACCATCCTGGGTTCGCCACTTTCGTTGGGATGCGTCCATGGCGAGGCCTGCCGGCCTTCCGCGACTTCACCACAGCTTTGAACACCGGCCCGCAGCAGAGCTTTGGCAATGCGGTGCACAATCAGATCGGGATAGCGACGGATGGGCGACGTGAAGTGCGTATACGTGGGAGCGGCCAGCGCAAAATGGCCCTCGTTAACTTCTGAGTAGCGCGCTTGGCGCAGCGAACGCAACATCAAGTAGCTGACGATGCGCTCTTCGGGTTTGCCCTCAATGCGCGCAGCAAGTTTCTGGTACATCTTCGGAGTTACCGCAATATCTTCAGCCACTTCGTGCGTGCGCGGCCTGCGCCCCTGGCCGTACGATTCGCGCCGCTCGGCCTTGGTTTGTATCTTGGCCACCGGCAATGGCCCGAGACCAAGCGAGTAGCCGAAGCTCGCGGCAAGCTCTTCAAACTGAACCACGCGCCTTGGCTCAGGCTTCTCGTGTATGCGGTAGATCGAAAGCACGCCGAGATCCTCGATCCATGTAGCCACACACTCGTTCGCAGCCAGCATGAACTCCTCAATGATGCGGTTGGCCCATGTGCGCTCGGCGCGCGTAACGCCGCGCATCTGGCCCTGTTCGTCGAACTCGATGACTGGCTCGGGCAGATCGAAATCGATTGAGCCGCGCTCTTCGCGCCGTTTGTTCATCTTTACGGCCAGCCGCTGCATCCGCTCGAAGCGCTCCCTCGCCTTTCGGCCGGGGTCGAGCTCGCCGGTGAGAATCGCGTGCACCGCGGTGTAGGTCATGCGCGCCGCCGACCGGATTACGCCTTCAACGATCTCGTAACTCTCGATGCGTCCGTCGGCATCGAGTTGCATAATGCAGCTCAACACAAATCGATCTGCATTGGGGCGCAGACTGCAGATATCGGTCGAAAGTTCCTGCGGCAGCATGGGAATCGCCCGATCGGGAAAATACACGCTCGTGCCGCGCAGACGCGCCTCGAGATCGAGATTGGAGCCCTCGCGCACGTACTCGGCAACATCGGCGATGTGCACCTGCAGCTCATATCCGGCGCCGTCGGCACGCTCTGTCACAAGAACAGCGTCGTCAAAATCCTTTGCCGTCTCGCCGTCGATGGTCACAATCGGCAGAGAGCGAAAATCCCGCCGCCGCGCAATATCCTCCTGGTCGAGATGCGCCACTGCGCGAGCTTCGGCCAGCACCGCTTCGGGAAAGATTCGCGGCAGTTGGTGCTTGCGAATCATCATCTCCACGTCGACGCCGAAGTCATCGGGATCGCCCACGACTTCAATCACGCGTCCGATCGGAGGCCGCGTGGGCGTGGGCCAGCTCGTGATCTCCACATCGACGACAAGGCCCTCGAGGCTCTCCTTTTTGTGACGAGTGTCAGCTTCAGCGCCAAGCACGCGATGCGGCGTGCCTCCCGCGTCTTCTCGAGGAATCTCCGCGCCCGGCGGAATCACGATGGCCTGCGTCATGCGTTCGTCAAACGGAACAACACTGTGTCCCATCGAACGATCCGATCGTGCATAGTGAAACACTCCGACGACCGTCGCGTTGCGCCGTTCCATCACTCGCACAATCCGTCCCTGGCGCCGTCCGTCGGATTTGGGTGGATCAAGCTCCACCAGCACCTGGTCGCCCTGCATGGCCCCGTTGATCTCGTTCGGCGGGATGAAGACGTCTTCGTCGAGACCGGCCGAATTTTGGCGCGCCGCGGCCTGCCCCGCATTGGGGCGCACAAATCCGAATCCGTCGCGATGCAGATCGAGCCGCCCGGCAATCAGGTTGTCACGCATGCCCGCCGCAGTTGCCTGCGGCGCTTTTGGAATGCTCCACATCTCGCGGTCGACTTTGGTAAGCTCTCCGCGCGCGGTGAGCCGGGCCAACTGCTCGAGCAGCAGCCGGCGCTCGCGCCCGCCGCCCAGGCCCATCTCGCGCACCAATTGCTTGTAGCCCGCCTTGCCTCCGGCCGCGCGTGCAATCCGCGCCACCAGCTCCCGATCGGTCATAGCTCAAGAGTAGGGCATGCCGGGAGTCCAGTGCCTGTTTGTCCTTTTCCTGGATTTGCGCTACGCTTCACCGTTGCTCGCACCAAAAGCCTTGAATGTTGGGAAAGTGGTCCGTCGTGCGTTATCTCACAGTGTTTTTTGCCGTTCTGCTGTTGGTGCCCGCACTCCTTTTGTGCCAGGCTCACCTCAAGCCGGTGAAACAGATCGGTGTCGGCTGGCAGACCGACAAGTGGGGCTGGATGAGCTACGTGGCGTTTAATCACGACGGCACTCTGGTGGCCTCGGACGGCGCAACAGCTCCCGACGATGTATCCGGTAACCTGAGCTTTTGGACTTTTCCTGAAGGGCGTCTCTCCAAGAAGATCGCGGAAAGTCCCGCAGAGTTATCGAATGACTGGAGGTATTACGCTAGCTCGCGTGAGGTGGTAGAGATCGCAACTGGACGAAGAATCGTCACCTTTGCAGAAAACGATTATCCAATCGTCGCTTTCAGCCCAGACAGCCGGTATCTTGCCGAATCGATCTCCGGTAAGGGTCTCAAAGAGCAACGCATCAAGGTCATTGAACTCTCGAGTGGAAGGCAGGTCAGCTCCTTCGGACAGCATCAGGTGTTTTCGATGGCAATAAGCCCCGACGGAACCACGCTGGCGTCGGGCTACTGGAATGTGGTGGCGCTGTGGAACCCGCTTTCGGGCAATGAGCTTGGCACTCTTGAAGGATTTGGCCGCTACGTGGGGTCGCTTTCATTCAGTCCTGATGGCAAATGGCTAGCCGCCAGTACCGACTTCGGAGGCGTGGAACTGTGGAACCTGCAGACTCGGGCAAGGCTCTGGACCCTCAAATTCGATGGCGGGTACGTCTCGCAGCCAGCCTTCAGTCATGACGGCAAATTGCTGGCAGTTGGCGTCTATGGCACGGGGACGTTATGGCTGATTGATGCAGGTGCAGGCAAAATTCTCGATCAGCAGAGAATCTCCGACCTCGGTTGTGGATCGGCAGCTTTCAGTCCTGACGATCGCTATCTGATCGCGCCTTCAACTGGCGGGCTCATCAAATGGCCCTACGACCGGGGCGGAACGATTCGCGTTTTCGAAGTGACACAACATTGACGGTCAACGCTCGATTGGACTTTGTCTGGGCCGAATAAAATGTTCGTCCAATCCGGATCTCAGTCTCGTCCAATCCGGATCTCAGTCTCGTCCAATCCGGATTATAGAATCGTCCATTTCGGATTTATGGTGTCGAATCGAACTCGAAAATGGCGGTACGATCGTCCCCACAGGCAGACCGCTATCCCCACAGGCATGCAAGCGGCGCGGCAAACATCCGGTCGCCGAACGGCACGCTTTTATCGCCGTCGTAAAGCACCAATCCGGACCTGAAATCCGCCCCGCAGGTCTCGGCCAGCTTGCGCAGCCCTTTGAAGTCGCTTGCATTCGCCGTGGCGCTGGCCTTCACCTCGATGCCTACCACCGCGCCCGCATCGTCCTCCACCACAAAGTCCACTTCGTCCTGATCCTTGTCGCGGTAGTGAAACAGCGCGCACCCGCTGCCGCTCCACGCGATCTGCTTGATCAGCTCGGTGTAAACAAATGTCTCGAGCAGGCTGCCGAAAACTCCGCGATCCAGCCGAATGCGCTCGGGCGTAACCGCCAGCAGCGTGGCCAGCAGCCCCGAATCGAGAAAGTGCAGCTTTGGCGTCTTTATCAGCCGCTTCAACCGATTGCGGAACCATGGCTCGAGGCGCCGCACCAGGTAGAGCTGCTCCAGAATGCCGATGTACTTTCGCGTCGTCTTGTCGTCGAAGCCGACCCGGGCGCCGATCTCGGTGAAATTCGTCAACTGTCCGGAATGATGCGCCAGCACCTGCAGGAGCCGCGGCATCTGGGCCAGTTTCTCCACCTCGGCAATGTCGCGCACGTCCCGCTGCACAATCGCCCTGATGTAGTCACGCGCCCATGCCCGCCGCCGCTGCGGCTGTCTGCGCCGCAGCATCTCGGGATAGCCCCCGGTCACGACGGCGTCCACCAGTTGTCTGCCGGTCATGGTTTCGCCGCATCTGCCGGCCTTTCCCGCGAAGGCCGCCTCGAGAAATCCCGGCTTGCGCCCGCGGATCTCAGCCTGCGAAAGCGGCAGCAGGTTCACGATCTCCATACGGCCGGCGAGACTTTCCGATACCAGCAGAACGGCGAGCAGGTTGGCCGAACCGGTAAGCAGGAAGCGCCCGGGGCGCCGGTTCTCGTCCACCGACATCTTGATTGCCCGCAGAAGATCGGGGGTCCGCTGAACCTCGTCGATGGTCGCCTTGTTGAGGCGGCGCACCAGCCCCGCGGGGTCGGCGCGCGCCGATTCCAGCACGGTATCGTCGTCCATGGTGAAAAATTCGCGCCCCGCTCCAACCATGGATCGCACCAGCGTAGTCTTGCCGCACTGTCGCGGCCCGGTCACCAGCACCACCGGCGTATCCTTCAGCGCGGTGCGGAGCTGCGCGGCCGCAAAGCGTGGAAAAAGCTGCTTTCTGTGTTCGTTCATTTCGGATAACAGGCCCGTCCAATCCGGATTATACTCTCGTCCAATCCGGATTTAAAGAGCGTCCAATCCGGATTAAAAGGCCGTCTAATTCGGATTCAAGCCCCGCCCGGTCCGGACTGTCATGCTGTGGACGGCTCCTTCTTCCCCCTCCCGCATGCCGCCCTGCCGGCATAATCCTGCCCGGCACGCGCGGCTGCCGGCACCAGTAATCGCGGCTCAGCCGGCTGTTGTCATCCCCGGTTCATTCCCCGCAACATTCCGCGCATCCTGTTTCCGCGCTTCGACCCCCGTCGCCCGGCACGCTAAAATAGCGTGGACGGAAGAAAACCCGGCACGGGGGAACTGATCGATTTCAGGCCCTAGCCGCGCCGGATATGGGGTTTGCCGAGGGCTTCAAAGCAAGACGGCAGTTCTCATTCACTTTTTGGCTGCGATCATGCCATTGGCACGCCTTGGCAACTCCCCCGGTCCCTGTGCTGGGACAGAAAAGGAACTACCGTGAGCGCAATGTGGAAACCAAGTCAGACCGGATCGATTAACCCCAACCCAACGCCGGAGCCGCCGCGGGCCGCGCCGCCGGCGCCGCCCGTGGAGGCGCCCGCGCGCCCGCAGGCCGTTACCGGCGAGCAGGCCACCATCAGCAAGGGCCTGTTCATCAAGGGCGAGATTACCGGGTCCGAATCGCTTTACATCGACGGCAAAGTGGAGGGCAGCCTCAACCTGCCCGGTAATCGGGTGACCATCGGGCGCAACGGCCAGGTGGCGGCCAACATTGTTGCGCGCGAGATTGTGGTCCTGGGCAAGGTCAAAGGCAATGTCACGGCCTCTGACCGGGTGGACATTCGTGCCGAGGGCTCGCTCAATGGCGACGTGGCTGCCGCCCGCATCAGCATCGAAGACGGCGCTTTCTTCAAAGGGGGCATCGACATTCGCAAGCCGGATACGAAGCCCGCCGCGGCTCCGGCGGCGCATACGCCCGAGCCCGTCAAGGTTGGCTGATAGGGATTTGCTGACAAGGGTTGGCTGATAAGGTTGGATAGCAGTCCGATCCCTTTAACCGGTTTCCGCCCGATCCGCACACTCCCGGCACAGCGAGGGGCGTGCGGATTTTCGGGGCGTTATCGGCTTGCCGCGCGGGGGATGGGTTTAACGCGGCTTCAAGCCGAGCCGCTTCATGGTGACGCGGGGCAGCGCCGAGCCGGTTTTTTCAAGCACCGTCTTTGCCAGCAGCACCCATGCGATTGTCCCTGCGGCCAGAATTGCCGCATCGGCTGCGCGCGTGTGATGCGCCCAGTGCGCCGCGCTCAGATGCACGCGCGTCCAAGCGAAAGCCCAGGTCAACAACCCCACCCCAATGCCCCCGGTAACTCCCGCAAGCAGGCATCGGCCCATCTCGGCGTAATCGAGGCTGGCCAGCGATACCATGCGCTTCTTGTGCAGCAGCAGCGCAATCGCCAGCGTCTGCATGGCGATTCCGATGTCTGAGGCGAATGCCAGCCCCATCGCACCGCGCGCGTGATACAGCGCATGGTAGATGAACAGCGAAACCAGCGTGACGACAGTCCCTGCAATCATGGGCGTCATGGTGTTTCCTGCCGCGTAGAATGCGCGTGCGTACACCGCCTGCGCCGACCACAGGAACAAAGCCAGCGAAAACACCGCGAAGTAAGCGGCGCAGTCTTGCGCGTCCGCCGGAGTGAATCGCCCTCCGGTAAATACAAGGTCGATGGCAGGAAGCGCCAGCGTGATCATCCCCGACGTTATCAGCAGGCTCAGGCTTGCGACCCGCGAAACCGCGTCGGCCACTCCGGTTGCAAACTCGTACCGCTGTTCTTTCGCCCACAGGGTCGCGAAAAAGGGCATTGAAGCCGCGCCGGCCGCCTGCGCCAGCATCGCCATCGGCGCCGTGAAGAGTTGCTTGGCGTAGCTCATCAGCGACACCGCGCCGCCCACGTTCGAAGCAAAGTGCGAAATGATCCAGTTGTCGGCGGTCACCAGCGTCACTCCCGCCATCAGCGGCAGCGATAGCTTCACCCATTCGCGAAGACCCTCGTCGTGCCAGTCCAGAATCCAGCGGTAGTGTGTTCCCGTCCGCCGGGCAAAGAACCAGTTCAGCAGGAAAGGCCCGCAGAACGCTCCAGCCACGGTGCCCAGCGCCAGCGACGATGGGCCCAGCTTCTTCTCCAGCATCACGCCGCCGAAAATCGTGCCCAGGCTGTAGATGAGCGGAGCCACCGCCTGCACGCTGAACTGCTTGCGTACCAGCAGCACTGCGCCAAACACTCCTCCCGCAAAAAAGCAGAGCTGGGCCGGCAGCAGGATGCGCGTAAGTTTGGTGCAAAGCGCGGCCTTCGCCGCGTCGAATCCGTTGAACCACCAATGCACGTAATACGGCGCGAAGATCTCGGCCAGCACAATCGCCGCGCCCAGCACCAGGTACATCGTCGAGAGGATGACTGAGAGCGAGCGGTTGGCCTGTTCGTCCTGCCCGGCCTCGCGGTAGCGCGTCAGGATGGCGACAAAACTGATCGACGCCGCCCCGCCGACCAGAAAATACGAGATCATGTCGGGCAGCACGAATGCCCCGTTGAACGCATCGGCATTTACGCCGCTTCCAAACAGCCAGGCAATGTACTTTACCCTCACCAGCCCGATGATCCGCGACAGAAAGGCCGAAGCCATCAGCACTGCCGTCGCCGAGAAGACACTGTGCGAACGGGAAGGGCGAAACAGGTCGAGTCCCCGAGCCCATCGCGAATGCGGGCGGGGATTGGGTTCAGTTGAGGGCGAGCTTGCCACTAAAGTCGATTTTATCGTTGCCGCCGATTCGATTCGCTGCTCGGAATCCGGATTGATACGCGTATGCTGTGTGCATGCGGCTCTCTCCTCGACTCACCGCCACACTCACATTGTTCCTTGCCTTCGCCACCGGATTTTCGCAATCCATTCGCGGCCGCAGCGGCATCACGCTGCCTCCGCCGCCCGAGGTCAAGTCAACTCCGGTCACTGACGACTACTTCGGCACCAAAGTCGTCGATAACTACCGCTGGCTCGAGGACGAGAAGAGCGACGCCACGCAGGCCTTCATCGACGCGGAAAACAACTATACAGACCGCTATTTCAAACAGGACCGCATCTACTCCCAGATTCCCGATCAGCTCGGGAGCCTGATCGACGTGACCGAAACTACCGCGCCGGTCGAGCGCAACGATAATTACTTTTTCATGCGCCGTCTTGGCGGCGAGCAGCAGTACTCCATTTACATGCGTCACGGATGGACGGGCAAAGACGAGCGCCTGCTCGATCCGGCCGTCATCAGCCGCGATCCCAATACTTCCATTTCTCTCTACGATGTTTCGCGCGACGGTTCCCTGTTCATCTATTCGATCAAACAGGGCGGCGCGGACGAAGCCGCCATTCGCGTCTTCGACGTCAAAGCCAAAAAGACCCTGCTTGACGAGCTGCCCAGTGCCCGCTATTTTTCCACGAGCTTTGCGCCTGACGGCAAGAGCTTTTATTACGCGCGCTATAACAAACGAGGAACCTTGCTTTACCAGCACGTGCTGGGCGAGCGCCCTATTCACGATCAGCTCGTCTTCGGGCACGAATTCCGCGGCGAACCGCTGGCCGCCGACGACCTTCTCTTCGGGCATGTCACTGACGACGGCCGCTATCTCGTCGTCCAGATCGATCGCGGCGTCCCGGCTCATCGCGTCGATATCGTATTTCGCGACCTGACGAAAAAAGATTCCTATTTCGACATCCTGGTCTGGAGCCTCGAAGCGCGCTTCGACGCCACCTACGCCCAAGGCGCGTGGTACGTGAAGACCGACTACCAGGCCCCGATGGGCCGCATCCTCAAGGCCGACCCCGGCGTGATGCCCGAGGCCTGGAAGACGATCGTGCCCGAAGGCAAAGAAGTCATCGCTAACTGGTCGATTGTCGGCGGAAAGATTTATGTCACTCGCCTGAAAGATGTGCAACCCAAAACACAGGTCTATGCGCTCGATGGCAAGCCGGCAGGAGAGCTCGCTTACGACAGCATCGGTTCCGCATCGGGCGTCCGGGGCAGAACCACCGATCGCTACGGCTACTACTCCTTCGACTCGTTTATCGTTCCTCCCACGCTGTACCGGCTCGATACGGTCACCGGCAAAAAGGAAGTTTTCTTTCAGCCGAAGATTCCCTTCGATTCGAGCCAGTACGAACTCAAGCAGGTCTTCTGCAAGTCGAAGGACGGCGCCAGGGTTCCTATCTTCATCGCCGGCAGGAAAGGCCTCAAGATGGATGGCTCAGAGCGCCTGCTCATGACCGGTTACGGCGGTTTCAATGTCAGCCTTCTGCCCGGATGGAATCCGCAGTATGCCTGGTGGCTCGAGCAAGGCGGATGGTTCGCCGTGCCCAACCTGCGCGGAGGCGGCGAATACGGCGAACAGTGGCACGAACAAGGCATGTTCGAGAAAAAGCAGAACGTTTTCGACGACTGGTTCGCCGCGGCTCAGTACCTGATCGACAATAAGTACACCTCGCCCGCACACTTCGCCATTATGGGCCGCTCCAACGGCGGGCTTCTCATGGGCGCATCGATCACGCAGCATCCCGAGCTTTTCGGCGCGGTCGAATGCGGCTATCCGCTGCTCGACATGCTGCGTTACCAAAAGTTCAAGGTTGGCTCATTCTGGATCACCGAGTACGGCTCCGCGGGTAACGAAAAACAGTTCCCGTATCTGCTCAAATATTCGCCCTATCAGAATGTGAAGGAAAGCGACGCGTATCCCGCCGTGTTGTTCTTCACCGGCGACAGCGATACCCGAGTCGACCCGTTGCACGCTCGCAAGATGACTGCTTTGCTTCAGTCGGAATCGAAGAGCGGTCGTCCCGTCCTGCTCCACTACGGCCGCGGCGGCGGCCACTCGGCCGGGGTCAGCGTAGACCAGGAGATCGACGACTATTCGATGGAGCTGGCCTTCTTGTGGACTGAAACAGGACACTAGACCATCGATAAGTAACGAATTTCGCACGCCGGTAAAGGTACTTAGCGCTTTTTCGTCAGGCGGTCTCTTGCCCGCTCCGCTTGAACCGATAACTCCATTGCGGGCTCTTTCGTCATAGTTCTCGCAGGCTCATTCGCGGCTTTTGTGAAAGCCCTCAAGCCGATTGCGCATTTTTGCGATCGGAATTGACTGACAAACGGGCTGAGCTGGACGAAGTTGGTCTCGTTGGCAACCATCTGAAACTTTTGTGCGCTTTGCGGAGCAGAAGATTATGGCCGATGCAGGAACTGCGAAAAGAGGAGCAGCAAACACGCGGGAGAATGATCGGCTGGCCGCGCTGGCAGCAACTGGAATCCTCGACACGGAGCCTGAAGCGGGCTACGACTCCATCACCCGTGTATGTGCGGAATACTTCAAGGCCGACTCGGTGATGCTCGCTTTCGCCGATGAAAGTCGAATCTGGATCAAATCGTTCTGGGGAGTGCCCGTGCGTGAACTGCCCCGCCAAGACTCCATTTTCGATCTTGTTCTCGCGGCAGACGGTCCCGTCGTTGTTCCCGACATAAGCAAAGACACGCGTTTTGCCGGAGAGACACTTCAGCTTCACCGGCTTCAAATCCGTTCGATTGCCGCAGTCCCCGTTCGTTGCTGCGATGGCCACATCATTGGCGAACTCTGCGTATGCTGCATCGATCCCCGGCGCACCATTGCACGCGACGAACTGCGCATGCTTGAGAGCATGGCGGAGCTTGCCGCCGACCAGCTCGAGCTCCGTGTACTCCGGGAGCACCGTCCCCGGCATGCATTGACGTCATCGCGCAAGACTGAGACCGTCATCCCGGTCTGGCCCCAGGTTTCAGACTTGCGCGTAGCGCTCGAAAGAGGAGAATTCGTTCTCTTCTATCAGCCTGAGGTCGAACTTGGTACTCATCGCATCGTCGGCCTTGAGGCGCTCATTCGCTGGCAACATCCCGAGCGCGGCCTCATTCCGCCCATGGAATTCATTCCCCTCGCCGAAGAGAGCGGCCTCATTATGCCCATCGGCGACTGGGGCCTGGCCGAGGTCTGCAGTCAAATCAGCCGATGGTCGCGTGAGGACTCGAATCACAGCGCGTTGCGAGTTTGCGTGAATTTATCGGCGCGCCAGTTCTCGCGCGACGGACTCGCCGACCACGTTGAAGCGCTTCTTTCGCGCTTCGGCATTGCCAGCCGCCAGCTTGGGCTCGAGATGACTGAGTCCAGCCTCATGTCCGACGCGTGCCGGGCGTTTGACGTTCTCGGCGACCTGCGCAGGCTCGGCGTTTCCCTGCTCATGGACGACTTCGGCACCGGCTATAGCTCACTCGATCATCTGCACTCGCTTCCATTTGACGTGCTCAAGATCGATCGTTCATTTGTGAGCCGCATGACCGATGGTCAGCAGGCTCTCCAGATCGTAAAAACCATCATTGAACTGGCGCGAGTGCTGGGCATGGATGTCGTTGCCGAAGGTGTTGAAACCCGGGAGCAGCGGAACCTTCTTCGCGAACTCGGCTGCCGCTATGGCCAGGGATTTTACTTTTCGCGCCCGATCAGCGCTGAAAAAACAACTGAACTTCTGCACTTGCCAGGCCGCATCCTCGCCGAAGATTCATTGAATGGGCAGTCTCAGGAGAGTCAGGTAAGCGGCCAGCCCGCATGAGTCCCAATCCGGCATTCTTGAATCAGCGTCCCGAATCGAAACTTCTCCTTCGCCGAATTTGGAGATTCCGCTCAAGTTTGCGCGCCGGCACAATTATTCTCATTGCCATGCAGGATTCGCCGCGAGAGGCAGCATCAACTTTGTCTGCGCCGGAGCCTTCGAGCTTTGCCGGATTTCTCTCTGCGATCGCGTCGCCTGATCCACTATCAACCGAGCGCTCCTGGAACCGGGAGCCCGCCGACGACGTGCTCACATTGAGTTACGAGAGCGCGCTCAAAGCGCACTCGCGCTATAGGCCGGCCGCGGAACCGTCGCCGGAACCAAAGCCCGTCGCTCCAGTCCAGAATGCTGTTTCGACGCAGGAACATTCGTGCGGGGCCGGAGCTCGCGCACTCAATCAATCGCCAAATCTCCCCGGCGATCTCAAAACGGCAAGCATCACCATTCGCATGAGCCATTCTGAATGCGCGCAGCTCAAACAACGCGCCGCCGAAGCCGGAATGACCGTCTCAGCTTATATGCGTTCGTGCACCTTTGAAGCCGAAACCCTGCGCGGCCAGGTAAAAGAAGCTCTCGCGCAACTGCGCGCGGCGGCAACCCCGCCCGACGAGAAGCCTCCGACAAAGCCTGAGCAACACAAAAGGTTCGACTGGTGGTCGAGAGTTCTTCCGCGGCACACTGTTCAGCCGCACGCACAAAAGTGACCAGCCCAGACGTCGCGGCAATAACCTAGAAAATGTCTGTCGAGCGCGTACAATCGGCATAAATCTGCATTGCTGATTTTTGGCGCGTTGCGCAAAAACCACGCAGATTCGCACATCGATTGTTATGGTGGCATCGTGAGAGTGCTCAGGATTTTCATTCTCTTTGCGATCGTTTTGTACGTAGCGGCCTTGGTCATTTTCTTTGTGACGCAGCGGAGCCTGCTCTATTTCCCGAGTCATTCGTACACAGCTCCAGCCGACGCCCACGCCAACGACGCCTTCAAAGAAATCTCAGTGAGAACGCAGGACGGAATCGATCTTAAGGCTTGGTACGCACCTGCAACGAGTAAGCCGTTCACAATTGTCTTTTTCCACGGCAATGCCGATGGGTTGCGCACTGCGGCGCCCATCGCCGATCCCTACATTGATGCCGGTTATGGCTTCCTGCTAACGGAGTATCGCGGATACAGTGGACTTCCTGGCAAACCCACAGAGACTGGCCTTTACAACGACGGACGGGCATATCTACAGAACCTGATGGCGCGAGGAATTGAGAGCAGAAATCTCATTCTCTACGGGCATTCCCTGGGAACCGGAGTAGCTGTGCAGATGGCCTCGGAATTCCATGTCGGGGGCCTGATGCTGCTTGCGCCGTACCTGTCAATTCCGAAATTGGCGCAGATTGACTTCCCCTTCTTCCCTTCGTCTCTGTTGGCCTTGGACCGATTCGATAGTGAAAAAAAGATCAGGCAGATACACACCCCGCTTCTCATCGTGAACGGCTTCGCGGATCAAGTAGTTCCCCCATCGCATGGAAGAAGGCTCTATTCGCTCGCGAATGAACCGAAGGAGTTCCATTCGCTTTCAGGCCGAGGTCACAATGACGCGTTCGATGAATTTGCACCGTTGAGCATGAATTGGATTGAACGAGCGTGCACTGAGAAATGAACTGCTGCGATCCCTCAATCCTTCTCCAGCACCAGGCACTTCAGGTATTCCGTCTCCGGCAGATTTAACACCACCGGATGATCTGGCGATGCGCCGCGACGTTCAAGCAGTCGCACCCGCGCGCCGGCGTCTGCCGCCGCCGCCGCGACCGCGCCCTCAAGATCGGCCCAGCCCACGTGGTGCGAGCACGAACAGGTCACCAGCAATCCGCCGGGCCGCAGCATTTTGAGCGCGCGCAGGTTCAGTTCCTTGTAGCCGCGCAGCGCGCCCTCAACGGCGCGCTTCGATTTTGCGAACGCCGGCGGGTCGAGCACGATTGTGTCGAACTGTTCGCCCGCTTGAGACCAGTCGCGCAGAATCTCGAATGCGTCGGCCTCGATCCAGTCGACTTGTTTGTCGCCGATCTGGTCGCGATTCGCTTCGAGATTTCGCTCCGCCACTTCAAGCGACGCGTGCGACGCGTCGATTCCCGTCACGCTTTTGCATACTCGCGCCAGATGCAAGGCGAATCCGCCCTGGTAGCAGCAAACGTCGAGCGCGCGGTTTGTTGCGCCCAGCTTTTCGGCCCATTCGCTCGCGGCCGCGTAGTTCATTCGCTGGTCGAGGAATGCGCCGGTTTTCTGCCCGGCATTAGCGTCGTAGAAGAACCTCAAGCCGTTGAGCAGGAACTGAGTTTCGGTCTTCGGCTTTTTTGTGTTGGCCGCCCACAATGGCGCAACAGCGGGTGCTGCGAGCCCCTCGAGTTCGCGGATGCGCGGGTCGGGGCGCTCGACAATTGTGGCAAGGCCGCCGGCTTTTACAGCGATGCCCATTTCACCGTTGAGCGTCTGGCGCAGCACTCGAACACACGCCTCTCTTACCGCTTGGTTGTCGAGTCCTTTGGTCAGAAGCTGCAACACGACGAGGTCGGCGTATTTGTCGATCACCAGGCCAGGCAGCTCGTCGGCCTCGCTGAAACACAAGCGGCAGGCGTCGTTGCCGGCCTCAAGCAGCGCAGACCGCCGCACCACCGCAGCCCGCAGTCGTGACGCCAGCAGCTCAAGCCACTCGGCCTCGCCAATCGCCTTGCGCGAGACCATCCGCAGCGCAATTTGCGAAGCCGGGCTGTAGAGTGCGGTGCCCAAAAGCAGTCCTCGGTTGTCGGCAACATGCAGCAAAGCCGGCTCATCGCCCTCGCCGAGCTCGACGCTTTCAATTTCAGATGCGTAAACCCACACGTTTCCCGCGCGGAGATGGTCGGCTGCACGACGCGACACAACAGCCCCAGGCAAAGCGGGCGGCTGCTTGTTCTGTGCTTGTTTTGTCGCGGCTGTGCGCGGCCTGCGATTCGAGTGAGGCGCAGCGGCGGTTTCACCTGGGGCTAAGTCAGCGGTATCCCTGTTCAACTTATGCGGTTTTGCCATCGGCTGCTTCAAGCCTACTAGGTTGTATCGACATATACGAGCGGGCAGCGACGGGAGCCATTTTTCCTCATATCTAGAAGCGAGGAGCGACGCAGACCGGGGTCTGTTAGCGACGAGCGACAACGAGATGGGGGAAAATGGCCCCGTCCCTCCCGGTTGCGGCGCAAATCGCGCCATACTTTGTTGTCGCCCTCGACCTTGGAACCACCAAAGCCTTGGGGCTCCGTCGCGTCTGGCGCGATTTTCGCTGGCAACGCTACCCACTTGTATATGTCGATACAACCTGGCCAGGCGCCATTATT
>Ga0335073_10001395_pt1 | contig 32175 bp, 36 predicted proteins | sample Lox_Sample_22_FD_207093 | JGI IMG/M metagenome (GOLD analysis project Ga0335073, IMG submission 207093) | Soil microbial communities from Loxahatchee National Wildlife Refuge, Florida, United States - Lox_Sample_2.2 | ecosystem: Environmental > Terrestrial > Soil > Wetlands | place: USA... | reverse complement strand
CCTTCATCGCGGCATAGGCCGAGTAGCCGGGCGCGGCAAACCGCACGACGCCGGAGGACAAATTGATGATGCGGCCGCCATCGGCGATCAGCGGCAGGAGCTTTTGCGTCAGGAAAAACACGCCTTTGAAATGCACGTCGCAGAGGCGGTCGAAATCCGCCTCCTTGGTCGCGCTGAACGGCGCATTGACCCCGATGCCGGCATTGTTGACGAGATAGTCAAACCGGTCGCGGCCCCAGATCTCGTTGAGCGCGCGCGCCACGTCGGCGGCAAAGACGTCGAAAGCGGCGACGTTGCCGGTATCGAGCGCAAAGGCCTTGGCCTTGCGGCCGAGCGCCTCGATCTCGGCGACCGCAGCATCGGCCTCGGCGCGGTTGGAGTGATAAGTCAGAATGACATCGACGCCGCGGCGGGCGAGATTGAGCGCGGTGTTGCGGCCAAGCCCGCGGCTTGCTCCGGTAATGATCGCGAGTTTCGGTCTTGCTTCGGTCGGCATCGCGGAAGTCTCCAAATGAATTGCGCGCGGGACATCGCGTGGCGCTTCGAGGGAATGCCGCAACCCTCACATGCCTCGCCGCATCATCCAATCCGGGACCCGCGGCGAGCAGCCATGCATCACCGCACGGCGACGCGCGCATGTTCGGCGCGGCGCGCAAACACCCCGGTGCGCACGGTCAAAGGCGATATCGGCAGCTGGCTGGGGAACTTCGTCGATGCGGCAACGCCGCGGCGCTAGTGCGTCGGCCCGAGGCTGCCGTCTACGGTCGCCTGCTGACCGAGCGAATAGTAAGCCGCGCCGAGAATGATGCCGGGCTTGTCGCGCGTGCCTTCCTGAACCAGAACGGCGGCGGAATCGCCCTCGCTGGCTTCGATCTCCGACAGCGGCACATTCCACGTCGCTTTGGTTCCGGCCCAATCGCCGATCTTGAGCCAGTTCCGCACCACGTTGTGATAGGTGATGGTACGGCCGTGATTCTCGCCGCGCTCGATGCTGACCGATACCGCCTTCATCAGCGGACAGAGCCAGACTTCGCCGGCGGCGTGATCGGTCTTTGCCGCGTCGACCTGCACATTGAGGCCGTTGCCGCCCATCGACATCAGGACCGGGAGCGACATCACGCCCGGTTTCTGGTCTGTCGTCGCGATGGCATGTTCGATCGCGGTGCGGTCGCTGCCGAGCACATGCGTTGCGCCATTGACCACGATCTGCGGCGTGTAGACCTGGCGATCGCCGCGCAGATGCGCATAAGCGCGCTGCCGCGCCGAATGCGCCGGGCTGGCGAGCGTATCCTTCCAGCCGAGATAATCCCAATAATCGATCGGCACGCTGAGCGCCACGAGCGACGGATCGGCCGACAATTCGCCGAGCAACTTGTCGGCGGGCGGACAGGACGAGCAGCCCTGACTGGTGAAGAGCTCGAGCACCGCGCGCATTTCACCGGCCTGCGCGCTGATGAAAGTCGCAATCAACAGACCGGCGGCCAGCGGCGCCGATGCGAGGCGACGTACCATTGCAACAACCTCCACCACCCCAGTCCCAGAGCGAAGATTCACCCTCAGATCGACTCTCAGATTGGCCGAGCGAGCAGGAACCGCCCGCAGGCCGACAAGACTCGTCCCCACGACTTCCCGTCGTAACGCCGCCTCTAGTTAAGAGAGGCGGCAGTCACCTACCACTCAAATCGCGGTGAGGCGGAAAGAGGGCGTGGCGGTGGCGAACATAAAATAGAGCACAAAGGTTTCCCATTTGTGCTCTAAGTTCCAAGGTTTATGCCGCTTTACGGAATTCACACCATCAGATTTACGCAGTCCGATTTACGCCGCCAAGTGACGCAAGACGTACTGCAAGATGCCGCCATTCTTGAAATAGTCCAGTTCCTCGAGCGTATCGATGCGGCAAATCAGCGGCACCCGCTTGAGCCCGCCGTCGGACGCCACGATCTCGGCCTGCAGCTTTTGATGCGGCTTGAGGTCGCCGTGCAAGCCGCGGATGGTGACCTGCTCGTCGCCCTTGAGCCCCAGCGTCTGCCAGGACGTGCCTTCCTCGAACACCAGGGGAATGACGCCCATGCCGACCAGGTTCGAGCGGTGGATGCGTTCAAAGCTCTGGGCGATCACGGCGCGCACCCCGAGCAGCACCGTGCCCTTGGCCGCCCAGTCGCGCGACGAGCCGGTGCCGTATTCCTTGCCGGCGAAGATGACGAGCGGCACATGCTCGGACTTGTAGCGCATCGCCGCGTCGTAGATCGGCATGCGCTGCTTCGACGGATAGTGCGTGGTGTAGCCGCCTTCGACGCCGGGCAGCATCTGATTCTTGATGCGGATATTGGCGAAGGTGCCGCGCATCATCACCTGGTGATTGCCGCGCCGCGTGCCGTATTGGTTGAAGTCCTTCGGGCGCACCTGATGGTCGCGCAGATATTCGCCGGCCGGGCTTTCCTCTTTGATCGATCCCGCCGGCGAGATGTGGTCGGTCGTGATCGAATCCAGGAACAAGCCGAGGATGCGCGCGTCGACGACATCTTCGATCGGCTGGCTGCGCTTCTGCATGCCTTCGAAATAGGGCGGGTTCTGCACGTAGGTGGAACGATCGTCCCACTTGTAGGTGAGGCCGCCCTTCACCGCGATCTTGCGCCAATTGGCGTCGCCCTTGAACACGTTGCCGTATTTCTTCGCGAACATCGCCTTGTTGATGTTCTTGCGCATGACGTCGGCGATTTCGCGGGTCGTCGGCCAGATGTCGCGCAGATAGACCTTGCGGCCTTTCTGGTCGGTGCCGAGCGGCTGCTTGGCGACGTCGATCTGCATCGAGCCGGCGATGGCGTAAGCAACGACCAGCGGCGGCGAAGCGAGATAATTGGCGCGCACGTCGGCATTGACGCGGCCTTCGAAGTTGCGGTTGCCCGAAAGCACCGCGGCCGCGACCAGATCGTTGGCGTTGATGGCTTCGGAAATCTCCTCCGGCAGCGGGCCGGAATTGCCGATGCAGGTGGTGCAGCCGAAGCCGACCAGATTGAAGCCGAGCGTGTCGAGATCCTTCTGCAGGCCGGATTTCTCGAGATATTCCGCAACCACCTGCGAGCCGGGCGCGAGCGAGGTCTTCACCCACGGCTTGACGGTCAGGCCCTTGGCCGCCGCCTTGCGGGCGACCAGGCCGGCGGCGACCATCACGCTCGGATTGGACGTGTTGGTGCACGAGGTGATCGCGGCGATCACCACGTCGCCGTGGCCGAGGGTGAACTTCTTGCCCTCGACCGGAACGCGCTTGTCCATCTCGGCGGACTTGCCGAATTCCCTGTCCATCGACTGGGCAAAGCCGTTCTTGACGTCCTTGAGCGTGACGCGGTCCTGCGGCCGCTTCGGTCCGGCGAGCGACGGCTCGATCGAGCCCAGTTCGAGCTTGAGCACCTCGGTGAACACCGGATCCTGCGTCGACTTGGTGCGGTACATGCCTTGCGCCTTGGCATAGGCGAGGACGAGCGCGATGCGGTCCGCCGAGCGGGCGGTATCGCGCAGATAGCGGATGGTGTCGTCGTCGATCGGAAAGAAGCCGCAAGTCGCGCCGTATTCCGGCGACATGTTGCCGATCGTGGCGCGGTCGGCGATGGTGAGGTCGGCCAGGCCCGGACCGAAGAATTCGACGAACTTGCCGACGACGCCGCGCTTGCGCAGCATCTGCGTCACCGTCAATACGAGATCGGTCGCGGTGATGCCTTCCTTGAGCTTGCCGTTGAGCCGCACGCCGATCACTTCCGGCAGCAGCATGGAATAGGGCTGGCCGAGCATGGCGGCTTCCGCCTCGATGCCGCCGACGCCCCAGCCGAGCACCGACAGGCCGTTGACCATCGTGGTGTGCGAATCGGTGCCGACCAGCGTGTCCGGATAAGCGAGCTCGGTGGCCACCGTCTTGTCCGGGAACGTCGTCTTGGTCTTCGCGGTCCAGACCGTTTGCGACAGATATTCGAGATTGACCTGGTGGCAGATGCCGGTGCCCGGCGGCACCACGCGGAAATCCTTGAACGAGCCCTGCGCCCATTTCAGGAAGCGATAGCGTTCCTGGTTCTGCTTGTATTCCTCTTCGACGTTCTTCTTGAACGAGTCCTTGTGGCCGAAGAAATTCACCGCCACCGAATGATCGATGACGAGATCGACCGGCACCAGCGGATTGATCTTCTTGGCGTCGCCGCCGAGATGATCCATGGCATCGCGCATGGCGGCGAGATCGACGACGGCGGGAACGCCGGTGAAGTCCTGCATCAGCACGCGGGCCGGACGGAAGGCGATCTCGCGGTCCGAGGTCTTGTTCTTGAGCCACTGCGCGACGGCCAGGATGTCGTCCTTGGTGACGCTGCGGCCGTCTTCATTGCGCAGCAGGTTCTCGAGCAGCACTTTCAGCGAGAATGGCAGGCGTGAAATGCCTTTGAGGCCGTTCTTTTCCGCGACCGGAAGGCTGTAATAGGCGTAGGTCTTGGAACCGACTTTGAGCGGGCGAAGACACTTGAAGCTGTCGAGCGAAGTCATGACTTTTTTCCCAAGCTGCCGGCTGGCGCCGGTGCAAAAACCAGAGGGCAGGACCAAGATATTGGTTTGCCGAAGGGGCCTAAAACCCCTTCCTTCGCTCCCTCGCCCGCGGGGGAGGGAAGGAAGGGGAGACCGGATGGGGCAGGCGTCGCCGGCGCGCCGCGATCCGATCCAAGGGCTTATAAGGGCTTTTCTAAACTAGTGCCAGTTCGGCAACGAATTGTCCGATAACATGCGCGTTCGATCGGACCGGCCGAGACGTCCCGCCGATCCGATTCGGTTTGTCGGGCTTTTCTTGAGCTTTGCTTGGGCTTTGCAAGGTTAGGCTGATGCGGCTCTCCGCTGTCGAATTGTCCTGTCGCCGCGGCGGGCGCGATGTCTTTACCGGCATCAGCTTTGCGGTATCCGCGGGCGAGGCCTTGACCGTCACCGGCCGCAACGGCGCCGGCAAATCCTCGCTGCTGCGCACCATCGCCGGACTTCTGCACAGCGCGCAGGGCAGGCTCACGCTCGAGGGCGGAGATCCGGAACTCAGCATCGGCGAACAGGCGCACTATCTCGGCCACCAGGACGCGATAAAACCTTCGCTCTCCGTCGCCGAGAATCTTGGATTTTGGGCCGACTTTTTCGGCGCGGCTTCCGATGATGTCGCCGGACCGCTAGCTGCGGTCGGGCTTGAGACGCTCGCGGCGCTTCCCGCGGCCTATCTTTCGGCCGGGCAGCGGCGGCGGCTGTCGATCGCGCGGCTGGCCGCGGCCCGCCGCCCGATCTGGCTGCTCGACGAGCCGACCAGCGCGCTCGATACGGCGGCACAGGGCAAGCTCACGGAGCTGATGCGCGCGCATCTGGCGACCGGCGGCCTCATCGTCGCTGCGACGCATGCGCCGATCGGGCTCGGCGAAACGCTGGAATTGCGGCTCGGAGAGACGGAATGAGCGGCGCCGCCTGCATCATCTTTTCGCCTCCCCCCGCAGGGGGAAGGCAGGTTCGCGCAGCGAGCCGGAAGGGAAGGAATCACGGCGCACCCTGTCCCAGCCCGGCGCCCTTCGCGCGCCGGCCCTTCCACCGCCGGGGCGGGCAAGCATGAGCGCGCTTGGCGCCATCCTCGTCCGCGATATGCGGATCGCCGTGCGCGTCGGCGGCGGCGCGCTGATGGGGGTGCTGTTCTTCCTTGTCGTCGTGACGCTCACGCCTTTCGCCGTCGGCCCGGATTTGGCGCTGCTCAAGCGCATCGGGCCGGCGATCCTCTGGCTTGCCGCGCTCTTGGCGAGCCTGCTCGCGCTCGACCGGCTGTTCTCGAGCGATCACGACGACGGCTCGCTCGATCTCATTCTCATGGGCCGCGCGCCGCTCGAACTTGTCGTCGCCACGAAAGGATTGGCGCACTGGCTCAGCACCGGCCTGCCGCTGGTGATCTCGGCTCCGCTGATCGGCTTGTTTCTCAATATCGACGCCGCGGCCGAGGGCGCCTTGGTGCTGACGCTTCTGGTCGGCACGCCGGCGCTGACCTTTATCGGTCTCATCGGCGCGGCGATCGCCGTGACGCTGCGGCGCGGCGGCTTGTTGCTCGCCATCATTGTGCTGCCGCTCACCGTGCCGGTGCTGATTTTCGGCGTCGCCGCCGCCAACGCCGCCGTGGCCGGCCCGGTGCCGTTCGGGACGCCCTTTACGATCCTCTGCGCGCTGACGCTAGCGAGCCTGGTCATCGGGCCGTTTGCCGCAGCGGCAGCGCTGCGGCAGGAAATCGAGTAATGCGTCAATCAAATAGCCATGAAGCTCATGCAAAAGTGAGCGGGGGCGGCATCGCCGCCACTGTACCGACGTAGCAAGCGCCTGTAGGAACCCGGCCCAATGCCTATGCCCATGGCCCTGACCGATCTCGCCAACCCGACGCGCTTCCTGCGGCTCGCCAACAGCACGATCCCGTGGCTGAGCGGATTGACCGTGCTCGCTTTCGCCTTCGGCATTGATCAGGCCATGATCGCGCCGGACGACTATCAACAAGGCGCCACCGTCAAGATCATGTTCCTGCATGTGCCGTCAGCCTGGCTCGGCATGCTGGCCTGGGGCGTGATGACCGTGGCGGCGCTCGGTACCCTGGTATGGCGGCATCCGCTCGCCGATGTGACCGCGAAAGCGGCGGCGCCGATCGGCGCGGCTTTCACGCTGCTGTGTCTCATCACCGGCTCGCTGTGGGGACGGCCGGAATGGGGCACCTATTGGGTGTGGGACGCGCGGCTGACATCCGAGCTCGTTCTCCTGCTGCTGTATCTCGGCGTCATCGCGCTCTGGCACACCGTCGACGATCCGTCGCGCGCGGCGCGCGCGGCCGCGATCCTCACTCTGGTCGGCGCGCTCGATCTGCCGATCATCAAGTTCTCGGTCGATTGGTGGAACACGCTGCATCAAGGCTCCTCCGTGTTCCGGCTCGGCGGCTCGACGATCTATCCGACCATTCTCATTCCGCTGTTCATCATGGCCGGCGCCTTTACGCTGTTGTTTGCGACGCTGCTCCTTGCGGCCATGCGCAATGAAATCCTGCGCCGGCGCGTGCGCACCCTGCATCTGTTGCAGGCGAGCGCCGCGAGCTGAAGACAGGCGCAGATCAAAAATGGAAACGACCGCGCATATCAATTTCATCGCCGCTGCCTATGCGGCGGGCGTCATCGTCATCGGCGCGCTGGTCGCCTGGGTGTCGCTGGATTATCGCGCGCAGCGCCGCACGCTGGCCGACCTCGAACTGCAGGGCTTCAGCCGCGGCAGCGGATTGCCGCGCCCCGGCCGAACGGCGGAGGCAGCGGAAGCGGCGGCGAAGGAGCAGGCGTGAGCGTGCCGGCGCAAAATAGCAGCAAAGACAGCGGCGAAGACGATCGCGGGACCGGCCGGCGGCGATTGCTGGTGCTCGTGCCGCTCGCGCTGTTTGCCGGCCTCGCCGCTTTGTTTCTGGTCGGCCTGTTCTCCGGCGATCCGTCGATCCTGCCCTCGCCGCTGATCGGCCATCCCGCGCCGCCGACGACGCTGCCGCCGGTCGCCGGGCTCGAGCGCGACGGCGCGCAGCTTCCCGGTCTCGATCCGGCGCAATTCAAGGGCGCGGTGACCGTGGTGAATGTGTGGGCGTCATGGTGCGTGCCGTGCCGGGACGAGGCGCCGCTTCTCATGCAGCTGGCGAAGGATCAGCGCTTCCGCCTGGTCGGCATCAATTACAAGGACACCGCCGAGAATGCGCAACGCTTCGCCGCGCGCTTCGGCAATCCGTTCGCTGCTGCCGGCGCCGACGACAGCGGCCGCGCCGGCATCGAATGGGGCGTCTATGGCGTGCCGGAAACGTTCGTCGTCGGCCGCAACGGCAAGATCGCCTACAAGCTGGTCGGGCCGATCACCGCGGACAATCTCGATACGGTCCTCATGCCGCAGATCGACAAGGCGCTCACGGCGGGGTCTTAGCGATCACTCCGCCGGCTCCACTGCATATTTCTTCAACAGCGGCAATTGCAGCGCGCCGAACAGGAGCGTCAGCGGCAGCACACCGAAGACCTTGAAATCGACCCAGATGTCGGTCGACGTGTTGCGCCAGACGATTTCGTTGAGCGCGGCGAGGACGAAGAAGAAAATCGCCCAGCGCAGGGTCAGCTTGCGCCAGCCTTCTTCGGTGAGATGAAATAGCGAATCGAACACCACGCCCAGCAGCGGCTTGTTGAAGATCAGCCCGCCGCTCAGAATCCCGCCGAACAGCACATAGATGATCGTCGGCTTGACCTTGATGAAGGTCGCGTCGTGCAGAATGAGCGTCAGTCCGCCGAACACGACCACCACGATGGCGGTGACGATGGTCATGATCGGGAAATGCCGCGTCAGCGCGTAAGACACCGCCATGGCGGCGAGCGTCGCAATCATGAAGGTCGCGGTCGCGACGAAAATCCCGTAATGCGAATTGGCATAGAAGAACAACAGGAGCGGCCCGAGATCGAGCGCCAGTTTCAGGACCGGATTGAGCTGCGGCTTGTCTGTCGTCGTCATGAGGCTAATCCGGCAATGGCGCGGGCGAAATCACGCGCGGAGAACGGCGACAGGTCGTCGATGCCTTCGCCGACGCCGATGAAATGCACCGGCAGCGCGAATTTTGTCGCGATGGCGACCATGATGCCGCCGCGTGCGGTGCCGTCGAGCTTGGTCATGACCAGGCCGGTGACGCCGACGGCCTTCTTGAAAATCTCGACCTGCGACAGCGCGTTCTGGCCGACAGTGGCGTCGAGCACGAGAAGCACGGCGTGCGGCGCCTGCGCATCGAGTTTTTTGATGACGCGCACGATCTTGTGCAATTCGTCCATCAGCTCGGTGCGGTTCTGCAAGCGCCCCGCGGTATCGATGAAAAGGATGTCGGTGCCGCGCTCCTTGGCCGCGGCGACGGCATCGAAGGCAAGACCCGCGGCGTCGGCGCCGGCCTCGCGCGCCATGAAGGCCGCGCCGGTGCGCTCCGACCAGATTTTCAGCTGCTCGATGGCGGCGGCGCGGAACGTGTCGCCCGCGGCGAGCATGACCGAACGGCCTTCGGCGCGGAATTTCGCCGCGAGCTTGCCGATGGTCGTGGTCTTGCCGGAACCGTTGACGCCGGCGACCAGAACGATGAACGGCTTTTTTGTCGTGTCGATCACGAGCGGTTGCGCCACCGGGATGAGCGACTTCTCGACCTCCGCCGCGACCACGGCTTTCACCTCGTCGGGCGTGATCTCGGCATTGTGGCGGCCTTCGCTCAGCGCATTGACGATGCGGTTTGAGGTCTCGAGCCCGAGATCGGCGCGGATGAGCGCTTCGTCGATCTCGTCGAGGGTGGCAATGTCGAGTTTGCGCTTGGTGACAAGGTCGGAGATCGCGGTCAGCGCCGTGGAACTGCGCTTGAGGCCGCCGGTGAGGCGCTGCCACCAATTGCCCTTTGTTTCACGGGCGTCGGCGGTTCCGGGCGTTTCGCCGGTCCCCGCTGTGGCATTTTCGGTCGGACTGTCCTGCATTCTCGTATCGCTGTCGCTATCGCGGCGCCCGTGATAGCGGTTTCGGCATGAACCTGAAAGAGATGACCCCGGAGGAGATGGTGTCGCGGCTGCTCTACCGCGACGGGCTGATGCTGGTGATCGATAAACCGGCCGGTTTTGCCGTCCATAACGGTCCCAAAGGCGGGGTCAGCCTGGAGGACCATTTCGGCGCGCTGCGCTTCGGCCTGCCGCGCTCGCCGAGCCTCGCCCACCGGCTCGACCGCGACACGTCCGGCTGCCTGGTGCTCGGCCGCCACCGCAAGGCGCTGGCCGCGCTCGGCAAGCGCTTCAAGAACGGCGAAGTCGGCAAGACCTATTGGGCCGTCGTCGAGGGTTCCCCGGCGGCGGACGAAGGCGTGGTCGACTTGCCGCTCGGCCGGCTCGACGTCACGCGCGGCTGGTGGATGAAGCACGATCCGAACGGGCAGCCGGCGGTCACCAAGTGGAAGGTCAGGGGGCGCGACCCCTCGCGGTCGCGCGCCTGGCTCGCGCTCGAGCCCCTGACCGGCCGCACGCATCAACTTCGCGTGCATTGCGCCGAAATGAGCTGGCCGATTCTGGGCGACAATATTTACGGCAACGCGCCACGCATGGCAGGACCGGCGCTGCATCTGCATGCGCGCGAAGTGGTGGTGCCGCTCTACAAGAATCGCGATCCGATCAAGGTGACGGCGCCGGTGCCGGACCACATGCGCGAGGCGCTGACGCAATGCGGCTGGCGCGACGAAGCGCCGGAGATTGCGCTTGCATCCGACGCGCCGCACGAGGCGGCAATCAGTAGATCGTCTCTTTGATGCGCTCCGGCGCGCGCGCGTCATGCTCGGGCCCGCCCATCTTGCCGTCGGTCAATTCGGCCAGGATCGAGCCGGGCGTCGGCAGTGTCTTGCGATCGACCTTTGACGCCGGATCCCACAGCTTGGAGCGGATGATCGCCTTGGTGCATTGGAAATAGGCGCGCTCGACGGTGACGATGAGCACGCATTTCGGCACCTTGCCGTTGAAGGTGAAGCTCGCGGTCAATTTCGGATCGGCGGAAATCCTGGCGCGGCCGTTGATGCGCATGGTCTCGCCGACGCCGGGAATGAGGAACAGCAGCGAGATGCGCGGATCGCGCACCAGGTTGCGCAGGCTGTCGATGCGGTTATTGCCGCGCCGGTCGGGCACAAGCAGCGTGTGCTCGTCGACAACCCGCACGAAGCCGGGCGGATCGCCGCGCGGCGAGCAGTCGAGCCCTTCCGGCGCGCAGGTCGCCAGGACGGCGAAGGGCGCGGCTTCGATCAGCTTGCGATATTGCGGCGTGATGTGGTCGGTTTCCTTGAAAACCGCCGCGCCATAGGGCGCGTCGCTGTAGAGCTTTTCCAGCTCCGCGGTTGTCGTGATCACATGATCCTGGTCAACATCCATCAGCCCGCCTCCGTACCAACACCGCTTGCTTGCAGAGCAAGCTTACTCAGGCGGCGAGCAATTGTCTGCCGTCATGCGCCGTCATTTTCAGATCGATGATGGCGCCGGGAACGAAGCCGGGGCGCCGTTGAAACTTAACTTGCGCGAAATGCTCGGTGCGGCCGGTATCCTGCGATTCAACGAGCACGCGGCGGGTCGCGCCGATCTCGCCGTCGAGATGGCGTGCCAATGCCGCAGCGCCCCGCGCGCGCAGCCGCGCCGCGCGCTCTTTCACCGCCGGCCGTGCGACCTGCGGCATGCGCGCCGCCGGCGTGCCCGGACGCGGCGAGAACGGAAACACGTGCAAATAGGTCAGGCCGCAATCCTCGACCAAACCGAGCGAATTGCCGAACATGTCCTCGGTCTCGGTCGGGAAGCCCGCGATCAGATCGGCGCCGAACACCGTGTCCGGACGGAGCCGTCGCACGGTGTCGCAAAACGCAATCGCGTCGGCGCGCAGATGCCGCCGCTTCATGCGCTTGAGGATGAGATCGTCGCCGGATTGCAGCGACAGGTGCAGATGCGGCATCAGCCGCGCGTCATTGGCGAGCGCATCGAGCAAATCGCGATCCGCCTCGACGGAATCGATGGACGACAGGCGCAGCCGCCTGAGCTCGGGCACGTGTTTAAGGATCTGCTTCACCAGCGTGCCGAGCTTCGGCGCGCCCGGCAAATCCGCGCCATAGCTCGTGATGTCGACTCCGGTGAGGACGACTTCGCGATAATCATTGGCGACCAGCGCCCGTACATCGTCGACCACCGCGCCCATCGGCACCGAGCGCGAATTGCCGCGGCCATAAGGAATGATGCAGAAGGTGCAGCGGTGATCGCAGCCGTTCTGCACCTGCACGAAAGCCCGCGTGCGGCCGGAGAAATGATCGACCAGATGCGGCGCGGTCTCCTTCGCCGCCATGATGTCGTTGACCAGCGCCTTCGGCGCGTCATCGAGGCCGAAAGCAGCATGCGTGCGCGCCCAGCCCTGCGCCGAAAGCTTCTCCGCATTGCCGATGATCCGATCGGCCTCGGGCATGGCGACGAAGGTCTGCGGCTCGGTCTGCGCAGCGCAGCCGGTGACGACGATTTTGGCCTGCGGCCGCTCGCGGCGCAGCGCGCGGATCGTTTGCCGCGCCTGCCGCACCGCTTCCGCGGTCACCGCGCAGGTATTGACCACGACGGTATCCGTGAAACCCGCGCCTTCGGCCTCGCGGCGGATGACTTCGGATTCTGCGGCATTGAGCCGGCAACCGAACGTAACGACCTCGACAGTCATGACTGTGCGCTCATCGGCCTACACCGCCATGTCCTACACTAGGCCTGCGGCGGCGAGCGCGGCGTCGAAACGGCCCTTGCGCTCGTATTCGACCGGCCCGGTCATCAGCACGTGATCGTCGCTGTCGCGCCATTCGATGGTGAGGTCGCCGCCGGGCAGCGACACGCGCACCTTCCGTCCGGTCCGCCGCAGCCGCGCCGCGGCGACCGCCGTCGCGCAGGCCGCCGAGCCGCAGGCCTTGGTGAGACCGGCGCCGCGCTCCCAGGTGCGCATCACGATATGATCGCGCGCGGGAATCGCCGCAAGCGTGATATTGGCGCGCTCGGGAAACATCGGATGATGTTCGAGCAGCGGGCCGATCTTGGCCAGATCGTAAGCCGCCGGATCGTCGGCCCAGAAGATCGCGTGCGGATTGCCCATGCTGACAGCGGACGGCGTGTGCAGGATCGGCGCGCCGGGCGGCCCGATCTCGAGCTCGATGGCGCGGGTATCGGCGAACTTCTCAGCCAATGGAATTTCATCCCAGCGCAAACGCGGCTTGCCCATGTCGACGGTGAACAAGCCGTCTTCACCGCGCCAGCAGGGAATGAGGCCGGCCTGCGTCTCGAAGGTGAGCGCGGTGCGGCCGGTCTGCTCGCTGACCAAAGCCGCGACGCAACGCATGCCGTTACCACAGGCACCGGCTTCCGAACCGTCATTATTGTAAATGCGGATCGCGCCGTCGGTCGCGGCCCGCGGCGGATAAAGCACCATGAGCTGGTCATAGGGCTCCTGCCGCGCCGCCGCTTGCGCCTCCGCGGCCGCGACCGGGCCAGAGCCGGCATCATGAGCCGCATCACTTGCCGCACCAAGAGCGGCATTCGCTGCTGCACGCAGATCAACAATGACGATCTCGTTGCCGAGGCCGTTCATCTTGACGAAGTCCCTGTTTGCCAGCGCGCCCATTGCAAAGCCTGATAATCCGCGGCTCGTTCTTAAGACAAAATACCGACGGTTTATATGAGGACTCATGGCGGCCGCGCCAGTAGCCATCGCACCGGCAGGCCGATTACGCGGTAACGGCAAATTGGGCAGAGCAGATCGCGACAGGCCATGCTAGAGTTGGTTTTGCTGGAGTCGGGCGTGGACCACTTGGGCGACGAATGGATTTGCGGCGACGGTGCTGTGGGGTATCGCTCGCGCGTGCTAGGAGAATCTGATGCCGTTCCGCTTGAGTCTTCGCGCCGGCGCCGCGGCGGCGATCGTGCTGTTCGCCGGTGTTCTCGCGACCGGATCGTTTGCGCCGTCGGCATTCGCCCAGATGGCAGCGCCGCAGGCGCCAGCCGCGGCTCCCGTGCCCGCAGTTCCCGCGCCCCCCGCTCCCGCCGCGGCACCGGGAAGCGGTGACAGCGGCAGCCAGAGCGGCGACGTTTTCGGCCAGAACACGTCCCTGACCGCCAAAACCATCGTTTACGTGAAAGGCTCGGGCACCTGGGACAAGGCGTTCGAGACCATCACCGCCGCTTTCAAAAAGATCGACGCCTATCTCGACAAGGAAGGCATCAAGGCCAACGGCTTGCCGATGACGATCTTCACGGCCACCGACGATACCGGCTTCGACTACGAAGCGGCGGTGCCGGTCGCGGAGGCGCCGAAGAACCTGCCGCACGGCGATATCGCCGCCGGCCAGTCGCCCGAAGGCACGGCGCTGAAATTCGTCCATCGCGGCTCGTATGACGATCTCGACAACACTTATGAGGCCATCACCAATTACCTCGACGACAAGAAGCTCGAGGCCAGGGACATGTTCATCGAGGAATATGTGACCGATCCGGTGAAGGCCGATGCCGGCAAGCTCGTCATTAACGTCTATGTACTGATCAAGCAGCCCGTCGCTCCCGGATGACGGCCCCCGGATGACGCCCCCTGGATGATGGCCCGAGGCGATAGCTCTCGGGTGATGGCCGCCAGAGTAACGGCGCCAAGGGTCCGAAAAGCTCCGGTTCCGCGGCTTTTTGGCCCGGTTGACAGGATTGGGCGGCGTCACTAGGTTCCGCCCGCTCTCGAAAGAGATTGAGAATTTTAGACCGCCGACCGGCCCTGGAGGCCGGAGGTACCCGCCCGACAGCGCGATGCGCCCTCGGGCGCAAAGGTGTTTGGCAACTCCCTTTCCCGGGCCGGGCGAGGCGAAGGACAGCAGCATGTTCGACAATCTGTCGGAACGCTTAAACGGAATTCTCGACCGCCTGACGCGGCGCGGCGCGCTGTCGGAAGCCGATGTCGAGGCCGCGCTGCGCGAGGTGCGGCGCGCTCTCCTTGAGGCCGATGTCGCGCTCGACGTGGCGCGGGCCTTCACCGACCAGATCAAAACGCGCGCGGTCGGCGTCGAAGTTCTCAAGTCGGTCACGCCGGGCCAGATGGTCGTCAAGATCGTGCACGACGCGCTGATCGAGACGCTGGGTTCGAACGCGGAGCCGATCGATCTCAATGCGCCGGCACCGGTCGTGATCATGATGGTCGGCCTGCAGGGCTCCGGCAAAACCACGACCACGGCGAAGATCGCCAAGCGCCTCACCGATCAAGGCAAGCGCAAGGTGCTGATGGCCTCGCTCGATACGCGCCGGCCGGCGGCCATGGAGCAGTTGGCCGTGCTCGGCACGCAGACCGGCGTGGCGACGCTGCCGATCGTCGCCGGACAGACGCCGGTGCAGATCGCCGCCCGCGCCAAGGAAGCCGGGCGGCTCGGCGGCTACGACGTGGTGATGCTCGACACCGCGGGCCGCTTGACGCTCGATGAAGACCTGATGCGCGAGGCCGCCGAGGTGCGCCGCGCCGCCGCGCCGCATGAAGTGCTGCTGGTCGCCGATTCGCTCACCGGCCAGGACGCCGTCAATCTGGCACGCGCCTTCAACGAGCGGCTCGACATTACCGGCATCGTGCTGACCCGCGTTGACGGCGACGGCCGCGGCGGCGCCGCTTTGTCGATGCGCGCCGTCACCGGCAAGCCGATCAAGCTGATCGGCACCGGCGAGAAGCTTGACGCCATCGAGGACTTTTACCCGCAGCGCATCGCGGACCGCATTCTCGGCATGGGCGACATCATCTCGCTGGTCGAGAAGGCCGCGACCACGATCGATGCCGAGAAGGCGGCGCGCGTCGCCGAGAAGATGCGCAAGGGCGCCTTCGACCTGTCCGATCTGCGCGAGCAGCTGACCCAGATGAAAAATCTCGGCGGCATGAGCGGATTGATGACCATGCTGCCGGGCGTCGCCAAGATCAAAAATCAACTGGCCGAGCGCAATCTCGACGAGACCGTGCTCAAGCGGCAAATGGCGATCATCGATTCGATGACGCCGGCCGAGCGGCGCAATCCCGATATTCTCAAGGCGAGCCGCAAGCGGCGCATCGCCGCCGGTTCGGGCACCAAGCCCGAGGACATCAACCGGCTTCTGAAGATGCATCGCACCATGGCCGACATGATGAAGGCGATGGGCGGAGCCAAGCGCGGCCCGATGGCCGGCCTCGCCAATATGCTCGGTTTCGGCGGCGGCATGCCGAGCGCCGAAGAGATGGCCAAGCTTGCCGAAAAATTGCCGGGCGGTGTTCCCGGCGCAGGTGCTCCCGGCCTGCCGCCGAATATTCCCGGCATGCCCGGCTTGCCGCCGAACTTTTCCGGACTTCCCGGCGGTCTGCCCGGCCTTCCCGGGCTCGGTCAAAAATTTCCGGGCGGTTTGCCCGGATTGGGAAAGAAGAAGTGAAATTTCAGAAATTCAACACGGTCAACGCAGCGAAAGGACACTGAATGCTTGTTATCCGCATGGCCCGCGCCGGCACCAAGAAGCGGCCGTTCTACCACGTCGTGGTGGCCGACAGCCGCAGCCCCCGCGACGGACGCTTCATCGAGCGTCTTGGCTATTTCAATCCGCTATTGCCCAAGGACAAGCCGGAGCGGCTCACCTGGGATCTGGAAAAGGTCAAGGCCTGGATCGCCAAGGGCGCGCAGCCGTCCGACCGCGTCATGCGCTTCCTCGACGCCGCCGGCGTGATGAAGCGGACGCCGCGCAACAATCCGGAAAAGGCGATCCCGCGCAAAGAGCGCAAGGCCCAGGCCGAGGCGGCCAAGGCTGCCGCCGGGGCCGCGCCTGCGGCCGGAGCCGCGCCGCCGGCGAGCTAAGCCGCGCGCAGCTCGGTACGTGACATGGCGGGCGGCGGGCGAGTTTGTCTCGGGCAATTCGGCGCCGCCCATGGCGTGCGCGGCGAAGTCCGCTTGCACTCGTTCACTGCCGCTCCCGAAGCGATCACGAGCTACGGCCCGCTCGAGAGCGAAGACGGCCGTGTCTTTGAGATCGAAGCGATGCGGCCGGCGAAGGATCATTTCGTCGCCAGAGTTTCCGGCATCGCCGATCGCAATGCCGCGGAACTCTTGAAGAACGTCAAGCTCTACGTGCCGCGCGAGCGGCTGCCGGAGCTGGACGAGGCCGACGCGTTCTATCATGCCGACCTGGTCGGGCTCGCCGTCCTCGACCGTGACGGAAACAAGCTCGGCACCGTCATTGCGATCCACAATTTCGGCGCCGGCGATGTGATCGAGATGGCCCCGGATGGCGGCGGCAAAACCGAATTGCTGCCGTTCGATGAATTTCATGTGCCGGTGGTGGATATCGCCGCCGGCAAGATCGTTGCGGTTCTGCCGCAAGCGATGACCAACCAAGAGAGCGACCAATCGGTTTGAGCGTGATCTTTTCCGAAATCGGCTTTCCACTTTTCGGGATCATGCTCCGGAGCGACTGAGATGTGGCGCGCCAGCGTGCTGACCATTTTTCCCGACATGTTTCCGGGGCCGCTGGGCACAAGCCTTGCCGGCAAGGCGCTGGCGGCCGGCGCGTGGTCGCTCGACGTCGCCGACATCCGCGATTTCGCCGCCGACAAGCATCGCAGCGTCGACGACACCCCAGCCGGCGGCGGCCCCGGCATGGTGATGAAGGCCGACGTGCTCGGCCGCGCCATCGATGCGGTGGCGGCCGACACCCGGCCGCGCTGGCTGCTTTCCCCGCGCGGCACGCCGCTGACGCAAGGCCGCGTCGAGGCTTTGAGCCAAGGCCCCGGCGTCGTGCTGGTCTGCGGCCGCTTCGAGGGGGTCGACGAGCGCTTAATCGCCGGGCGGAACCTGGTTGAGGTCTCGGTCGGCGATTATGTGCTCTCCGGCGGCGAGATCGCGGCCATGGCGGTCATCGACGCCTGCGTGCGGCTCCTGCCCGGCGTCATGGGCGCGCAAACCTCCAGCACCGAAGAGAGCTTCACCGACGGACTTTTGGAGTACCCGCACTATACCCGGCCGCAGGTCTGGGAGGGCCGGCCGATCCCGGACATCCTCACCTGCGGCGACCATGCCAAGGTCGCTGCCTGGCGTCGTGGGGAGGCCGAAAGGCTGACTCGGGAGCGCCGGCCGGACCTCTGGAACGCCTTTTTGAGGCGTTTTGCCAAGGGCCCCCAAAGCGGGCCCAAAACCGGCTCCAAAACGGGGTGACGGCGGCGTGACAAACCCGGCGCGGTAGCGTAGAAGCTCGCCCAACCCGAGTAGAACTGGCCCAAGACAGCGCGCGCCAAGGGGCGCAGCGGATGGAGAACTTGCCATGAACGTCCTCAAGGAAATCGAAGCCGAGCAGGTCGCCAAGCTCGCCGCCGGCAAGGAGATTCCGGACTTCCAGCCGGGCGACACGCTGGTCGTCAACGTCAAGATCGTCGAAGGCGAGCGCACCCGCGTGCAGGCCTATGAAGGCGTCTGCATCGGCCGCGCCGGGTCCGGCATCAACGAGAACTTCACCGTGCGCAAGATTTCGTACGGCGAAGGCGTCGAGCGCGTCTTCCCGCTCTATGCGCCGATGATCGATTCGATCACCGTGGTCCGCCGCGGCAAGGTCCGCCGCGCCAAGCTGTATTATCTGCGCGACCTGCGCGGCAAATCGGCCCGCATCGTCGAGCGGCAGGATCACGCCGGCGAGGAAGCGGTCGGCTCGCAGGGTGCAGCCAGGGCCTCGGCCAAGGCGGCCAGCAAGGCCATGAAGGCCGAAGCGGACGCCAAGGGCGCGGCCACGCCGAAGACGAAGGCCGCCGCCAAGCCGAAAGCCGAAGCGAAGAAGTAAGGGCCGCGCGGCGGGGCAACCTGATCGTTGTTTGTTACGCCTTGCATCGCCGGACCGTGATTTGCAGCGCGAGCCCCGTTGGGCTCGCGTTTTCGTTGACCGGACGAGCACCGGCGATCCGGAAAGTAGTAGGAAAACCACCACTTTTCCTTTCGCACTCAACGGACTAAATAAGCGCGGCAACAAGCATCGGTCATCGGTAGGCAGGACGTCCGTTATGGCGAAAGCGCGCACCCTCTACGATAAGATCTGGGACGATCATCTGATCGAGGAGACGCCGGACGGCGCCTCGCTCATCTATATCGATCGTCATGTCGTACACGAGGTGACGAGCCCGCAGGCGTTCGAAGGCCTGCGGCTTTCCGGCCGCAAAGTGCGTGCGCCGGAGAAGACGCTCCTGGTGGTCGATCACAACGTGCCGACCACCAACCGCAATCTGCCCAATCCGGATCCGGAGAGCGCGGCGCAGATCGCCTATCTCGCCGAGAACGCCAAGTTCTTTAATCTCGAATATTACAACGAGTTCGATAAGCGGCAGGGCATCGTTCACATCATCGGACCGGAACAAGGCTTCACGCTTCCGGGCGTCACGCTGGTCTGCGGCGACAGCCACACCGCGACCAACGGCGCGTTCGGCGCGCTCGCTTACGGCATCGGCACTTCGGAAGTCGAGCACGTGCTGGCGACGCAGACGCTGGTACAGAAGAAATCGAAGAACATGCGCGCGGTGGTCGACGGCAAATTGCCGCCGGGCGTGACCGCCAAAGACATCATCCTCGCCATCATCGGCGAGATCGGCACCGCGGGCGGCACCGGCTATGCGCTGGAATATGCCGGCGAGGCGATCTCGGCGCTGTCGATGGAAGGCCGCATGACGGTCTGCAACATGTCGGTCGAGGCCGGCGCCAAAGCCGGCTTCATTGCGCCCGACGAGAAGACCTATGCCTATCTCAACGGCCGCCCCAAGGCGCCGAAAGCCAAGGACTGGGACGCCGCGATGCGCTACTGGGAGACGCTGCGCACCGACGACGGCGCTCATTTCGACCGCGAGGTCAAGCTCGACGCGGCGAAATTGCCGCCGCTGGTGACTTGGGGCACGAGCCCCGAACAGGTGGTCTCGATCACCGGCCACGTGCCGACGCTGGACCATGTCGCCGACCCGCATAAGCGCGAGGCGATCGAGCGCGCGCTCGGCTATATGGGTCTCAAGGGCGGCGAGAAGATTTCCGACATCGCCATCGACCGCGTCTTCATCGGCTCCTGCACCAATGCGCGGATCGAGGATCTGCGCGAAGTGGCCAAGGTCGTCGACGGCAAGAGCGTGAACGGCAAGGTCAATGCCATGATCGTGCCGGGCTCGGGGCTGGTCAAAGAGCAGGCGGAGTCCGAAGGTCTCGACAAGATCTTCGTCAAGGCCGGTTTCGAATGGCGCGAGCCGGGCTGCTCGATGTGCCTCGCCATGAACCCGGACAAGCTCAAGCCGGGCGAGCGCTGCGCCTCGACCTCGAATCGCAATTTCGAGGGCCGCCAGGGCTACAAGGGCCGCACCCATCTGGTGTCGCCGGCCATGGCCGCGGCCGCCGCGATCGCCGGCCACTTCGTCGACGTGCGCGAGTGGCACTAGAGGCGGAGCATGATCTTTTCCGAAAGCCGGTTCCGACCTTTCGGGATCACGCTCCAAGCGCTTAACCGCGCACCCACCAGCAGCGCTTCTGCGGAAACAGCACCGTGCCGCTCGGCCGGTGCTGCAATTCGTACCAGTCGACGCAGCGGCGGTAGAGCAGCCGCCCCGGATTGATCTCGATGCGGCCGTGCGCCGTGCGCCGCGGCGGTGGCGGCGTGCTCAATTCCGGGCCGGCGACCGGCGAGGAGACGGTCTGCGCCGTGGCGCGCGGCGCGGCGGCTGCGAGCGAAAGCCCGGCGAGAGCAATCACGACAAACGGCCTTGCAGACATTGATTTCCCCCTGACCATACGACCGCGTCTTCGCGAGCGTCGCTTCAGTCCCGACGATAACGGTATAATGCAATTATGGCCGATCTCGCATCTGATCCGCTGAATTGGCGGCCGGTCAAGGCGCCGTCGCTCGCCGCGTTCGAAGTCCTGGCGGGCGAGGTGTTCCGCCGTCTGCCGCGAAAATTTCGCGATCTGTGCGAAGGCGTCGTCATCCAGGTCGACGACTTCCCCTCCGAAGAGGTGCTCGACGAGATGCGGGCGGAAAGCGAGTTCGACCTGCTCGGCCTGTTCCACGGCACCGGCCTGCCGTTCCGCTCGGAAAGCGCAGCCGTGCAAATGCCGAACATGATCTGGCTCTATCGCCGTCCGATCCTCGATTACTGGGCCGAGCATGACGAGGCCTTGGGCGCGATCGTCAAACATGTTCTGGTGCACGAGATCGGGCATCATTTCGGCCTGTCGGACGACGACATGGCGGCGATCGAGAGCACCGCCGATTAAAGCGCGAGGGAGAAGCAGCATGAAAGTCGACGGCCAATGCGCCTGCGGCGCCATCAAGATCGAGGCGGAAGCCGACCCGGAGAAAACCCAGCTCTGCCATTGCACCGATTGCCAGACCGCGACCGGCACGGCGTTCCGCGTCTCGGTCCCGGTCCCCGGCGCGACCATGAAGCTCACCGGCAAACCGGCCACTTACCTCAAAACCACCTCCGACAGCGGCAATCCGCGCCTGCAGGCGTTCTGCGGCACCTGCGGCACGCAACTTTATTCGACCTCGCCGGGCGAAGGCGTGCAGCCGATGTACATGCTCCGCGTCGGCATGCTGCGCCAGCGCGACGCGCTCGCGCCGCGCAAGCAGATCTGGTCGCGCTCGGCGCGCAGCTGGCTGCCGCAGCTCGGCACTCTTCCGCGCTTTGAGAAACAGTCGTGATTCCGTCAACGGCTTGGAATTGCGGATGCGAACGGCCGCTGCAGCCTCCGCCGGGCTCCGGCAAGGCGGTGCGAAGGTAGTACAAAGACTACCCGTTTTGGCTTGCAGGCTCCGCTTGACCCGCGCGCATGGAAGCGCCATTAACGCCGTCAAACAAGTTCGAAAGCAGCTTGAGAAGACTGGAAATCCGGCAGGTCCAAGATGGAAAAATTCACGGTTCTCGAGGGCGTCGCCGCTCCCTTGCGCATGATCAATATCGACACCGATATGATCATCCCCAAGCAATATCTGAAGACCATCAAGCGCACCGGCCTCGGCGCGGGCCTGTTCTCCGAGAAGCGCTTCAACGACGACGGCTCCGAGAACAAGGATTTCGTGCTCAACAAGCCGGCCTACCGCCAAGCGAAGATTCTCGTCGCCGGCGACAATTTCGGCTGCGGCTCCTCGCGCGAACACGCGCCCTGGGCGCTGCTCGACTACGGCATCAGGTGCGTGATCTCGACTTCGTTCGGCGACATTTTCTACAACAACTGCTTCCAGAACGGCGTGCTGCCGATCAAGGTGTCGCCGGAAGACCTGGAGAAGCTGTTCGACGACGCCGACCGCGGCGCCAATGCAACGCTTACCGTCGACCTCGAGAAGCAGGAGATCCGCGGCCCCGACGGCGGCGCGATCAAGTTCGACATCGAGCCCCACCGCAAGAAGGCGCTGCTCGAAGGCCTCGACGATATCGGCCGCACCATGACGAAGGGCGCCAAGATCGACGCCTTCGAGGCCATGGCCAAAACGGCAAGGCCCTGGATGTAACACCCCTGGATGTTGGGGGCTTTTTCTCGCCAGGCGCAATTGCTCGCGACTTGATCGCGGCCGATCAGCACTTAGATCGCTTTCTGGGACGCGAGGGCCGGCATACCCGTTGACGCGGGCATGCGCCGGCCGCAATGCGAACGGCCGGGTCAACGATATGCCTGCACTTGTGATCACTCTGGTCGGCGCAGCGACCGCGCATTTCACGCAAAATGCCGGCGGTCTCGCCAGACCCTTCACCGCGTCCGGCACCGGGCCGCGGCTGAAAATCGTCGAGCGCGATGTTTTCACGCGCATCGTTCCACGCTAAACCGCCCTCCCCGCGCGCAGCCCGCCTTTCTCCGCAGCACGAACCCGCAAGCATGACGTCGGCCATCTCGATTTCACACCTGAACAAGACCTATGCGTCGGGCTTCCGGGCGCTCAAGGACATCAATCTGGAGATTCGGCATGGCGAGATTTTCGCTCTGCTCGGACCGAACGGCGCCGGCAAGACGACGCTGATCTCGACCGTTTGCGGCATCGTGCAGCCGTCAAGCGGCAAGGTGCTGGTCGACGGCCACGACATCCTCACCGAATATCGCACGGCGCGCTCCCTCATCGGGCTCGTGCCGCAGGAACTGACGACCGACGCGTTCGAGACGCCGCCCGCCACCATGCGCTTCTCGCGCGGCCTGTTCGGCAAGCCGTCCGATCCGGCGCTGATCGAGAAAGTGCTCAAGCAACTGTCGCTGTGGGACAAGAAGGACGCCAGGATCCGCATGCTGTCCGGCGGCATGAAACGCCGGCTGATGATCGCCAAGGCGCTGGCGCACGAGCCCCGCATCCTGTTCCTCGACGAACCGACCGCCGGCGTCGACGTCGAATTGCGCAAGGACATGTGGCAATTGGTGCGTGAATTGCGCGCCTCCGGCGTCACCATCATCCTCACCACGCATTACATCGAGGAAGCCGAAGAGATGGCCGACCGCGTCGGCGTCATCAATCACGGCGAGATCATTCTGGTCGAGGACAAAGCCGAATTGATGCGCAAGCTCGGCAAGAAGCAGTTGACGCTCGAACTGCGCGAGCCGCTCCCTGCCGTGCCGCCCGTGCTCGCAAGCTACAATCTCGCGCTTGCCGACGACCACAACAAGCTGGTCTACAGCTACGACACCAGGAGCGAGCACACCGGCATCACTTCGCTGCTCGACGATCTGCGCCATGCCGGCATCAAATTCGCCGACCTGCAGACGACGCAAAGCTCGCTCGAGGACATCTTCGTCGGCCTGGTGCACAAGAGTTCGGGAGCCGCGCAATGAATATCTACGGCGTGCGCGCGATCTATGCCTATGAAATGGCCCGCACCGGGCGGACGCTGTTTCAGAGCATCGTCTCGCCGGTGATCTCGACCTCGCTCTATTTCATCGTGTTCGGCGCCGCGATCGGCTCGCGCATCACCCAGATCGACGGCGTCGGCTACGGCTCCTTCATCGTGCCGGGGCTGATCATGCTGATGCTGCTGACGCAAAGCGTGACCAATGCCTCGTTCGGCATCTATTTCCCGCGCTTTGTCGGCACCATCTATGAAATCCTCTCGGCGCCGATCTCGCCGCTCGAAATCGTCATCGGCTATGTCGGCGCGGCGGCGACCAAGTCGATCGTTCTCGGCCTCATCATCCTGGCGACGTCTTTCCTGTTCGTGCCGCTCCATATCGAGCATCCGCTGTGGATGCTCGCCTTCCTGGTGCTGACGGCGACAAGCTTCAGCCTGCTCGGCTTCATCCTCGGGCTGTGGGCGGGCGGCTTCGAGCAATTGCAGATCGTGCCGCTTCTGATCATCACGCCGTTGACGTTCCTCGGCGGCACCTTCTATTCGACCAGCGTGCTGCCGCCGTTCTGGCGCACCGTGACGCTGTTCAATCCGCTGGTCTATCTGATCTCCGGCTTCCGCTGGAGCTTCTTCGGCATCGCCGACGTCAATGTCGAGGTCAGCCTCGCCATGACGCTGGTGTTTCTGGCCGTTTGCCTCGCCATCGTGTGGTGGTTCTTCAAGACCGGTTACCGGCTGAAGAATTGAACAACCGCCTCCTGCACAATGCTGATCTTTCTCCTCATCAAATCTTAAGGGCCTTGGCGTATCCCTCTTGCCGGACGCATGCGTCAAGAACGCGGGAGGCGTCGATGTTTGCGGAAATCTTTTTGCTCCGGCTGGAAATCGCCATGCGGCTTGCCGACGCGGCGGACGCGCCTGTGGCCCCGCGTTTCGTGCCGCTGCCGCGCGGCATGAAGCCGAAGTTCAAGACCCGGCTCGCACTCGTCTAAGCAAGACGTTGCCGACAGGATTCCGTCTGCCCGGCCGCGCCGGGGCGGACGATCCGGCATGCCTCCCGGCGATGGCTAAAATTGCGTGAGCGCTGGACAGGACCGTGGTGCAAAAGTAGCCTCGATGCGATAGTATCTGCACTTACGAATGACGCCGACAGCCGGCGCGATCGCATCAGGAGGACGGGGGTGCTGCTCAAGGTTGACCGTATCGACGCGGCAACGCCCCGCATTCGCCGGATCGAATTGTCGGCGGCCGATGGCGGTTCCGCCGGCGGTTCCCTGCCGGCCTTCACCGCCGGCGCGCATATCGACGTCACCTTGCCGGTCGGCGAAACCCGTTCCTATTCCTTGCTCAACGACCAGGTCGGCGACCGAAACCCGCCGCAGCGCTACGTCATCGGCGTTCTGCGCGAGACCGCAAGCACCGGCGGCTCGGCCTATATCCACGACAAGCTCGCGGTCGGCGACACGCTCGAAGCTTCGCCGCCAAGCAATGACTTCGCGCTCTATGAAGCCGGCGAAGTCAATGTGCTGATCGCCGGCGGCATCGGCATCACGCCGCTGATGCCGATGGCGGCGCGGCTTGCCGAGATCGGCCGCGGCTACACGCTCTATTATTGCGCGCGCTCCGCCGACGAAGCGGCGTTCCTGCCCGAGTTGCGCGCCCGCCACGGCGAGCGGCTGCTCACCCATTTCGACGGCGGCGATCCCGCGCGGGCTCTCGATGTGAAGACGCTGCTCGGCACCAGGCTGCCCGGCATGCATGTCTATGTCTGCGGCCCGCTCGGCCTCATTCGCGCGGTCGTCGCCGCGGCCGCCGACTGGCCGAAGGGCACGGTGCATTATGAATTGTTCAAAGGCAGCGCCGCCGATCTCGCCCCGGTCAACACCAACCAACCGTTCGACATCGTGCTGAACAAGGCCGGCAAGACCTTCACCGTGCCGGCCGACAAGAGCATTCTCGAAGTGCTCAAGGCGGAGGGCTTTCGGGTCAAGACGCTGTGCACCGCCGGCCGCTGCGGCACCTGCCGCGTCGGCTATCTGTCGGGCAAGGTCGATCACCGCGACGACATTCTCGACGACGACGAACGCCGGGAATTTCTGCAAGTCTGCGTCTCGCGCGCCATGCCGGGCGAGACGCTGGTTCTCGATCTTTAGCGCATGTCCGGGAAAAACGGCGGCTGCCGGTTTTCCGATAAGGACATGCGCAGGATGAAGTTGCCGAAGCTCAAGCCGTCCCAAGGAAGAGGCTCATCATGAACATCCAGGTCAAGCCGGGCGCTACCGCGCCACATGTGAAAACGCAGTCGCTGATCTGCGGCACGCTGGTCACCACCGATCTCAAGCGCGCGCGCCGCATGTACGAAGAGGTGTTCGACATGGAATGCGTCGAGCCGGAACAAGGCGTGATGTATGTGCGCGAGAAGGGCCATCGTCCCGGCCAGACCAAGCATGGCGAGCCCTATTGGGTTCTCGAAGTGCGCGAAACAACGGACGTTGCCGTGCCGCAGGAGATGCTCAACCATTGGGGCTTCGAGGCGCCGAGCCAAGCCGCGGTCGACGAGGCCTTTGCCAAGGTCAGCGCCAACAAGGCGGACTACGGCATCACCCGCGTGCAGAAGCCGTTCTTCCGCAACGGCTCCTATGCGATCTACATGACCGACAAGGATTCCAACTGGTGGGAGGTCGAATATCGCACGCCCGACCTGATCTATACGGCGCTGCGCGAAAAGGGCGACCAGTTCCAGGACTGAACTTCACGAACCGATTCCAGGCCTGACCACTTCGAGAGCATGTGAATGCAAGGGAGACGACCATGGCGGAACCGCTGGTCCAGAACGAATTCTTCTCGCACGGCACTTACGAGTGCAACAACATACCGGCCACCCGGCGCTTTCTCGTCGACTTCCTGGGGCTCGACATCGTTCGCCCGCTGAAGGAAGCGCAATATATGTGGAAGGGCGGCCCGTGGTCCGTGGTCTGCGTCTGCGTGCAGGACGGGGATCCCAAGGAGCAAGGACCGCAGAACCATTTCAAGCTCTCGGTGGCCGCGAAGGCCGACGTCGATTCAGCGCATGCGGCGGCGCTCAAGCACAAGGACGACTACGGCATCAAGCGCGTGCTCGACATCGAGGAAAAGGGCGGCCAGCGCGCTTTCAAGCTGCTCGACCTCAACAATACCTGGTGGGAGATCAGCACCGTGTCGCAGGGCTATTACGACGACATTTTCGCCAAAGGCGATGCGCGGCACTGAGACGCTAGGGAGCATGATCCAGACCGGTTGCTTCCCGACCTCGCGCGGGTAAAGTCCGACCTCCGAAACAGGGCAAGCCCGGTCCATGATCTTCTGCCGTTACCGAAAGTCCAGTCGCGTGTCTTATGGCATCGTCGAGGACGATAGCGTCCGCGCCATCGACGGCGACCCGTTCGCCGGATACGAGCCCGCCGCCGAACGCTTTCCGTTGCGCGAGGTCGAATTGCTGGTGCCGGTGATCCCCGGCACGTTCTACGCGATCGGCTCGAACTACCACAACCACGTGACCGGCCGCGCCAAGGTGAAGGGCCGCGACCCGATCTTCTACGAGACGCCGCGCGTCGGCTATCGCGCCAATAGCGCGCTCCTTCCGCACGAGGCCGATATCGTCAAGCCCGCCGATGCCGGCCCGCGCTTCGAATACGAGGCCGAGCTGGTCGCCGTCCTCGGCAAGCCGGCGCGCAAGGTGAGCCCGAGCGAGGCCGCCGAATGCATTTTCGGCTGGACCATCGGCAACGATCTCACCGAGCGCGACTGGCAGGCCAAGGACCCGACCAATCTGCGCGGCAAGAACGCCGACACGTTCAAGCCGATGGGGCCGTGGATCGTCACCGGCCTCGACATCCGCGACATGACGACCAATGTGCGGATCAACGGCCGGCTCGCGCATTCCTTCCCGACCGCCAATATGTTGTTCAGTCCGGGCGAAGTGATCAGCGACGTGTCGCGCTACAACACGCTGGCGCCGGGCGACGTGGTTTGGCTCGGCACCGACGAAGTGCCCGAGGCGGTCAAGCCCGGCGACCTTATCGAGATCGAGATCACCGGGATCGGCACGCTGCGCAACCGCGTCGTGGCCGAGGCGTCATGATGGCCCTCGCCGCTTTGCCGCTCAGCCGCCGCAAGCTGGTCTTGGCCCTGCTGCCCACGGCGATGGCTGCGCTCGGGTGCATCGGCGCGCCGGCGCAGGCGGAATCGCCGTTTCCAAACCGCACCATCCGCATCCTCACCCAGTTTCCGCCGGGCGCGGTGTCGGACATTTCGCTGCGCATCCTCGCCGATCGCGCCGGCGCGCAACTCGGCACGCAGATCATCGTGCAGAATCAGCCGAGCGCGGCCGGCGTGACCGCCGCGCGCGAAACGCTCGCGGCGCCGGCCGACGGCTATACGCTGGTGATGCTGTCGAACGCGACCGCAGTCAGCGCCGCGACCTATAAGCACATGCCGTTCGACCCGCTGACGGATTTTGCCGCGATTTCCGGCATGAGCGACTTCGCCTATCTGTTCCTGACCAACGGCGCCTCGCCCCTGCACACGATGCGGGATTTCGTGGCGGCGGCGAAGAAAAAGCCCGGCCAGCTGAATGTCGGCACCTCGGCCGCCGGCACCACGCCCTATCTGACCGCGCTGCTGTTCAAGAAGGCCGCCAATATCGATTTTGCGGTCGTCCCCTATAAAGGCGCGCCGGACCTGACCGTGGCGCTCCTGCGCAACGATATCGACGTCGCGATCAACGCCTATGGCGGCTACCGCGACGCGCTGGCGGAGAAAAAACTGCGGGCGCTCGCCACCACCACCGCCAAGCGCTCGGCGTTTCTGCCTGACGTGCCGACCACGGCGGAAGCCGGCATCGCCGATTTCGAAGTGTCGTCGTGGAACGGCATTTATGCTCCGGCGCAGACTCCCGCGCCGGTCATCGATCGGCTGGCGCAAGCATTCCACGCAGCGCTCGGCGAGCCCGACCTCAAGCAGAAATTCTCCGATCTCGGCATCGAGCCTTGGCCGGGCACGGCTGCGGAACTGTCGGCGCACATGAAGGCCGAGATCGTGCGCTGGAACAAAGTCGTCGACGACAACGGCATCGAGCGGCAGTAGCTGCCGTTCGATGCGCGCCTAGTCGCGTCACGCCGATTTGCGCTTCTCGATGGCCTCAGCGATTGCCACGGTCTGTTTCGCCATTTCGGCGTGCAGCCGCTCGACCATCTTGCCGTCGACCTGCACCACGCCCTTGTTGGCGTTTTCCGGCAATTCGAACGCCGCAATCATCTTGCGCGCGACCGCGACCTCGTCGGCGCTCGGCGAGAACACCTCGTTGCACGGCTCGACCTGGCGCGGGTGGATGAGCGTCTTGCCGTCGAAGCCGAGATCGCGCGCCTGCTTGCACTCCTCGACGAAACCCTCGGCATTGCCGAGATCGTTGTAGACGCCGTCGAGAATGCTGAGGCCGTAGGCGCGCGCCGCCGCGATACAGGTCATCAGCCAGGGCAGCATCGGCGCACGGCCGGGAACGAGCCGAGCGCGGGTGTCCTTGGCGAGATCGTTGGTGCCCATGACGAAACCCGCAAGCCGCGTCTCGGTATCGAGCGCGGCAGCCGCGATCCGCTGCGCGTTGAGCATGGCCAGCGGCGTCTCCATCATCGCCCAGACCCGCACATGCGGATCGGTGTGCAAATCGACAAAGCGCGCCGCCAGATCCTCGAGCTGATTGGGGTCGGAGATTTTCGGCACCAGGATCGCGTCGGGCTTGCGCGGGGCAGGGAGCACAGTGTTGAGGTCATCGACCCACCAGCGCGTGTCGAGGCCGTTGATCCGCACCATGACCTCGCGGTCGCCAAAGCCGGTCGCGAGCGCATTGACGATGGCCTCGCGCGCCGCTGCTTTGGCGTCCGGTGCCACGGCGTCTTCGAGATCGAGGATCAGGGCGTCAGCCGGCAAGTCGCGGGCCTTTTCCAGCGCACGCGCATTCGAGCCCGGCATGTACAAAACGCTGCGGCGCGGACGGATGGTCATGACTTCCCCCCAATATTGACGGCTGCAACGTAACCGAGGTGCACATGGCATGCCAGTTGGACGTCGTACGGCGCCGCGAGAAGCGCCCTCCCCCCTCGCGGGGGAGGGCAGCACCGGCGGCTCCCCAAATGAGAACGGGTGAGGGGCAACAGTGCAGTCCCCTCACCCGTTCTTGCTGCTGAACCGCTGAGCGGCCCTCTCCGCAAGGAGAGAGGGCGCGACGATGACCACTGCGACTAGCTAGCTACGCCGCCTTCTGCTTCGCCGTGATCAGCTTGCGGTTGATCAGGCTCTCGGCGATCTGGATGGCGTTGAGCGCGGCGCCTTTGCGCAGATTGTCGGAGACCACCCACATCGACAGGCCGTTCTCGACCGTCGCATCCTCGCGGATGCGGCTGATATAGGTCGCGTCCTCGCCGGCCGCCTCGTAGGGCGTGACATAGCCGCCGGGCTCGTGGGCATCGATGACCAGACAACCCGGCGCGCTGCGCAGGATCTCGCGCGCCTCGTCCGCCGTGATCGGCTCTTCGAACTCGATATTCACCGCTTCCGAATGGCTGATGAAGACCGGCACCCGCACGCAGGTCGCGGTGAGCTTGATCTTGGGATCGAGAATCTTCTTGGTCTCGACCACCATCTTCCACTCTTCCTTCGTGTAGCCGTCTTCCATGAAGACGTCGATCTCGGGAATGAGATTGAAGGCGATGCGCTTGGGGAATTTCTTGGTCTCGATCTCGCCGAGCTGAAACACCGCCTTGGTCTGCGAGAACAATTCGTCCATCGCATCCTTGCCGGCGCCCGATACCGATTGATAGGTCGCGACCACGACGCGCTTGATCTTGGCGCGGTCATGCAGCGGCTTGAGCGCGACGACGAGCTGCGCCGTCGAGCAGTTCGGATTGGCGATGATGCCGCGCTTGCGGAAGCCGGCGACCGCATCGGCATTCACTTCCGGCACGATCAAGGGCACGTCGCTGTCGTAGCGCCAGGCCGACGAATTATCGATCACCACCGCGCCAAGGGCTGCGATTTTCGGCGAGAATTCCTTGGACACCGTCGAGCCCGCCGACATCAGGCAGATGTCGGTTCCGGAGAAGTCATGGTACTCGAGCGCTTTGATCTTCAGCGTGCGGTCGCCATAGGAGACATCCACGCCCTGGCTCTTGCGCGAGGCAAGCGCGACCACTTCATCGGCCGGAAACGACCGCTCGGCCAGAATGTTGAGCATTTCGCGCCCGACATTGCCGGTCGCCCCGACGACGGCGACGTTGTAACCCATCGTTAACTCTCCAGCGAAAATTCGCGGTTCCGGGAACTTCGAGGGAACCGGAGCGGAAGCGCTTCTAGGCGAGAACCGGCCGGAACACAACGCTGCAGCTTGTGGGGAGCCGTGCGGCCGGTGCCTTATTCCGTCCTGGGTGACATCCACGCCACCCTGGTGCGCATTCTCGCCTATATGGGCGGCCTTACGCTCCTTGCCATATTGGCGGCGAGCTTTTTCCGCGACGAGGCGGTGATCGCGGCGGTCAATCCGGCGCCCCGGCCGGACTGGATCACGATCGACCGCCCGCATCCGGCCTTCGAGCTGCAAATGCCGGAATGGGCCTCCAGCAATGCGGATTACGCCATCCAGCGCCGGACCAGCGACAGCGGCCGCAAGGACGTGCTGACATGGGGCGATCCTGTTGCCGGCGGCCCCTATGTCTCGGTCGAAATCTACCGGCCGGGCACGGCCGGTGAACATTTCATCGATGCGCCGAGCGAGATCGCGGCCCGCATCGTCGCTTTCACTGTTACCGATGACGTCAAGCCGGCGGGTGAGCTCGACACCAAATTCGGCACGGTGCCGCTGGTCGATTTCGCCATCGCCACACGCTTTCACGGCAACGGCGGAGCCCGATCGCGCCGCTGTCTCGGTTTTGCCCGGCCGTTCGGCAACCCCTTGATGCAGATTTCCGGATGGTATTGCAGCCCCGGCGATGAAGTCGTCGATCGGGCGATGCTGTCGTGCGCGCTCGACCGGCTCACCATGCTGTCGTCCGGCAACGACCCCGATGTTGCGGCGCTGTTCGCGCGCGCCGAAGTGAAGCGCACCTTCTGCGGCGAGCGCAGCCCGATTCTGGCAGCAACGCCGGAACATGAGCTTCCGGCGCCATTGCCGCGCGATGCGAGGTTTGCGCACGGTCTCAAGCTGCGCGGCCGCATCTCGACGCGTTAGCGCCCGAACGGCAAATCTATTTCGCCCAAATCTATTTCGAACCTTTGACCGCGGTCAGGTAGCCGACGATGTCCGGCACGTCGTTTTCGCTGACCGGCGCCTTGTAGACGTTGCGCATCTTGGCGACCTCTGCCTCCCAGGCCGCTTTCGACATCGCCGGCTGACTCAAGATCATGCCCGGCGAGTGGCAGGAAATGCAGTTGCCCTGCACGGCGGTGAGGCCCGGACCATTGGGCAGATCGCGGTCGCTGTCGGGCAGCGTGACATTGACCGATTTGAGCGTGAGCGCTTGTGCCGGGCGGCCTGCGGCCGCAAGCGACGCGGCGGCAAGCACAAGCGCCGCTACGAACATCCAGCCGCGGAAATTATTGCTCTTCATCTCCGCCTCCCTCACGCGACCGTTACGGCCGTGGATTCGATGACGTTGCGCATGAAGCCCCCCGGATTCCAGTTCGCCGCCGCGGGCTGCGCATCGCCATTGCTGTTGGTGCAGCGAGCCATCAGCGTCAGATCACCCTTGGCCGACGGCT
>Ga0335073_10001394_pt1 | contig 32178 bp, 31 predicted proteins | sample Lox_Sample_22_FD_207093 | JGI IMG/M metagenome (GOLD analysis project Ga0335073, IMG submission 207093) | Soil microbial communities from Loxahatchee National Wildlife Refuge, Florida, United States - Lox_Sample_2.2 | ecosystem: Environmental > Terrestrial > Soil > Wetlands | place: USA... | reverse complement strand
CCGGCCGCCGGGCGGGCGTGGAACATCTGGCCGAGACTCAGCTCGCCATGAAAGATATTGCCGCCGACCAGCCCGTACTCCTCCTGCATCTGGTGCGGGCCGATCACCTGCCGGTGCAGGATCGAGCTGGTGAAACCCGGTGCGACCGTCTCCATCCGGGCGATGACCCGGTCCGCGTACCCCGCAAGCTCGGCCTCGTCCGGCGCGTCCGCATAGCCGTGCGGGACCCACTGGGTGAACATCGACATCACGTGCTGACCGGCCGGGGCGAGCGAGTCGTCGAACACGCTGGGGATGCAGATGTCAGCGAACGGCGATCCTGACGGCGTGCCGGACACTGCCTCCTGGAACGCGCGCTCGATATCGTCGAGGCTCTCCGCCAGGACGATCGTCCCGCCATGTACCTGCGGGTCGTACTCCGGGTGGCTGGCGAAGACCGGCAGCCGGTCCAGCGCCAGGTTGACCTTGACTGTGCCGCTGCGGGTCTGCCAGTGGCGGATGTCGTCAAGGAACGAGGCCGGCAGATCCGCGGCATCGACAAGGTCGAGGAATGCGATCTTGGGATGTACGGTCGCGATTACCGTATCCGCGTCGATCTCCTCGCCGGAGGCCAGTGTCACCCCGGTGACCCTGGTGCTCCCGTCGCCGCCAGCGGCGGTCCTGATGCGGCTTACCGGCGCCCCCGTTCTGATCTCGGCACCGAACGAACGTGCCGCGGCGGCGAGCGCCCCCGTTACCCCGCCCATCCCGCCGCGCGGGAACCCCCATGCGCCGGCGTGCCCGTCGGTGTCGCCGATGTGGTGATGCAGGGTCACGTAGGCGGTGCCGGGCGACCTCGGGCCGGCCCAGGTTCCGATCACGCCCGACACCGAGAGCAGGCCGCGGAGCGCGTCCGACTCGAAGTACCGGTCGAGCAGGTCGGCAATGCTGCCGGTGAGCAGGCGGGTGACGTCGACCGTGCCGCGTGCGTCCAGCTTCCTCAGGTGCCGCAGCAGCATCCCCTGCCGGGCCAGGTCGGCGGGCCGGCGGGAGCCGAGCCGCGGCGGGATCTCGGCCAGCATCGGCCCGAGCACCTGCGCGATCTTCTGCAGGTGCGCCTCGTAGGCCGGGTAGGCCGAGGCGTCGGCGGCGGAGAACTTGCCGATCTCCTTGTGCCGCTCGGTCACGTCATCGGGCAGCCGCAGGTAACTGCCGTCGGAGCGCGGGGCGAAGTACGGGCCCTGCGGGTACACGTGGTACCCGTGCCTGGTCAGCTGAAGGTCGGCGACCAGGTCAGCCGGGAGCAGCGACACCACATAGGACAGCGAGGTCACCAGATAATCCGGGCCGAAGGGGCGCTCGCTCACCGCCGCGCCGCCGACTACCTCGCGGCGCTCGCACACCACTACGTCCATCCCGTCCCTGGCCAGGTACGCAGCGGCCACCAGGCCATTGTGGCCTCCGCCCACCACCACGGCATCGCGGCGCGATCTCACGGCTAGCTCTCCTTGTCGTCCGGTCATCCCGCGAGCGGGAAGAAGCAGGCGTATGACCTGCCGTCCGCTTCTGTCACAGTAGGCGGGCGCTCGGCATGGCACCGATCCTGGGCCGCCGGGCACCGGTCGGCGAACGCGCAGCTGGCTGCCTTCGCCAGGCCGTCGTTGACCGGCCCGGCCGCGCCTGCCGAACTGTACCCGGCCCGGACCGACGAACTCGCCGCAGCGTTCGGCCGCGGCCCGCTCGCCAGCCTGCGGCGCGCCGGGTGATCAGCCGGCACGGCATCGTGCAGCGATTTGGTGTACGGGTGCCGCGGCCTGCTGCGCACCAGCTCAGCGGGCCCGGACTCGACCACCCGGCCCCGGTACATCACTGCGAGCGTGTCCGCGACCCGGCCGATCAGGTCAAGATCGTGGCTGACGAATAGCAGCGATAGGTCGCGCCCGCGCTTCGCCTCGAGCAGCAGGTTGACGATCTGCGCCTGAACCGAGACGTCCAGGCTCGATGTCGGCTCGTCGCACAGCAGTACCGCGGGATCGGTCATCAGCGCTCTGGCGATCGCGATCCGCTGCCGCCCGCCGCCGGAGTACCGAGCCGGATAGCTGTCGAGCGGAGCGTCGCCGAGGCCCACCGCCTGCAGCATCTGGGTGACTCGGTGGTCAGTGTCACTGTGGGCAGTGGCTCGTCGGCGGAGCCGGTGCACCCGGAGCGGCTCGGAGATGATGTCGCGAAGCGGCATCCGCGGATCCAGGGAGTCGTAGGGATCCTGCAGCACGAAACCGATCTGGCGCCGCAGCGGGCGCAGCTGGCGACGGCTGCGCGGGTACGGGCTGCCGTCGAAGGTCAGCTGGCCGGATGACGGGCGTTCCAGGCCAAGTGCAAGCCGCACGCAGGTACTCTTCCCCGAGCCCGACTCGCCGACCAGGCCAAGCGCGGTGCCGCGGGGCAGGGACAAGCTCACCTGATCGAGAGCCGCCAGGCCACGGTAGTACTTGCTCACCGACTCAAAGCCGAGGACGGGAACGGCATCGTGGGTGCCTGCTGCCGAGGCAGCCTTGATGCCCGGCGCCGGTGCTGTCATGGCGAGACCTCCGGATGATGGCAAGCCGCCAGCCACGGTGCCGTAGGCACCTGCGCCTCAGGCAGTGCCGCCTCCGGCGAGCCGCCAGGGCGGACCGCCGTGAGGTCCGGTGGGCGCTCGTCACAGATCTCGCTGCGGCGCGGGCAGCGGGGTGCGAAGGCGCAGCCGCGCCGGTCGGCCGACAGCGCAGGCGGCGACCCCTCGATCTGGTACAACAGCGCGCCGGGCCGGCCCGTGCGCAGGTCCCGCCGGGTGCGCAGCAGGGCCTCGGTATAGGGGTGCGCCGGGTGGTCGAACACCTCGTCAGCCGGCCCCTGTTCCACGATCCGGCCCGCGTACATCACCGCGATCCAGTCCGCGAGCTCCGCGACCACTCCCATGTCATGGGTGATCCACAGGATGCCGGAACCCGTCTCGGCCTGCAGTTCGCCCACTAGGTGGAGGATCTCCGCCTGCGTGCTGACGTCGAGCGCCGTGGTCGGCTCGTCGGCGATGAGCAGCGGCGGCGACAATGCCATCGCCATCGCGATCATTACTCGCTGCCGCATCCCGCCCGATAGCTGGTGCGGGTAGGCGCCGGCGACTCGCTCCGGGCGGTCGATCCGGACCCTGGCGAGCTCGCGGACTGCCTGCCGACTCGCATCGGCGCGGGACATTCCGCGATGCATCCGGAAGAGTTCCCCGATCTGGCGGCCGACCGGGAGCACGGGGTTCAGCGCAGCCATCGCGTCCTGCGCGATGTAGCCGACAAGGCCGGCCCGGCGCCGCCGCGCCTCTCGCCCGGGCAGCTCTGCCAGGTCTGCGCCAGCGATCGTGACCCGGCCGGTGACGACGGCTGAGCTGGGCAGCAGCCGGGCAACGCCCAGCGCCAGCGAGCTCTTTCCGCTACTGGTCTCGCCGATGAGCGCGGCGACCTGCCCCGGCTCGACCCGCAAGCTGACATCGTCGACGGCAGGCAGCCCCGCGTAGCACACCCGGAGGTTGTCGACCTGCAGCGCGGCATCAGCTAGGGCCGGTGCCGCGCTCATGCCGGTTCCTCGCGGGTGCGCGGATCAACGTACATCCGCAGGACGTCCGCGATCAGGTTGAACAGCACAACGGCGATAGCGCCGACGATTACCGTGCCCATGACCACCGGCCGGTCGAGGTTCTGCAGCGAGTTGACCGCGAGCAGGCCAATGCCGGGCCAGCCGAACACAACCTCAACCGTGACCACGCCGGATAGGTACGCACCGAGATCCATGCCGATCATCGTGATGGCCGGCGACAGCACGTTGCGCAGCACGTGCCGCCACAGGATGTAGCGGTCGGGCAGGCCCTTGGCGACCGCAGTGCGCACATAGGCAGAAGACAGCGAGTCGGCCATCTGATCGGCCACGATCTGGGAGTACCAGGGTGCTCCGACCAAGCCGAGCGTCAGTGCCGGCAGCACGATCTCGGCCGGCCCTGCGCCCCCGGTCACCGGGGCCATGTGCAGCCGGAACCCGAAGATCAGCAGTAGCACCAGTCCCACGACGAACTGCGGCAGGGCAAGGAAGGTCAGATTCACCGCAGCTACCGCCGCCCGCAGGCGCGGGTACAGCGTGCTCAGGATGCCGAGTGTGCCACCGATGATGACCTCGGCGATCACGCCGGCCAGCGCCAGCCATCCGGTGGTGAGCAGTCGGGGTCCGATGAGGCTAGTGACGCTCTGCCGCTGCACGTAAGAAGTGCCGAGATTGCCACGGAACAGTTCCCCGAAGTAGTCCAGGAACTGGACTATCAGCGGCCGGTTCAGATGCAGCTGGATTCTGATGTTCTCAAGGACGGCCGCGCTCTGTGCCCGCGGGGCGATAGCCCTGGCCGGGTCGCCGGGGACCACGAACTCCAGCAGGAACGCCAGCACGGCGACGCCGAGGACGGCGATCACGCCGAATGCGACACGACGGATCAGCGTCCGAGCCATGACACCCTCTTCAGGTCGGGATTGCGGGCCTTCAGGCCCTCGCCGATGAGCAGGAACGACATCGTGATCAGCAGGATCGCCACCGCCGGGACCAGCAGCAGGTGCGGCGCATAGCTGAGCGCGGACTGGCCGTCGGAGATCATGTTGCCGAGTGAGGCAGTTGGCGGGTTGATGCCCGCGCCAAGGTAGGACAGGGTCGCCTCGAAGACCACAGCCGACGCGGCGTTCAGCGGCGAGTACGTGACGAGCAGCGGGAACATGTGCGGAGCCAGGTGCCGGGCCGCGATCGACACCCCGCTCGCGCCCATGGCCTCGCTGGCCTCGACGAATCCGCGGTGGCGCAGCCGCAGCACCTCGCCGTAGACCAGCCGGGCAGGGTAGGCCCAGAACAGCGCCGTGATGATGACGATCACGCGGGTCAGCCCGGCCGTCATCAGCCCGGCGATGACAAGCGCGGCCAGCGTGTAGGGCAGGGCCAGCCCGACGTCGGTGAGGCGCATGAGAACCGCCTCGACCGGGCCGCGGAAGAACCCGGCCGCCATGCCGACGGCTGCACCGAGGGCAATGCTGGTGACGTTGGACACGATCGCCACGATCATTGAGGTCCGGATACCGAACGCGAGCCGGGCCAGCTCGCTGCGGCCGAGCGCGTCAGTTCCGAGCGGGTGCGCCCAGCTCATGCCGAGCGGGAGCCCGGTCGGAGTCAGACCGCCGATCAGGTTCTGGTGCAACGGGCTGCCGAAGACCGGTGCGGCGATGGCGATCGCTGCGAAGACTCCGAGCATCGCCGTGCCTGCGATCAGTGTTCCCGGCCATCGGGGCACACGCAACGACCTGCCACGGGCTCTCGTTCCCTCCGCGCCCGGCCGGCTGGGAGCCGGGACTGGTGAGGCAGTCGTGCTGGTCATACCTACACCCAGAGCCGGTCGTAGTAGGTGTAGGTCTCACCTCGGTACTGGTAGTTGTGCAGCCTCTTGCCGACACCGGCCAGCCATTCGGCCGACTCGAGGAAGACGAATGGGGCGTCCTCGCCGATGAGCTGCTGGATCTGCGCGTAGAGCTGGTTGCGCGTGGTCTCGTCGAAGGTCTCCCGTGCCTGCGCCGCAAGCTTGTCGACCTCGGCGTTGGAATAGGAGTTGTAATTCGACGACGCGTCGGTGGTGTACAGCGCGTCGACCTCGTCGGCGGGCGTCGGCTGCACCTCATACCAGTCGTCCGCGTCCAGCTGCAGGTGGCCGCCACCCTTAGGCTCGGCCTCTTCGAGGCTGGTCAGCGCGTCGCTGGAGACCTGGTTCAGCTGCAGGTGGATCCCGACGGCCGCGAGCTGCGACTGCACGATCTGAGCGATGGCGGGGAACGGGTCGTCGGAGGCAATCGTGAGCGTCGCGGCGAAGCCGTGCGGGTAACCGGCCTCCGCGAGCAGCGCCTTGGCCTTGGCCGGGTCGTATCCGTACGGCGTGAAGGTCGGGGTGAAATTCGCGATCTTCTCCGGGAACGGCGCACCCCACGGGGTATAAGTACCGTAGGTCACCCGGCCGATGGCGGCCCGGTCTACTGCCCAGTTCAGCGCCTGGCGGACCTTCTGATTGCTGAAGGGCGGCTGGTTCATGTAGATGGTCAGCCACAGATTGCCGGGTGACGGCCGCTCCTGGGTGAGCGCCCGCAGCGATGGCGTGGCCAGCACGTACGCGGCCTGCGATGACGGGACGCCAGGCCCGAGCAGGTCAGCTGCGCCATTCTGGAGTTGCAGCAGCTGCACGTTCGGGTCCACGCCCCAGCGGTAGTCCACCCCGTTGAGGTAGGGCAGCCCGCCGTACATGTAGTCGTCGAAACGCTCGAACCGGGCGGCCTGGCCGGCGCCGTCATACGAGGTGATCCGGAACGGGCCGAATCCGACGGGCGTCTGGCCGAACTTGGTATTCCCGAGTCGTTCGACCTCCTCCCTCGGCACCGGTGCCGTGAACGGCAGCGCGAACGCGTTGAGAATCGTGAAGTCGGGTGCGGTGAGGTGAACCACCAGGGTGTGGTCGTCCGGCGCCGCCACCCCGTCAAGGGTCTTGGTCTTCCCGTTGATCAGAGCGTTAGCACCCTCGATCGAGGTCAGGTAACTGCTCGCCCACGACGCCAGCGCCGGCGTGAGCATCCGCTCCCACGAGTAGATGAAGTCGCTTGCCACAATCTCACGGCCGTTATGGAACTTCACCCCGCGCCGGAGCGCGAACGTCAACGTCTTCGAGTCAGCGGAAATGCGCGGCGGTCCGGCAGCGATGTTCGCGACCGGGCCGCCGAACTGCTTGTCGTAAGCCATCAGGCTGCCAAAGAACACGAGCTGGGTGATCGCGTCCCAGGCCGTCAGGTTGTAGCCAACGGCCGGGTCTAGCGAGTTGGGCGGATCAGACCAGACGACGTTCACCGTGCCGCCATAGCGACCGCCTGAGACCGGCTGCGGGCCCGGCACGTACTCGTGAATGCGGACGCCGCCGCCGGGCGCGGTCTTGCCCGCGCCTCCGGTGCTCGTGGCGCAGCCGGCCAGGCCGCCGACGGTACCGGCGGCGCCGAGCAGGCCGGCCGCGCCGGTCAGCCGCAGGAACCCGCGCCGGTCGGTAGAGCCGAACCCATCTGGTCCTGGTGATCGGGGCATATCTGGTATCTCCTTGTAGTCGGAGCTTCAGTCAGCTTTCTGCGGCGGTCCCAGGCACGGCCGGGCTGGCGGGCGGCCACCCAGACTCGCCGCTCAGCCGGGCCAGGATGTAGCGCCCGACATCGGCGCTCGGCTGCTCCATCGGAGCGAGAAAGCCAGAAGTGAACTTCCGCGAACGCATGCCGTCCTGCACCTGCTCGCAGATCGTCCAGTCCTGGCGATTGACCAGATCCCAGAACTCGACGGCATCCGACGGGTCGAATCCGGCGCTCGCCATCTCGTCCGGGTGGAAGAGGAAGTCGCACACCACGGTGGTGCGTCCGGCGTCATGTGGCCACAAGGTGAAGGCGGCGACGTGATCGGCGGAGAGGCTGAGCATGAGGTTAGGCAGGACGAGCTCGCCGAAATGACGGGTCCTGGCTGCTTCCGGAAGCCCAGGGAACGGCGCGCGCCGGGTAGTTCCTGTCACGGTGAAGGTGTACGCCCCGGCACGGTGCGGGATGCCCTCGTCCCAGTCCAGGCCGCCGCCGCCGCGGCGGAATACCGGGACCAGGTCGCACAGCTCGGGGTGCACGGGGCCGCAGTGATAGCACTCGTTGTAGTTCTCCAGGATCACCTTCCAGTTCGCGGCGACCTGGTAGACGAGCCGGTGCCCGACACGCAACTGCGCGAGCGGGTAGGCGGCGATCCGGTCGTCCGCGCCGTTGAGCTGATCGTGCAGCGTCCCGCCTGCTCCGCGCACCGGGTCGAGCCGCGCGAAGATGAAGCCACCCCAGGTGGCGATGGAGACCGGGTGCAGCGACAGCTGCTGACGGTAGCGGCGGAGGTCGGGCAGGAACGGCGCGGCGCGAAGTGATCCGTCAAGGCCGTAAGTCCAGCCGTGATACGGGCAGCGGATCGCGCTGCCCGTGCTGCCCGTGCAGTCGCTGCTCGCGGCGGGCTGTGAGCCTGCGACTGGGACCAGCCGAGAGCCGCGGTGCCTGCACAAGTTGTAATAGCCGGCCAGGCCACCGGAGTTCCTGACGACCAGGATGCTCTCGCCCGCGACGTCGGCGGCAAGATAGTCGCCCGGCGCACTGACGGCCTCTTCCCGGCCGACGCAGAACCAGTCGGCGAACAGGGCAGCCTCGCGCTCCCGGATGAACTCGTGCTCTGCCGTGTAGCTGGCCGCAGGCAGGCTCGCCTCGAGCGGGATCCGGCCAGATTCAGGCAACACAGACCCGGACGCGGCAGCCTGGCCTGGCTTCCCGGCTGCGCCCGTTCTGCTGGTGCTCATGTGTGTCGCCCCTGGTCAGTCGTCGGAATACGGATGCGGCGCCTGGATCGGCGCTCCCTCATCGAACCGGCTCGGCCGGAACGGCGCGAGATCTACGCTGCCGGGCGGCGGGCCAGCGATCAGCCCCGCCAGGCTCTCGCCGACAGCCGGCGCGATCTTGAAGCCCATGCCAGAGAACCCTGCCGCAACGATCAGCCCGTCCAGGCCGGGCATCGGGCCGAGCAGCGGCCTGGCATCCGGCGTCATGTCGTACACGCCGGTGACTCCGCCGGTGATGCCAGCCTCCGCAAAGGCGGGGACCCGATGCGAAGCCGCCTGAACCTGCGGCGCCAGACTCTGCGCATCCGCGCTGTCAGGAACGGCATCCGGGTCGACGCCGCGCGGCCCCACGAAGGATCCGACCAGCGTCCTGGCGCCCCCGGCCTCTGGGCGGAAGTAGGTCTGGGTCACCGAGTCGATGCACGCGAACGGCGCACCCCCGGCCGGCCCGTGCGCGAGCACGGCCACCTTGTGCAGCTCGGTTTCGATCGGCAGCTGCAGGCCTGCGGTCTGCGCGAGCGCAGGCGACCACACGCCAGCGGCCAGGATCACCGCACCTGCGTGCTCGCTCCCGTCAGCGCCAGCCTGAATGCCAGTGACCCGATCGCCAGTTCGCAGCAGCGAGCTCACGGCACAGTTCGGGCGGTAGCGCACTCCGCGTGCCCTGGCCGCGGCCAGCAGATCGCCGGCCACGACCGCGCCGTCCCCGTATCCGCCATCTGGTTCCCACGCGGCGCAGCTGATGTCGGCGACGTGGAAGCCGGGTGCAAGTTCCTTCAGACTGGCAGCGTCGATAGGTTCGACTCGCGCCCCGAGCGCGCGCTGCATGTCAAGGTTCGCCCGCAGCGCGCTCTCCTCGCCGGGGGCTACGATGCGGGCGAACCCGGTCCGCCGGATGCAGGACGGCCTGCCGGTCAGCTCAGGCCACGCCCGGAACATCGCGTCGCTGCGGACCGCGAGCTGTACCTCAGCCGGGAAGGTGTAGTGCATCCGCACCAGCGCCGAAGACCGGCAGCTCATCCCTGCGCCTGCAGTGGCGCGGTCAACCACCAGGATGTCGCGGACGCCGAGCAGGCTTAGCTGCAGCGCGGTGGCGGCCCCGATAACGCCGGCGCCGACGATGATCACCTCGGCCGTCACCGCCGTCGCCTCCCGGCCCGCAGGTCGGCCAGGACACGCCGGGCCGCGTTGTAGCCAGGTGCGCCGGTGACGCCACCGCCGGGGTGAGCGCCGGCCCCGCACAGGTACAGCCGCTCGACCGGCGTGGCGTACCGGGCCCAGCCAGGCACCGGCCGCATGTGAAAGAGCTGATCGGCGCTGATGTCACCGTGGAAGATGTTGCCTTCGGTCAGGCCGTAATCGCGCTCCAGGTCAAGCGGGGTCAGCACCTGACGGGCTACCACAGCCGCTGGCACGTTGGGAGCGAACCGGCTGATCCTGGTGAGAACTCGATCGCCCAGCTCGTCCCTGAGGCCATCCCAGGTCCCGCTGGCGAGCCGGTAGGGCAGGTACTGGACGAAGCACGTCATGATGTGCCGACCTGGCGGCGCCAGCGACTCATCCACGTTGGACGCGACCACGCAGTCGACGAACAGCTCGTCGGCATCCGCAAGCTCACCGCGCTTGGCCCGGTCGTAGCAGGCGTCGGCGACGCCGAGCTCGGGCGGGAGCGTGAACAGCGCCCGCCTGCCTGGTCCGGCATCAGCCGGCATCCCGGTCACCTGCGGCTCCGCGTCGAGGACGAAGTTCACCTTGCCGCACGGCCCGTCCATCTTGATTCCGGCAACCGCGGCCCTGAAGTCGGCCGGCAGCTGTGCCTTGTCGACCAGCCCAAGGAAGGTCCGCTTCGGGTCAGCGCCGGACAGCACGGTGCCCGCAGTGATCTCGGTGCCGTCCTCCAGCGCGACGCCGGTTGCCCGGCCGCCCTGCACGAGGATGCTTGCGACCGGTGTGCCGGTAACGATCTGCATTCCGGCGGCGCGGCCGGCGGCGGCGATCGCATCGCTGATGGCACCCATGCCGCCTATCACGTGGCCGAAGAAGCCCTGCACGGCATCCTCGCCACCGGACAGCAGATGAAAGGCGAGGCCCAGCAGCGTACCTGGCTGGTAGGGGCCGCCGTGCTTGCCGTACAGATTGTTGGCCAGCAGCAGCGACTTCGCCTGCCGGGACTCGAACCGCGCGTCCACGAACTGGCCGAGGCTTCCGGTCAGCAGCCGGGTGAGCCCGTCAAGCTCTGCCCCCCGGACGCCCCGAAGGTCGCGCCCGAGCCGCACTAGCTCGGCGAGGCCGCGCAGCCCGGTTGCCTGAGTGTCCGGCGGCATCTTCATGAACAGCGGCTGCAGCCGGCGGGCCAGGGCACGCAGCTCGGTGTCGGCAGCGGTGAAGGCGCGCGCGTCCGCCGCGGAGAACCGGCTGATCTCCGCGGCCGTTCGCTCGACGTCACCCCACGCCGCGACCACCTCGCCGCCCTCGAGCGCTACCTGCACGGCCGGTTCGCATGGGATCATCCGCAGCCCGTGCTGCCCAAGGTTCAGAGTCCTGATCACCTCGGGGCGCAGCATCGACGCGATGTACGACGTGGTCGACGCCCGGCAGCCCGGCGCGATCTCCTCGGTAACGCAGCAGCCACCGATCAGGTCGCGCCGCTCCACCACCAGCGTGGCAAGGCCGGCCCTGGCGAGCATCGCCCCAGCGGTGAGGCCGTTGTGTCCCGCGCCCACCACGACGACATCCCATGTGGTGCGGGCCTGGCTGCCAGTTATCATCTTGACTTCCGGTCAGATAAGCGCCTCGGTTGATTGACGAGTATGGGTAGAGTGCCTAATCATGTCAACGGTGTAAGGCAAACGGAAACGAGATTGTAAAAGTGACTGCTGGTCAATCTGCAAGCGTTCGGGCGCGTGACCGCGTGCCCGTCAGGGCAACCGCACGCCAGGCGGCCAGGCAGGAGCAGATTGTCCGCACCGCGATGCGCCACTTCGCCGAGCGCGGCTATGAGGACGTGCGGATCGAGGAGATCGCCCGCGAGGCTGACGTCGCCAAGGGCGCGATATTCGGCTACTTCGAGACCAAGGCGGGCCTGTTCCTGGCCGCCTACCAGGCGGCGGCACGCTCGTTCAGCGCCTACCTCGACGCCCCGCCAGAGGTGGTAGCGGAAGGCTTCTTCGCGGTCATCACGTACTGGATCGGAAACACGCCGCATCTGATCCGCGAGGACTGGGTGCCCTACCGCGTGACGCTGCTGGGCAACTACTGCTCGAGCCTGGCGCTGCGGCGGGAGATCACCCAGTTCTTGCTCCGGGAGGACCCGTATGGCACCCAGGCGTTCGTGCAGTTCGGGATCGATCGCGGCGAGATCCGCACCGACATCGACATCAAGATGGTGATCTCGCTGGTCGACTGGCTGATGGACCGCTGCCAGGACGCGATCGTCACCGAAGAGCTCGACCCCGGCCTGTTCGGCTCTGGCACGCAGTCGCCGCAGGTGCGCGACCTCCGCGTGCAGCAGTTCGTTGAGCTGCTGCGCAGCGCGATCGGCACAAGATCATGACCGGTGCGCCGATGGACGTGCGGAACGTTCGGATTCCGATGCGGGACGGCACCGAGCTTGCCGCGACGCTCTACCTCCCGGCCGCTGCCGACCTTGTGCCAGCCCTGCTTGAGTACCTGCCGTACCGCAAGGACGACGCGATGCTCAGCCGCGACTACGAGCTGTACAGCTACCTGACATCCGGCGGCTACGCCGGCGCGCGCGTGGACATCCGCGGCACCGGCGCCAGCGACGGCGACCTGCCCGACGGCGAGTACAGCGAGCAGGAGCAGCGCGATGCCGAGGACGTTATCGCGTGGCTGGCCAGCCAGCCGTGGTGCTCGGGCTCAGTCGGGATGTGGGGCATCTCCTGGGGTGGCTTCAACGCCATCCAGATCGCGCTGCGGCGCCCGCCCGCGCTGAAGGCGATCATCGCCGTCGACGCCTCCGATGACCTGTTCCACGACGACGTGCACTACATCGACGGGCTGCTGCACCTCGATGAGTACGCGGTAATGATCGACCAGCTGAACGCGCTGCCGCCCGCGCCGGACTTCCCCCTTGACAGCGAGATCCTGGCCCGGCGGTTCGACAGCCAGCCTTGGCTGGTCACCTGGCTGGCTGAGCAGCAGGATGGCCCGTACTGGCAGCGCGGGTCGCTGCGGCCGGACTACGGCAGGCTGACTATCCCGGCGTTCCTGATCGGCGGCTGGTACGACGGCTACCGGGACTCGGTGCCCCGGATGTTCGCCCAGGTGCCCGCGCCCGTGAAGATGCTGATCGGCCCGTGGAATCATACGTTCCCGCACAATGCGGTGCCCGGACCTGCCATCGAGTGGCGGGACGACGCGATCCGGTGGTGGGATCACTGGCTCAAGGGCGCCGAGAACGGGATCATGTCCGAGCCGCCGGTCACCGTCTACGTGCGGGACTGGTACCCGCCGGATCTCGGGCTGACGGAGATTCCGGGGCGCTGGCGCACCGAGACCGCGTTCCCGCCGGAGCGGACCGCCTATCAGGTGTGGCACTGCGGCCCCGAGCGCAACCTGCTGCCGGAGGCTCCGGCCGACGGCTCAGTGGCGCTGCGCTATGTGCCCTCGGCCGGCGTAGAGGCCGGCCACTGGTGGGGTGAGCTCACCCCGGATCAGCGCCCGGCGGACGCCTTCAGCCTGGTCTTCGACACCCCGCCGCTGGCGGCGGACGTCGAGATCCTCGGCTTCCCGGTGGTGGAGATCAGCGGCAGCGCCGACGCCGATCCGATGCACTGGTTCGGCCGGCTCTGTGACGTGGCGCCAGATGGCACGGTCACCCTGGTAACGGGAGCAGGACGGGCCGGGCGCCCGGATCCGAAGCGGGACGGCGGAGATCAGCCCGGCAGCCTGCCGCTCGAGCTGCACGTCACCTCGTGGGTGTTCCCGCGTGGCCACCGCATCAGGCTCTCGCTGTCGAACGCGATGTGGCCGATGATCTGGCCGACTCCGCATCCTGGCACGGCGACCGTGCGGCTCGGGCCGGCCGGGACGCGGCTGGTGCTGCCGGTGATCCCGGCAGAGAGCCGCCCGGAGCCGCGGTTCGGGCTGCCAGGCGCGGCCGAGCAGCCGCCGGGTGTCACCCATCGCGGCGAGATGCTCCCGGTGCGCTGGACGCTGCAGCGTGACGACGCCGGAACGACGGCAATCTGGTGGCGGGGAACCACGACCACCGAGTTCGGGTGGGGCCGGGTCACCGACGAGGAGTACCTCCGCTACGAGGTGAACGACGACCGGCCCGCCAGTGCCTCGGCCCGCGGCGAGGCTCGTACCGAGATCCATCTGGACGGCCGGCTGGTGATCCTCACGTCGGTCCTGGACCTCGGCGGCGACTCCGAATCACTGCACTATCACTTCCGGCGGGAACTGCGGGAGAACGGAGTGCTCATCCGCGAGCGCAGCTGGGTGCGCCGCTATCCGCGCGACGGGCACTAACGCTCTCTTTCTTGGCCAGCGGTGTAACGCGGGCAGGCGATGCAGGGACTGAGGTTCGCACGAACCATCGCCTAGCCAAGGAGAGACATGACATTCCCGCAACGCAGGGCGGGCAGGCTGCTTCTCGCCTGTGCGGCCGCGGCCGCGCTCGCAGCCGTGCCGGCGGCCGCCTCAGCATCTGCCACGAACGGCGGTTCCCAGATCGTCGGTCACGTCTACGTCAACGACAACACGGCGGGGACGAACACCATCGGCGCCTTTGACCGCCACGCCAACGGGACGCTGACTCCCGAGCCCGGCTCGCCGTTCACCGCTGGTGGTGCCGGATCCGCTAGCGGACTGGCATCGCAGGGCTCGCTCCAGATGACGCCGGATGGCCGCTACCTGCTCGCCGTCGACGCCGGCAGCAATCAGATCTCCGTGCTGAGGATCTGGCCAGACGGCTCACTGAGCCTCGTTCCGGGCGGCGTCGTGTCATCCGGCGGCGGACTGCCCGTCAGCATCGCTATCCACTGGAACCTCGTCTATGTCGCCAACGCCAGTCCCGGCGACAGCGACTTCACCGGCTTCTGGCTCAGCCCTGGTGGCCAGCTCACGGCCATCCCTGGCTCAACCGTCTCGCTGCCGAACGGCTCCCAGCCCGGCGACGTGCTGTTCAATGGCACGGGCCGCAAGCTCGTCGGGACGCTGGTCGGCTCGTCGCAGATCGCCAGCTTCACCGTTGGCTGGAACGGGCTGCTGACGGCTGCACCCGGCTCGCCCTTCCCGGCGCAGGGCCTCGGTCCGTTCGGCAGCGAGTTCCGGCCGGGCAGGCCCGGCCAGCTCTTCGTGTCGAACGCGCACAACGGCGGCAGTGGCACCGGCACGGTCTCGGCGTTCAGGGACTCTTTTGGCGGCACGCTGTCGTCTATCGGGGCCTCTCCGTTCGCCGATGACCAGACGGCACCGTGCTGGGTGGAGATCAGCCACGACGGCCGCTACCTGTTCGCCGTGAACACCGCGTCCGGCTCGATCTCCAGCTACTCCATCGGCTGGGATGGCTCGCTGACGCTGATCGGCAGCACGCCGGTGAGCGCGACGGGCGGCGTCGGCGCGGTGGACGCTCGCCTGAGCCCCGATGGCCGGTTCCTCTACCTGAACGAGAGCAAGATCGGCTCGGTGGGCATCTTCGCCGTCAACGGCGGCAGCCTGACCGAGCTGTCCGGCTCCCCGGTCACGCTGCCGGCCGGCGCCACGCCCGCAGGCATGGTCGTCAGCTAGGCCAGCGGTATCGCTGCAGCGCCGGGCCGGGGTCGGCTGATCCCGGCCCGGCTTGCTGTCGCTGACAGGCAGGTCAGCTTTACAGCGCGCGGTGGTGCTGGGCACACCCTCGGATGCCTGGCACCATGCTGGCTCGCACGCCGGCCGACCGGCAGATTGATGTCAGTAACGTGCGGTGCTTTGCCAAGGCTCGGCAAGCCGCCATCAGTCCGCAGGAGGGGAACAGTGAAACGAATCGGCATCATCGGCGCCGCGGCCGCGCTAGCAGCAGGACTCTCGATCGCGGTTCCCGGCGCATTAGCGCTGGCTGCAGGCTCAGCAGCGACTACCCGCGCGACGACCGCGCTTCCCGTTATGACGATCACCATGAACGGGAAGACCATTACCGTCAGCGGCGCACTCCAGTCTGGCGCCGTCGAGGTCGTATCGAAGGTCACGAAGGAGCCGCAGGGCGACCCGACTCTCATCCGCCTCGACCCGGGCGTTACCGAGAGTCAGCTGCTGGCGGCGGCTTCCGGCGATCCGAACAACATTGCCCTGATTGCCAGCATCGTGTTCAGCCCGCAGGCCAACAAGGGCACGAGCAAGGCACAGGCCTATCTGCAGCCCGGCAACTACGTCGCGGCCGACCTGGCCAGCTCGGCGCAGATTCCGCCGCTGACAACGTTCGTGGTCGCCGCTTCCTCAGCACCCGCCAAGCTGCCCAAGCCTAAGGCCGCGATGTACTCGATCGAGTTCGGCTTCCGCGGGCCCGGAACGCTGCACGACGGCCAGCTTGTCCGGTTCGGCAACCACGGCTACCTGGTCCACATGATGGTGGCGATCCGAGCGCACTCGAAGGCGGGAGCCAAGCAGATCGCCCGGCTGCTACTGGAAGGCAAGCAGGGCAAGGCCCAGAAGCTCGCCACCGCCGAGTACAGCTTCTTCAACGTCCTGACGCACAACCAGTCCGAGCAGCAGGTGGTGAGCAACCAGCCCGGCTACTGGGTGCTGGCGTGCTTCATGAATACGCAGGACGGCCGCGACCACACCCAGCTCGGGATGGAGCGTGTCATCCGTATCGTGAAGTGAGACACCGCCGTCACGACCTATCACTCCGGCCCGCCCGTAGCGGCGGGCCGGAGTCTCGCCCGTGACCTTACTTCGCGGTCACTGGCGCAGCCCCCGAGGCCCGGCTGACGAACTGCTCGTAGGCCCCCTCCGGGGCGACCTCAGAACCGATCCTGAAGCCAGTCAGAGCTCCATGATCATCACTACCGCCCGAAGCGACCAGTCCGAGGCGGGCTGCCAGCTCGCTGAGACGGCCCCGTTCCCGGTTGTCTTGCTGAGGGTGGTTCACCTCGATCCCGGTCAGCCCGGTCGCGGCCAGGTCCGCGATCACCTCATCGGGGATCTGCCAGCCGCGCGTCTGGCCGCGCGGGTGGGCCAGCGCCGTCACCCCGCCCGCCGAATTAACAAGCCGGATCGCCTTGGCCGGATCGAGCGCGTACCTGGAGACGTGCGCTCGGCCGCCTGGCGCTAGCCACTGCGGGCCGAAGGCCTCGTCAAAGCTCGTTACCACGCCAGCGTCGATCATGGCGCGGGCGATGTGCGGACGGCCGACCACTCCCCCGCCGGCAATCTCGCTGACCTGCTCCCACGTCACCGGAGCGCCGAGCTCGTTCAGCTTGTCGACCATCGCGCGTGCCCGGTACAGGCGGCTCTCCCGGATCTCGGCCATCTCGCCGGCCAGTTCGTCATTCTCCGGATCGAACAGGTAGGCGAGCAGATGAACGCTGTGCCCCTCCAGCCGGCAGGACAGCTCAGCGCCCGGCACCAGAGTGAGGCCTTCTGGCAGCGCACTTGCTGCCTCCCGCTGGCCTGCGACGGTGTCGTGATCGGTCAGCGCGATGACGTCAAGACCGGCCGTGGCGGCGCGCCGGATGACGACGGCTGGCGGCTCGGTGCCGTCCGAGACGCTGCTGTGGCTGTGCAGGTCAGCGCGCACACTGCGACAGTAACCCGGTCAGCCAGGCAACTGCGGCGAGGGTGCGCCGAATGGCAGGTCCATCTGCTGGCCAGGGTCACGCAGGTCGCGCAGTTCCAGCGGCTCCACCATCAGCATGCCGGCCGTGTCTGGCCACATGACCACCCAGAGCCAGTTGCCGGACACCTCGCCGGCGAAGGCCGCACAGTCCTTCGCATCGACATGCCAGATCGGGAACTCGTGATTCGCCACCTCGACTGCGCCCGCAGGCGCTCCCTCGGCAAAGCTAGCGCCTGGGTCCGGACCGTCTAGCCCGGCGAACCTGGCACCAAGACCCACGCCCGGCTCCTCGGAAACGAGCATCATCTCGGCCGGCCCGCCCATGGGATTCGGCCCCGACAGCGCAACCGAGCAGCCCCGCGTCCCCGTCCGGTCGTCGCCTGCCGCAGCGAACCCGGTGACCAGCCAGCCCGGCGGCAGCGGCCAGGGCACCCATACCGGCACCTCGGCGCCGCGCAGCACCCCGTCAAGACCCTCCTGCGACGGGCTGAACCCCGACCGCAGCGGGTGAACGTCGCCGTGCTGCTCGCAGTGATACTCGCTGGACCAGATGCTAGGTTTGCGCACCTTTGCCTCGCAGCGCGGACACGTGAGTACGGGTCTCATGTCACATAGAGTTATGCCCCGGATCCCCAGCGTCAACTACCTACTGGTCAGTAACGTCCGCCTGACGAGACGGTGACCGGGTCGGGCACACTGGCCGGGTGGGAGATCAGGCAGTGGACCCGGAGCCGGCCTCGGAGGCCTGGCGCGCCGTGCCGTGCGTCGGGGCGGTGATCAGGGATTCGGCGGGCCGCATCCTTCTCGTGCAGCGCGGCCACGAGCCGGGGAAGGGCCTGTGGTCAGTGCCGGGCGGCCGGATCGAGCCGGGCGAAACCGACGAGCAGGCCGTAGCCAGGGAAGTCCGCGAGGAGACGGGACTGGAAGTGGAGTGCGGGCCGCTACTCGGTGCGATCGAGCGGCCCGGTCTGGCCGGGACGACCCTGGTGATTCGCGACTATCACGCCGTCGTGACCGGCGGCGAACTGGCTGCCGCCGACGATGCGGCGGACGCTAGGTGGATGACCGTGCAGGAGGTCTCCGGACTCGACGCGGATGGCAAGCTCACCGCCGGGCTGCTGGCCATACTGCGGTCCTGGGGGGCATGGAGCTGACCAGGCAGCCGGTGTCAGGCTGCGCAGCGAGCCGGGCCGCCCAGAGCGGCGGACAGGTCACGGGTCACCTGGCGCGCCCACCGCATACGGTCCCGGGCTTCCTCGGGGTGATCGCCAAACTCCTGCGCCATCCGGCACGCGCAGCCTTCCGGCCCCAGCCGCTGGATCGTTCGCCTGATCTCGGCAACCGCCATCTCGGCGGTGACGGCGTCGGTCGCCTGCAGCGGTGAAGCGAACAGGGCCTCGCACTGAACGTCGGTGCTGTCCTGCAGAGTCGCGACAGCTCCCCGAGCGGTCATTCCCCCGCAGCTACTGTCGCGCTCCCTCATGCTGGCCCCCTGGTATGCGTAATGCGTTGTTCCTTTGACGGCGGAGAACGCCTGCCGGTTCCGCTCCGGTCCATCAATTTCGCGGTCGGACCGGCGTCCGCCTCCGGAATCCGCATCTACCAGCGGGTTCACTGAACAAACGCCGGCCGAGCCGAGAGATATTCGCGACGGCGTGTAGTAGAGCCGCGCAGGCGGGACATAGTCCGTTATGTGCCGGTCAGCCAGCAGGCCAGTCGGCCCGCCTGGCCCGGCGCGGCCGGGCGGCCGACGGGGTTACCTACCGCCGCCCGGTGAGCCTTTGATCCGCCGCTAACTGGAGAAGATCAGCACGTTGTAGGCGGTGCCTACCTTTTGGGTGGGTCCTGCCCAGTTCACGACCCCTTCCCGTGCCCCGTAGCTGACGTCGGCTGGGTAGACATCGCTGGTGCCACCCTTGCCACCGGGGTTGTAGTCCTGGGTGACCAAGGTGACGTTGTTCGGGTTGCCGTTGGTCTCGGCGTTGTTGATCAAGACGGCGGACCCGGCGCGGTTCGTGGCCGTCGCCTTCAGCACCGACATCTTGCCGCCGTTGCTCGCGGTCTGGCCGACGAGGACGTTGAAAGCCGCGTTGTTCGGCATCGCGGTGCCGTCCTCGTTGAAGATGCCCCACCTCTTCAGGGACTTGTAGTACCGCACGCCCACCTGGTTGGCGTTGTAGATCCCGGTAGCGCTACCGGGGTTCCAGTTCTGCGTGACCAGAATGAGGGCGTTCGGCTTGCCGTTGAGGAGCTTGGAGTTGAGCAGCGTACGGTTGCCGATCGTGTTCGATGAGGTGGCCTTGTGCACGAACGCGAACTTGCTGGCCTTGGGCACGACAAGCACGTTGTAGGACCAGAGCGTGCCCATGGTCGAGCCGTTCTCGTTGAAAACGGCCCACTGGCCAGCGTCGTAATAGACCCCCACCGGCGGCTGCGGGCTGAGCAGGCAAGGGCACGGATTGATCCCGCCAGGCGTGAGGTTCGGCGTGATGAACAGCAGGTCCTCCGGGCGGCCGTTGGTAGCGCCGTTGTTGATGAACGCCGAGTCTCCGCTGACGCTTGACGCGATTGGCGAAAAGACGAAATGCGAGGTGACTTTTACGGTCGCCGCCTGCGCGGACGCCAGCGTCGCTGCCGACAAGCTGGCCACGGCCGCTGCTGTCAAGGCGATCGCGCGCAGGCGCTGGCGGGCTATCAGCCTGCCAGGTCTCGCGGTCACGTGCTGCCTCATGTTCCTCCCCTAGTCGCAGGATGTCGTAGGTAATGGCTAGGCAATGGCCGAGCCAGCGACTGTAAGAGCCAGGCGCGGCAGGGGAAATACACACATGGGCTATTTACCTCACCGCCGGACCAGACGGCCGATGCCATCAGCCAGTACGCTCCGGGTCATGGACGGCTCCGCGAGATCGACGATCACGATCCCGGCGCCTCGGCATTTCGTGATGACGGTGATCGCCGATTTCTCCGCCTACCCGGCCTGGGCCAGCATGCACTCCGTCGAGATCATCGGCGAGCTCGGCGCGGACGGCCGGGCCCGGCTGGTCCGCTTCGACGTGAACGCGGGCATCTTCAGGGAGCAGCTCGTCCTTCAGTACGAGTGGAACGGCGACGAGCTGGTTCGCTGGCAACTTGCGGCGCCCGGCCCGGTGGTCTCCGCGATGTCGGGTTCCTACCTGCTCGCCGACCGAGGCGAGCGCACCGACGTGACCTTCGAGCTTGCCATCTCGGCCCGGTTCCCGCTGCCGGGCATGCTCAGGCGCCGCGCCGAGCAGATGGTCATCGACACCGCGCTGGGCAGCCTCCGGTCACGCGTGCTGGCGCTGCGCTGACACCACTGCGCGCGCCGCGATCGCAGAGCCGCGGGCCCCGGCCATATCAAGGTCGGGAACGAGCGCGATCGACGACGCCATAGCCTGCTCTTCGCGGAGGACCGTGTGCGCCCGCACCCGATCGAGGAACCAGTCGCGGAATGCGGGCGCCGCCTCGACGACACCGCCCCCCAGCAGATAGACGTGCGGATCGGTGAAGTTCGCGGCGATCGTCAGCAGCCGGCCGATCGCCATGGCCTGCTGCTCGAAGATCGCCAGCGCCAGCGGATCCCCGGCCTCCCCGTAGCCGCGGACGAGCTTGGCCGCCACCTGCAGCGGCTGGCTCGCCAGCTCGTGGCCCTCGAACCGGGTCAGCCAGTAGGGCAGCAGGTTCTTCTCGATGCCGCTGAGTGAAGCGATGCTCTCGGCATCGCCGGGCAGCCCGCAGTTGCACATCGGGATCGGCTGGCCGGGAGCTAGCAGCCCGTCCATCGGCAGCCAGATGTGCCCGAGCTCGCCGGCCATCCCGGCCGCGCCCCGGATGACCTGACCGGCCTCGACGACGCCACCGCCGAGCCCGGTTCCGACGATGACCGACACGGAGGATCGCTGCCCAGCCGTTCCCGGCCCGAAATGCTTGTGGTGTGCATACAGCGCCGCCGCGTTGGCATCGTTGTTGAATACGACGGGGATGCCGATGCGCAGCTCCAGGGCCCGGCGCACGTCGAACCCGCGCCATTCGGCGTTATCGAAGTTGGTGGCGCCCGTGGAGCAGATCACGCCGTCGGCGGTAACCGGCCCAGGCGTATCAAGACCGACCATCCGGACGGCCGCCCGCGGAATGCCGGTGAGCGCCAGCGCGTCGGCCAGCGCCTGTGCCAGTGCCTCGATCGCCTTGTCCGGGCCCTCGCGTACGCAGCTCGGGGACTCGGCCATCTCCTCGACCAGGAAGCGGCCAGCTCCATCCAGCACCGTGGCGTTGATCGTCGTGCCGCCAGCGTCGAGCCCGGCCACCACCCACTGGTCCGAATCCGTCATGAGACTGCCTCCCGCGTCCCGATGCCCGTCGGGACTTAGCTTGGCATTTGGCCGGATTCTGCGCCATATCCGCGGGCTGGCCGACCAGGGTCGTCCCGCGCTCGCATTACTTGCCCGAGGTGGCCACCATGGCTTCGAGGCCATCCGACGTGGTGGTGTAGTCGCCCACTGCGGTGCACGGGCCGCCCCTCAGGCAGGCGACCGCGAACAAGTCCGCTGACTGCGCCGAACCGGTTGCCGCGTGGGCCGGGGGACCGACGCGGACGCCGCGGCTCCACTTCCCGCGTGACTCGGTGATCGCCATGCTCAGGTCCCCGCCCTGCTCGTCCAGGTAGTCGCCGACTGCCAGGCATTCCGAAGCGGAACAGCTGACGCCGTTAAGGTTGGCGCTGGCACTGCCACCCTCGGCAGCGCCGGATGGCAGTGCGGTCAGGCCGACGCCCCGCCGCCAGCGGCCGCCCGACTCGGCCACGGTAAGCGCATCAGTCGCCGACCCGGTCACGTAGCTGCCGACGGCGACGCAGGCGCCGGGTTTGACGCAGCTGACCGAGTACAGGACGGCGAAGGGCTCTACTGTCACCGCTGGCAGCTGGATCTCGCTCGCCCGCTTCCAGCGGCCCTTCACCTCGGTAACCGCGAGCGCTTCGCCCTGGTTGTCCTTGATGGTGTAAATACCGACCGCCACGCAGTCCCCCGCCGCCGGGCAGCTCACGGCCGTGAGGTGAGCATCCGGGTTGGCCACGGCATTTGCGGGCAGCCGGATGGCGACCGCCCGCCTCCAGTGACCGCGCGACTCGGCCACGACCATCGGCTCGCCATTGCCCGCCGCGTCGGTGTAGCCGCCGACCGCCACGCAGGTTCCGCGACTGGTGCAGCTCACACCGGTCAGATACCCGACCGGGGGCTCGATCGTGCCCTTCGGCCACGCTGGCGAAAAGGCCCGGCCCCATTTGCTTCCATGGCCGGTGGCCAGAAACCCGCCGAGCCCGGCCTTGGTCGCGTCGCTGCCGACAGCCACGCACGACGTCGCAGCCGGGCAGCTGACCGACGCGATAGTTGCCCGCTGGTCCTCCGCCAGTGCACCCGCCGGCAGCCGGAGTTTGCGTTCAGATCCCCACTTGCCGGACGACTCCGCAACGATCATGGCGTCCTGACTGAACGCCGTCTTGACGTAATACGACCCGCCCGCGACGCACCTGGTCCCGCCGGAGCAGGCTACGGCGGCGAGAATGCCGCCGCCGCAACCGACAGCGGAAGGATGGCCGCGGCTGCGACTGCCACGGCGAGCGCCGTTAACCTCACGTGGCTGCGCATCTTCGAATCATCGCAGATCATTGCCGGCATCTGGGGCTGCGTTTGCTACCCCAGGGCCGGCAGCGGGCCTGTCCGCGAGGTAATCGGCAACGACGACGGCTATGACGACTGCCGCCGCGCAGCCGCTTAGCACAACAGCCGAGACGTGCGGCGCGACGAAGCCGAGCAGCACCAGTGCGACCAGGGCTGCAACCCGCTGCCATGACAGCCGGCCCCAGACGGTCAGCTTGAACGCCAGCAGTCCGGCGACGTACAGGCCGGTACCGCCCAGGATCAGCCACGACGTGGACCCGACGCCGACAGCATCGGGCCTGATGAGCACGACGTCGTCGGCGGCCGCGACGACAATGATCCCGGCGACCATGATCGGGTGGATGAAGTGAAAGGCCGATCTGCCCAGGCGGCCTGGGTCAGCTGACTGGGCGATGAGCTGCGCCCCCTCCTCCGCGCTCCGGTCGAAGTACAGCCACCACAGCGCCGCGCTGCCGATGAATGCGACCGCGAACGCTGCGATGGTCGCGGGCCGGTCCGCGTGCGGCGACGACAGCGCACCGCGCGGCCCGAGCAGCCCGGCGAGGGTCGCTCCGGTCACCACGATCGACTCGCCGAGCGCGATCAGGATGAATGCCTGGCAACGCTCGGCAAAGTGGCCGCCCTCGATGTTCCACTCCATGGTGGTGGACCGGCCGAGCCCGGGCGTGTAGAAGCCGGTAACGCCGCCGAGCAGGTCGACGCCGACAGCCAGCAACCACAGCGTGGCCCGGACCGGAACGCTCGCCGTCAGGCCGCCGCCGATTGCCAGGACTCCGCTTAGGCAGCACCAGGCCAGGATGCGCTGAAAGTTGCGGAGCAGCGCCTGGCCGCGCAGTGCCCAGACCGTGAACACGCTGCGGCCAATCTGCATGACCGCGTAGGCCAGGCCGATCAGGAGTCCGGAGTCGCCGAACGCGGTCGGCAGTGCCGCCGACATCGCGAGGCTGACCAGCATCAGGCCAAGGAGCATCAGCCGGACCGGTATTCGCTCCGGGTCGAGCCAGTTGGTCACCCATACCGTGTAGACCCACAGCAGCCACACCATCGCCAGCAGCAGCGAACCCTGCAGCGCTCCCGTCAGGCTGAGGTGATCCAGCAGGTAATGGGATAGCTGAGTGACGGCGAAGACGTAGACGAGGTCGAAGAACAGCTCGACGTTGGTGACGCGCGCTGTCCCCTCGCCACGGACGCGCAGCAGATTCCGCGGCGCGGCTTCAGCCACTGAGTCCCTCCCCGCGCCAGCCTGCCGCCCGTGTTTCAAGCATCAGCGTTTCAGGCATCAGCGGACGGCGCGGGCGGCTCGAACCGCCGGGTCCGCTTCAGCCCGGCTGCCCGCCCTCGCGCCGCGGCGACCATGGCCAGCTTGCGCGAGGCCTCGTCGATCATCTCTCCGTCCAGCATGGCGGCCCCGCGGCGCTGCACGTTCGTGTAGTACTCGTAAGCCTCGATGATCAGCTCTGCCCGGTCGTAGTCGGCCTGTGCGGGGGAGAACTCTGCGTTGACCACGTCGACCTGGCCCGGGTGCAATACCCATTTGCCGTCGAAGCCGATCGCGGCGGCGCTGGCCGCACTGGCCGTCAGCCCGTCCAGGTCTGCAATCGCGGCGAACGGGCCGTCGATCGCCTGCAGCCCGTTGGCCCGAGCCGCCACCAGGATGCGCATGTGCGCGTAGTGGAACGCGTCGCCCTGGTACCCGGCAGGCTGGGCGCCCACGGTGAGCGAGCGCATGCCGAGGCTGGCCATGAAGTCGGCGGGCCCGAAGACCAGCGCCTCGAGCCGCGGCGATGCGGCAGCAATCGCGTCTACCGCTGCCAGCCCGGCCGCGTCCTCGATCTGCGCCTCGATCCCGATCCGCCCGGCGGCAAGGCCGGTGGCCTGCTCGATCTGGCTCAGCAGCAGGTCGAGCCAGGCCACGTCGAGCGGGCCGGTCACCTTTGGCAGCACGATCGCGTCGAGCCACTCGCCGGCCTGCTCGACCACGTCAATCACGTCGCGGTAAGCCCAGCCGGTCCGGACGTCGTTCACCCGGACTGCCCTGGTCTTCGTGCGCCAGCCGCCGTCGCGAAGTGCTTGCGCCACTGCCGAGCGGCTCTGCTCCTTCTCGGCGGGCGCCACCGCGTCCTCCAGGTCGAGGAAGACCTCGTCGACCGCAAGCTCGCGCGCCTTGATCAGGAATCTGGGGTTACTGCCGGGCACCGCGAGCGTTGTCCGCCTGGACCGGTATGCGCGTGCCGTCACGCCGCCTGAGCATAGCCGGGCCGGATGTACCTGAATGGGCACGCCTGCATCCGCCGTAGCGGTGAAGGCCAGGGCGGGGAAGCGCGACGAGAAGTGCACCAGGGGCCACGAGCTGGCTGGTGACAACCTGCTGGCTTCCGGCGACTGCCGCCGGCGCTGCCGCCAGTGCCGACGTGATAGGGAGCAGGCGGCTAGCTAGCTGGAGCCGGAGGCTCTCGTGGACGCAGCGGCAGCGATTGCTTTGCGAGGCTGGCCTCCATGCCCAGCCGACTCCGGGGAATAGGTCCGCCGGGATGATCGCCGGCCCTGGCCAGCAGCTCGGCCCGGATGAGGTCGAGAGCCTTCTCCTCGCGGTCAATCGCATCCTGGACCTCGGCCAGCGCCTTCTGGACAAGCTCGCCGCGCTCGATGCCGGCAGCCATCCGCTCTACGGCCCAGTAGTCGCTGAGGAATTGCTCGCCGGCGGCAGTTGCGTCCGCCAGCGCGTTCAGGACGTCATTAGTGCCTCCAGGACCTGCCGGTCGACGGGCGCCAGTTCGGTACTGGCGTCGGCAGCCGTGAGCAGGTGCTGAACCTGGCTTTCGCGGATCTCCTGCTGATAGCGGAATAGCCTGACGGCCTTCACGTAGACGGCCGCGCGCTTGTCCCAGATGCGGCTCTGCCGGTCGGCCTCGATCTGGGCGGTCACGGTGGCCATGGCAGACTCAATCTGGGCCTTCGTGGTCGTTTCGCTCGCCTCGATCTGAGCCTTGATGTCCTGGCTGTTCCCCTCGATTGTCGCCCTGGTTGTCCTGTCCGCGCTGCGGCTGTTCACATGGGCGCCGAGCCAACTTCCGCCCACGCCGATGATCCCGCCGGCGACCACGCCGCTAACGCCAATCAGAGCCTCTGCGATACCGGAGTTCATGTGCGGCAGGTTAGTGGAGGAGTCGGTCCAGATCGTGACCATGCCCGGACCGTAGGCCAGGTGCGGTTACCGTCGGGTTGCCCAGGTGGTGCCTTGGCTTCGGGGCTCAACGTAGATGTAAGCCGGTACCTTCAATGTCGCAGAGACATTGAAGGGTATGGGCCCTGGGTCCTAACATCTAGATCCTAGATAGCTGCGCTAGTCCTTATATTGCAGCTTTGTAATTAAGGATGTACCCGGTATCCTCTTCAATCGTGGATCTGGAACGCCTGAACCGAAGCCCGGTCGGAGAGCTGGTGCCGATCACTGGCCACGATGCGAGGCATGGGGATTTCGCCTTCTTTGCGTATCTTCCACGGCCTCTTCCTGATGACATCGACCTAGCGTCGAGCACATGGACCAAGGTGGCCCAGGCGTCGAATGCCCTAGGGAGGCTCGATCAGCTGTGCGCCCAGCTCCCGGATCCGAGCCTGATCATCCGGCCCGCCCTCTTCCGGGAAGCGCTCGACACATCAGCGCTGGAGGGTACGGTCGGCGTCCTGCGCGACCTGCTGGAAGCTCAGTTGCCCAACGCGCCCTATGCGAGTCGCGAGACGGTCGAGATCAACGCCTATGTCGCTGTGGCGATGATGGCCTTCGAGATGATCAGCGAGCGGGAGATCAGCGTCGGGTTCCTGTGCGAGCTGCAGGCGAGGTTGTTCCGCGATACGGAGGACAAGCCCGAGGACATCGGCCGCCCTCGCCGCAACCAGGTCTGGATCGGAGAGAAGAACCGCCCGATCCAGGAAGCAAGGTTCGTGCCGCCGCCGCCAGACGACCGCCTCCGCTCGGGCCTCGATTCCTGGCAGGGCTGGGTGCAGAGCGAACACCAGAATCTAGACCCCTTGGTGCGCGCTGCGATGGCGCACTACCAGTTCGAGACCTTGCATCCGCTCGGCGATGGGAACGGGCGCATCGGCAGGCTGACTGTAATCCTCCAGCTGCTTAAATCTGGAGTCATCAAGCAGCCAGCGATTACGCTCTCGCCCTGGCTGCTGAAGAACCGAGCCCAGTATCAGGATGAGCTGCTTGCCGTCAGCTGCACGGGCAACTGGAATCCTTGGGTCAGCTTGCTCTGCGAAGCCGTCACCGCGCAGTGCGGATCACTGATTCTTGGTGCCCAGCGGCTGATCGACTGGCTCGCTGAGTCGCGAAGGAAATTGGACAGGCGGCGCTGGACAGGCGTGATCTACCGCGTGCTCGAAGGCCTCGTCGAATGGCCAGTCACCAGCGCCTCCAGTATCGCGGAGCGGTACAAGATCGCATCTCCGAGTGCTAACAGCATCATCGGGCACTTGGTCGAGGAGGCCATCCTGACGGAGCTGACGGGCCGTAGTTACGGCCGGTCCTTCGGTGCGCTGGAAATCATGCGGATCGTCGAAGAAATCTAGATCGCGGAATCGCCGGGCGGCAGCCCGCGTCAAGCCGGGAGCGTCTCGAAGTGACCACAGACCAAACGGTCGTCCCGCCGGGCGTGCCCGGCCACAGCGGCGGCACTGCAAGCATCCGGAGGCAGCCGACCCGGATCGACGATGACGGCATGATCAGGAGCGGCTACAACAACGTGTTCGAGGTGATGTGCCCGGCATGCGGTGACAGTGCCGACCTGAACTATGACGCCGCGGCGCCGGACATTCAGAAGCTCCGCGGGCCGTACGAAGACCGGGAGTCTGCGCTAACAGCACTGGAGCTCCACCTCGGCTACAACACCGCGCGCACTCGCCTCGCGCGCGAGCTCGGCCTCACCTGACAGCGAGACGCCGTACCCCTCCTCCTCCAGCGCCTCGGCTGCCTCGGTCAACCGGGCAGCGATACGCCGAAGCCGAGCGGCATCCTTTGCGCCGGGCGCGTAGTCGGCGGCGGCGGTCAGGTCGGCCGCCGCCTGGGTCAGTGTCCGGGCCGTGCCGGGAGCCCAAACTCGGGAGCCAAACGTCGCGGCCGGGACCGGCGGAGCAGGGATCAGGCTGGACTTGCCGCCGCCGCTGGCCTGGGCGGGATGGACTGAGGTGGAGAGGCACGGAGGCCACCGCCGTACCATGGGGCCATGCCCACAGACTCAGTGCCAGCAGCATCCGGCGTTGCCCTCCCGACGCCAGAGCAGGTCGCTCAGGCGCTCTCGACCGTGCAGGATCCGGAGATTCACCGCCCGATCACCGAGCTGGGCATGGTGAAGAGCATCGAGGTCACGCCCGGCGGCGTGGTGCTGGTCGGCGTGTGGCTCACGGTCTCGGGCTGTCCGCTGCGGGACACCATTACCAGGGACGTGACAACCGCGGTCAGCAAGCTGCCAGGCGTCACAGCGGTCCGGGTCGATCTGGACGTGATGAGCGAGGAGCAGCGGCGTGAGCTGCAGACCAAGCTGCGCGGCGGCAAGCCGGAGAAGGAGATCCCGTTCGCCAAGCCGGGCTCGCTGACCAAGGTCTACGCGATCGCGAGCGGCAAGGGCGGCGTGGGCAAGTCGTCGGTGACGGTCAACCTGGCCGTCGCGCTGGCCGCACTCGACCTGAAGGTCGGCCTGCTGGACGCGGACATCTACGGGCACTCGGTGCCGCGGATGCTGGGCGTCACGGACCGCCCGACGCAGGTCGAGCAGATGATCATGCCGCCGACTGCGCACGGCGTCCGGACCATCTCCAGCGGCATGCTGAAGAAGGGCAATGAGCCGCTACCGCTGCGGGGCCCGATCCTGCACCGGCTGCTGCAGCAGTTCCTTGCCGACGTCTTCTGGGGCGATCTGGACATCCTGCTGCTTGACCTGCCGCCGGGCACGGGTGACGTCGCGATCTCGGCCGCCCACCTGGTACCGGGCAGCGAGCTGCTCGTGATCACCACACCGCAGCTGGCCTCGGCCGAGGTGGCCGAGCGGGCCGGGTCGCTGGCTGTCCAGCTGCATCAGCGGGTCGTGGGCGTGATCGAGAACATGTCATATCTGCCGTGCCCGCATTGCGGCGAGCGAGTCGACGTGTTCGGCGCCGGCGGCGGCGTCGCGGTTGCGGAGACGCTGACCAGGCTCACCGGCGCCCCAGTACCGCTGCTTGGCGAGGTGCCGATCGACCCCAGGCTCCGGGAGGCGGGCGACTCCGGGGTGCCGCTGGTGCTGTCCGACCCGGACACGCCGGCCTCGCAGCAGCTCCGGAAGGTTGCCGAGAGCCTGGCCGGCCGCTCACGCAGCCTGGCCGGTCGGCAGCTGGGCCTGACTCCGCTCTGACCCTGGCTAGGTGGCTTCGGCGTCGTATGGCGGCTGCTCGCCTGGCGACAAGGTCACAGTCGGGGCGGGCCGGTTTGTCAGTATTGTCCCATTACTACCGTTAGCCCCGTTACTCGATCCCGAGTCGGAGAGGCTGCTGATCCCGAGCGGGTCGGTCCCGATATCGTCCAGCAGGTGCTTGCGGACAAAGCGCTTCGGGTTGATGTCGTTGAGATCAAAATCACTGAACTCGGGGCCGAGGTTCTGCTGCAGTTCCGACCGGGCTCCGTCGGCCATCCTGCGCAGCTGCCTGAGGGCCTGGCCAGCCTGGGCAGCCATGCTAGGGAGCCGTTCCGGCCCGAAGACGACGAGCGCGATAACGCCGAGCACCACGAGCTTCGGCAGATCCAGGTCAAACACCGGCAGGCTCCCGAGAGCTAGGACCATGCAGGCCATAGCCCGCCCTGACAGCGTAGCCGCTTAGCCCCCTGCTTCAGAATCCCGCAACTCAGCCGGCCACCGACCACCGGTCAGGATCCGGCCGAGCCGAGCGTGATCCTGGCCTCTCGAGCTTGTCCGTGCCGAAGGTAGCTCAACCTGACGGTCGAGCCCGGCGCCAGCGACCTGATCGCATCGAGCAGCGAGTCGGGCGTCGTGATCGGCCGGCCGCCCAGCTCGGTGATGATGTCCCCAGCTCGCAGGCCAGCCCGGGCAGCCGGGCCGCCCGGGATCACGGCCGGGCCACCGCGCTGGCCTATCTGCTCGATCTGCGCGCCATTCCCGGCAAAGCTCTGATTCAGTGCGGCGCCGATCACCGCGTGGGAGGCGCGTCCGGTCCGGATAAGCTGCACGATGACCCGGCGGGCCTGATCGACCGGGATGGCGAAGCCGAGGCCAATGCTGCCCCCCTGCGCACCGGTCATGGGGTCGTTGCCGAGCGTCTCGATCGCCGCGTCGACGCCGATGACCTGGCCGCGGGCATTCACCAGCGGCCCCCCGGAGTTGCCGGGGTTGATGGGTGCATCCGTCTGGATCGCGTCGTAGAAGACCTGGGGTGACGTGCCGCTCCCCGCACCCGGCTGCACCGGGCGGTTCACGGCACTGACGATTCCGCTGGTCACGGTATCGGCCAGGCCGAGCGGCGAGCCGATGGCAATGACCGGGTCACCGACGTCGACACTGGCCGAGTTGCCGAGCGTCAGGGCCGGCAAGCCGGTCATGCCCGCCACCCGGAGCACGGCGATGTCGGAATACGGGTCGCGGCCGACGAGCTGGCCGGGCGCCGACTTGCCGTTGCTGAAGTACACCCGGAGCGTGGTGTTACGGGCGTCCCCGTCGAGGGTCACGACGTGGTTGTCAGTAACGATGTAACCACCGTTGATCACGAATCCAGAGCCCGTTCCCTCGCCCCCGTTGACCTTGATCATCACGACCGCCGGCGTATCCCGCGCAGCTATGCCGGGGATTGAGTCGGCCGGGCGATGGGCCGGCCTGGGCAGCGGCACCGCGCCCAGGTTGTAGGTGGGGTCGGTATGGCCAGCGAATTCGGTTACTGCCACCAGCCCGCCGGCGATGCCACCGAGCAGCGTGCAGGCAAGCGCGAGCCCGGAAATGCCTGCCGCTAGCCGCCAGCTCCAGCGCTGCCCGCCCCGCATCGGCGGGTCGGTTCGGCCGGGGCCCGAGGCGGTGGCGGCTGGTATGCCGGAATCCGCTGAATCTGCGAACCAGTCGAAGCGGCCGAAGTCACTGGCGCGGTCGGGCACCCGGCCTGCGCCATCACGCGCAGGCTGATCGGACATTCCGGCGCCTCCCCGTGACGGCCCCCGAGGTCAGGCGACCAGCCGTCCTTCGTGGGGTTATCCCCTCAACGGGGCGGGAGTAGGCACCGAAAGCGCGGTTACGGCAGGCCCGACGCCGTCGCGGAAGGCGCCGGTTGCGCGCGCTCGCGCTGTCCAAGCCGGCTGCCGTGAGCATTCATGAGCTGCTGCGGGACCACCAGCACGTCGACCGAGGGAGTAGCGGGGGATGACGGTGCTTGGGCCTGCGGCTCGCCGCCGGCGATGAAGGCGGCCGTGCCGAGGCCGGCCAGGAAGACGATCAGCGACCCGGCCAGAAAGTACTTGCCGACGCGTTGCTCTGGCCTGCTGCCCTGAGCGGGGACTGGCCACCCGCCGGCCGGAGCGGCCTGCGGCCAGGCCGCCTCACCCATCGGCATCCGGTCGGCCAGGATCGACTCGCTCAGGCCGATCAGCCGGCCGGTAAGGCCAGCGCCCGCCACCGTCTCGCCGAGAGCATTCATCCGCCGCTTGAGCATGCGCAGCGCCGCGACCTCGTCCTGGCAGGAGCCGCATCCGCCGAGGTGGATCAGGACGCGCTCTCGCTCGTAGGCCTCGAGCTCGCCATCGATCAGGGCAGACAGCCGCTGCCCGAGGTGGCTCATGGCTGGCCGCCCTGCGGCACCGGCACGTCCATCTGCAGTCTCGGCTGCGGCACCGGAGCGCCGCGACGGCCCGGCCTGCGATGCTCCAGAGCCTGGCGCAGCTGCGCCCGGCCACGATGAATCCTGCTGCGGACGGTGCCGAGCTTCACGCCGAGAGTGTCAGCGATCTCCTCGTAGGACAGGCCCTCGATATCGCAGAGGATGACGGCCGCACGGTACTCGGGCGCCAGCGCCATGAGCGCGGCGTGAATATCGCCGTCGAGATGCCGGTCGTCAAATGCCTGGGCAGGTGTGGGCTCGGAGCCGCCAAGGCGTGACTCGGTCTCGTCGGCCAGCCCCTCGAACCTGATCCGCTGGCGCCGCCGCGCCATGTCGAGGAAGAGGTTCGTCGTGATCCGGTGCAGCCATCCCTCGAACGTGCCGGGAATGTAGCT
>Ga0335073_10001393_pt1 | contig 32200 bp, 26 predicted proteins | sample Lox_Sample_22_FD_207093 | JGI IMG/M metagenome (GOLD analysis project Ga0335073, IMG submission 207093) | Soil microbial communities from Loxahatchee National Wildlife Refuge, Florida, United States - Lox_Sample_2.2 | ecosystem: Environmental > Terrestrial > Soil > Wetlands | place: USA... | reverse complement strand
CGTCGCAGCGAGTGTCGTTCGGCACATCCGGTCACCGGGGCAGCGCGCTGCGGCTGTCGTTCAACGAGGATCACATCGCGGCCACTACCCAGGCCATCTGCGAGCACCGGGCGGCTGCGGGCATCACCGGGCCGGTCTTCATCGGCCGGGATACTCACGCGCTGTCGGAGCCGGCCATGGTCACCGCGCTCGAGGTGCTCGCGGCCAACGGGGCCGAGATGCTCGTCGACAGTCGCGACGGCTTCACGCCGACGCCGGCGCTGTCCCGCGCGATCATTGCCTATAACACTGACCGCACCGCTGGCCGTGCCGACGGCATCGTCATCACGCCGTCACACAACCCGCCCGAAGACGGCGGCTTCAAGTACAACCCGCCCGACGGCGGGCCTGCGGGCGCGGACATCACCACAGCGATTCAGGCGCGCGCGAACGAGTTGCTGGCGGGCGGCCTGCGGGAGGTCCAGCGCATCCCGGTCGCCAGGGCCAGGCGCGCGGCCGGCCGGTTCGACTTCCTCGGTGAGTACGTAGCGGCGCTTCCGTTCGTCATCGACATGGCGGCGATCAGGGCCGCGCACGTACGGATCGGGGCGGACCCTCTCGGCGGCGCGAGCGTGGCTTACTGGGGCGAGATCGCCGAGCGATACGAGCTCGAGCTGACCGTGGTGAACCCGGTGGTGGATCCGACGTTCCGGTTCATGACGCTGGACTGGGATGGCCGCATCAGGATGGACTGCTCGTCACCGAACGCGATGGCATCGCTGATCGGGCGGCGCACTGACTTCGCGGTCGCCACCGGCAACGACACCGACGCCGACCGGCATGGCATCGTCACGCCGGACGCGGGGCTGATGAACCCCAATCATTACCTCGCCGCCGCGATCGAGTACCTCTACCGGCATCGGGAGGGCTGGCCGGCCGAGGCCGGCGTCGGCAAGACGATGGTCAGCTCGTCGATCATCGACCGGGTCGCCGACGAGTGCGGCCGGCGCCTGGTGGAGGTACCGGTCGGGTTCAAATGGTTCGTGCCCGGCTTGCTCGACGGGAGCGTCGCGTTCGGCGGCGAGGAGAGTGCGGGCGCCTCGTTCCTGTGCCGGAACGGCCAGCCGTGGACGACGGACAAGGACGGGATCATCCTGGACCTGCTCGCGTCCGAGATCATCGCGGTGACCGGCAGCTCGCCGAGCGCGCACTACCGGACGATCGCCGACCGGCTTGGGGACCCGTCCTACGCGCGCATCGACGCGCCCGCCAGCCGGGAGCAGAAGGCGGTACTGGCCAAGCTGTCACCAGACCAGTTCCCGGCCGGTGAGCTGGCGGGCGAGCCGGTGCTGGCGCGGCTGACCGCAGCGCAAGGCAACGGCGAGCCGCTCGGCGGGATCAAGGTGGTGACCGAATCTGGCTGGTTCGCCGCCCGGCCGTCAGGCACCGAGGACGTCTACAAGCTCTACGCGGAGTCCTTCCGCGGGCCTGGCCACCTGGCCCGGATCCAGAGCGAGGCTCGGCAGTTGCTGGCCAGCGTGCTCGGCTAACGCCGGCCGGCGCGAAGGCTCGGGCCGGCCGGCGCTGCTTACTGGCGCTGCGCCTACCGGCGCAGTGACTTGGCCCGGGCCAGGATGGTCCGTTCTGACGGGTTGCCGTGCGCCAGGAAGGCGATATCCCGGACGAACTGCCCGAGATCGGGCGTGCCCCACCCGGAGGCAGCGTCCCAGCCAGGTGTCGCGGAGTAGCCGGTCACGCCGTTCTCGGAGTTGTTGCCCACGGTGATGTCGTGGAAGCCGATACCGGCCGCTCCGAGTGCGTAGACATAGGGGTTGAGAAGGCCGAGCGGGTGCCCGGCTAGCTGGTCGAGGTCGGCCACGAGGCCGGCCCAGTCAGGCGATCCCTCACTGGTGCCGCCGATCGTGTAGTAGCCAGCGTTGCTGGCGCCAAGGAACGACAGGTAGACGAGGACCGGGGTGTTGGGGTCGGCGTTCCATGAGATGTCAGGAACGCCGCGGTAACCGCCGAGCAGACGCTGGTCTGAGGCCGGCAGCACGCGCTGGTAGGCCGGCTCCCGGAAGTACTCGCTGATGCCGCCGCCACTGGCGCCGCCGTCAGAGTTCCAGACGGTCTCGGACTGGTAATCGCCGTTCGTGTCGGCATACAGGCTCGTCCCGCCGACTGCTGTGACCAGCGGCGAGGAGGCCGGGAAGTTCACCGTCGGGAACGGGTAGAACGTGGTTCCGTCCTGCTCGACATTCGACGCGCCGTTGTCGCCGGTCGAGGCGAGCACCGTGACGCCCATGGCAGCGGCGCGGCCGTAGGTTTCCGAGAACTGCCGGAAGACCTGCTGGCCGGCCGGAGTGAACAGCGTGTTCTCGGTGGCGCCCCAGCTTTGCGAGATGACCTGGCCGAGGTGATGGTCCAGCGCGTAGTTCTCGACAGCGTCGAACTGAGGCATGCCCTGGACGCCTTCGGTCTCGTCGACGGGGCTGGTCAGCAAGACGATGCTCGCGTCCGGCGCCATCGCGTGCGACCATTCCACGTCGAGTGTCGTCTCAGCGGCCCAGCCGACTTGGTCAGGGATGGCCGTGGGGTTATACGGCACCGTGCCCAGTGGTGAGACGATCTTGAAGGATGGCGGCGCGGGCAGGCCGTAGCCAGCGTCGAAGCTCGCCAGGTCAGCTGCGATCGTGGGGCTGCCGAACGAGTCCACGATCACAATCGTCTCGCCGGCGCCGTCATATCCCCTGCTGACGAGCTTGTCTACGCCGTAGGCGTGCCGGATCTCCTGCGGGCTGTAGCAGGGTGAATCGAAGTTGGCCCGGCAGAAGGCGTCTGTCGGCGCCTGTGAGCCGGCCTCGACCAGCTTCATGCCGTCGGGCAGCGGGTGTGCGACGAGCGCACCGGTGTGTGTGCGGCCGGCCGCGCTTGCGCCGCCGGCTGCCATCATCGAGGCCAGACCGAGTAGTAAGGCCGCGCCGGTAATGGACGCGGCCATGTGCTTTCCGGGCATAAATGCCCTCCCTCCTGGCAGACCACAGTCGTTGGGGTCGAAGGCGAAACTACTCGCAAATCGCGTCGGTGACGAGGGTGTCACCGGCCACCGCGCGAAGCTCCCTCGCGGGCGCGGACAGTAGCCTCTTCGTCCCGCACGCGCTGCGGGGACCACTCTGGCTCGGTGAAGCTCATCTCGCTGCGCGGCGCCTGCCTGATCGCGTCCCTGGCAGCGGGCGTAGGACGCGAGCAAATCTTCAGGGCGGGCCGGGCATAACGGTCCAAGGTGATCATCCTGCTTGGTCGTGGCCGCGAGCGCGACCGTGATTCGATGGACGTTCGGGCCGCGGATGGGGGAGCGATGAGAGTGCCAGCGGTCGTCGTCAACCCGAGCCGGGCCGGCGACCTGGACCGGCTGCGGCGGCGCTGTCAACGGAGCGCGGCAGAGTATGGCTGGGCGCCGCCGCGGTTCTTGCTGACGTCCAAGGCGGATCCGGGTGCCGGGGCGGCTCGCGGCGCAGTCGAGGCAGGCGCCGAGCTTGTCATCTGCGTCGGCGGTGACGGAACCGTGCGCGAGTGCGCGCAATCAATGGCCGGAACCGGCGTGCCGCTGGCGATCGTGCCGGTCGGGTCGGCGAACCTGACGGCCAGGGCACTGCGCGTGCCTGCCGGGCTGGATGCGGCGCTTGGTAATGCGTTCGGCGGCCGCGATGCGCTGATCGACACCGCAACGGCCGACGGCGTGCTGTTTACCGCGATGGCCGGGATCGGCCTGGACGCTGCCGTCGTCGGCGCGACGCCCGATGCCGTCAAGCGACTGGCGGGCTGGCCGGGCTACGCGGCCGCGGCGGTGAGCCAGCTGCTGCGCCGCCCGGCCGCGTTCACCGTGCGGCTGGATGGCGGTGAGCCGCTGACGAGGCGCGCCAGGTCCGTCACGGTCGGAAACTCGGGCGCGCTGCCGGGCGGCTTTGTGATCCTGCCGGACGCGCGCGTCGACGACGGCGTGCTCGACGTTCTGATCCTGGCCCCGTCGGGACTGGTCGGCTGGATCAATGTCGGCGTGCGGGTCGCGGTGCGCAGCGGCGCCGATGACCACCAGCTACAGCGCTACCGAGCCCGCCACGTCGAGATACACGCGGACGCGGAGCTGCCGAGGCAGATCGATGGCGAGCTCATCAGCCGCGGTCGCTCGCTGACCGTGGCCGTCCTGCCGGGTGCTTTGCTGGTCCGAGTGCCTGCCTAGGGCCGCTGCGCACGTTCACGGCCTGCAGCTTGCCGCTCGCGGACCGGACGAACAACCACTGGCTATCGGGCGACCAGGCCATCGTCTGGCTCGAGGCGTCCTGATTCACCGGGACCGCGATCGGCTTGACGGCTCCCGAGGCGAGACTGAGCACGGAAGCTAGCTGGCAACGACACTGTCAGCGGCCAGGCCGAACAGTTCCCATCATCGCCCCGCGGGATTACCCGCAAGCTCAGCGGATCACGGCTCGGGGCTCCAGAGCGGCTCACCGATCTCGAAGCCGATCGGGGTGCCCCAGGTGTTGCGGTAAGCCACTTCGTGCACCGGCCGCCGCGGCGCGACGCCCCAGCGCCCCGTCGGGTAGCCGAGCGACACCAGGCAGGCCATGGTCCAGCCCTTGCCGGCCGGCACGCCGAGGATCTCCAGGGTCTGCTCGCCGTGGAAGATGCCCAGTACCGAAGTCAGCGAACTGCCGACTCCGTCGGCGCGGGCCGCCAGCTGAGCGCTCCACACGGCCGGAAAGATGGAGCCCCCGGAATTGTCGCCGCGCGCGAATGCGGCCAGGAATAGCGGCACTTCCTCGAAGTGATCGGCGAGGTGCTGCGCCGACGCCTGCACGCGCAACAGCGAGGCACTCTGCGGGTCGTGAGGCGTGGATTTCGCGTCGTCGAGCCGTTCGCGATAGAAGGTCTCCCAGAGCGTGGCAATCGCGTCCCGGTACAGCGGCCCCAGTTTGGCCTTGACATCGGGGCTGTCGATCAGCAGGAACCGCCAGTTCTGTGAGTTGCCGCCACTCGGTGCCCTGATAGCCGCGTCGAGTATGCGCTCCTGGACGTCTTGCGGGATCGGGTCTGGCTTGACTCGTCGCATCGCCCTGGTCGTGTAGAGCGCCTCACGAATATCCATCTCTTTCACCCTCCCGGTCCCGCTGCCTGGACCGGATAATGCCATACGCAAGTGCAGACCACCGGCAGTGCAGAACGGAGAGCAAGCATGAAAGGCTTCCGCAACTTCTTGCTGCGCGGCGACGTGATCGTCGTTGCGGTGGGCTTGATCGTGGCGCTGGCATTCAGCACGGTGATCAGTGCCTTCACTACCAGCGTCATCAACCCGCTGATCGCGCGCGCGGAAGGCGCACACGCGATCGGTCTCGGCTGGCAGCTTGGCTCGAACGGCAACACCACGACGTTCCTGAACATCGGCTCGTTCATCTCGGCGGTGGTCTACTTCGTCATCTTCATGGCCGTCGTGTACTTCGTGATCGTCGTGCCGTACAAGGTGATCTCGGCTCGGCGCGGGGTCACCGTGTTCGGCGACCCGCCGCCGGTGAAGACCTGTCCCGCCTGCCTGTCCTCCGACCTGCCGGCAGCCGCGACAAAGTGCAAGTACTGCGGCACCGACCAGCCGGCCCCGGCCGCGGGGACGTAGCCGGGGCCGTAGATCCGGCCGGCCCGTATGTTTGCACTATGGACTACACCCACCTTGGCCGCAGCGGCGCTTCTGTCAGCAGGATCTGCCTGGGCACGATGAACTTCGGCGCGCACACCGAGCCGGACGACGCGCACCAGATCATGGACCACGCCCTGGAGCAGGGCATCAACTTCTTCGACACGGCGAACACCTACGGCCGCCCCCGCGCCGAAGGAGTCACCGAGTCGATCGTCGGCGACTGGCTGACGGCCGAGCCCGGCCGCCGGGACAAGATCGTGCTGGCAACCAAGCTCTACGGCGGCAAGGGTGACTGGCCCAACGACAGGTTCCTCTCCGCGATCAACATCCGGCAGTCCTGCGAGGCGTCGCTGCGGCGGCTGAAGACCGACCACATCGACCTGTACCAGATGCACCACGTGGACCGCTCGACAAGCTGGGACGAGATCTGGGAAGCGATGGCGGTACTGCGCGCTCAGGGGAAGGTGCTCTACGTCGGCTCGTCGAACTTCGCCGGCTGGCACATCGCGCAAGCGCAGGAGACGGCGCGCCGGCGCGGACCGCTGGGCCTGGTCAGCGAGCAGAGCTTGTACAACCTGGCCGAGCGGACGGTCGAACTCGAAGTCCTGCCCGCCTGCCAGGGGTACGGGCTGGGTGTACTGCCGTGGAGTCCGCTGCACGGCGGCCTGCTCGGCGGCGTGCTGGCCAAAGAAAACGGACCGCGCAGCGGCGCCGGACGGTCAGCTGAGATGCTGGCCGAGCGGCGCCCGCAGATCGAGGCGTACGAGGCATTCTGTACCGAGCTCGGCCACGAGCCGGCTCAGGTCGCACTGGCCTGGCTGCTGCACCAGCCGGCGGTGACCGCGCCCATCGTCGGTCCGCGGACGCTCGGGCAGCTGAAAAGCGCGATCATGGCCGAGCACATCAGCCTGGACGAGAAAGCACTGGCCCGGCTGGACCAGATCTTCCCCGGCCCCGGCGGCGCCGCGCCTGAGGCTTACGCCTGGTGAGCTCTGGCCGGCCGGCTTAATAGCCGGGCGAGACCGAGCCGGGCGGCGGGATGGTACCGGGTCCTGACACGTTGCACGCGGATACGGCGTGTCCGCCGTCGGAGAGTAGCAGTCCTTCCAGGAAATCCCGGCCGAGTTCAGCGCGTCGAAGATGGTTCCGTTCGCTGGATAGTCGGTGAGCGCCGGCTCGGTGTCGTCAATCTGCCCGATGGACGTCGCGGCGATGAGGTACCGCCGGTTGGGGTACGTCTGGCCGAGCACCGAGCAGAAGTACCGGTCGGCATCGGGAAGACGCTGGCCATCGAGTAGTAGAACGGCTGGTCGGCGCCGTCCCAGTAGCCCATCGCGCTAGGTCCGCTGTCAGAGATGACGAAGCCGTCGTTGCGGCCGTCGTCAAACTGGATGCGGGCTCGCCGAACAGTCGCGATCGTAGGCTTGAGAACTGGCCGGAAAATAGCATCTAAGGTGAACATTTGGTGCTCCCGCGCCGGCCGGTAACATCCTCCGCATGCCTCCCTGCACGGCAATCGAGCCCTATGCGTCGGGGCTGCTCGACACCGGTGACGGGAACCTCGTGTACTGGGAGACCTGCGGGAATCCCGACGGCGTGCCAGCGCTGATCGTGCACGGCGGCCCCGGGTCGGGCTGCAGGCCAGCCCACCGCCGGACCTTCGACCAGGACAGGTTCCGCACCATCCTGTTCGACCAGCGCAACTGCGGCCGGAGTCTGCCGCATGCCAGCCATCTTGCGGCGGACATGAGCCTGAACACGACCGGGCACCTGCTGGCCGACATGGAGCAGCTGCGCGAGCACCTCGGCGTCGACAGGTGGCTGCTAGAGGCAGCGTCGTGGGGCGTGACGCTGTCGCTGGCCTATGCCGAGCGGCATCCAGACCGGGTCAGCGGATTGCTCCTGAGCAGCGTCACCACTACCCGGAAGCTGGAGATTGACTGGCTGTACCGGGGCGTCGGCCGCTTCTTCCCCGAGGCGTGGGCCCGGTTCCGCGACTTTCCTGGCCTGGCTGAGTCCTACCGGCTGCCGACCGAAAGCGAGCCGCCCATCTCGGGCCTGCTGCAGGCATACGCGCAGCTGATGGAAGACCCCGACAGCGAGGTCCGCTCGCGGGCAGCAGGCGAGTGGCTCGCCTGGGAAGACGCCGTCATCTCGCAGGAAAGCAACGGCCATCCCGGTGCCTACAGCGACCGGCCCGACGACGCGAAGCTGGCTTTCGTTCGGATCTGCTCCCACTACTTCAGCCGCGACGCCTTCCTGCCCGACGGCATGCTGATCCGCGAGGCAGGCAAGCTAGCAGGCATTCCCGGTGTCCTCATCCACGGCCGCAACGACCTCGGCGGACCCGCATACACAGCGTGGGAACTTGCCCGCGCCTGGCCCGGAGCGGAGCTCATCATGGTCGAGGACTCTGGCCACACCGGCAGCCCGACTATGGGCCAGCAGTGGCGCTTCGCTGCCGACCGCATATATCAGCAGATCGTCAGTCAGCGAGGCTGAGCTTTGCGTCGCGAGCCACCACGGGCTCTAGCCGAGGAACGATAGTCGCACCTGACGGTCTGAATTGTCAGTATTCAGATCGACAATTGCGACCGCCTGCCAGGTGCCCAGCGCCATCTTGCCGCCGATCACCGGGATCGTCGCGTACGGCGGCACCAGGGCCGGCAGCACGTGCGAACGACCATGACCGCGGGAGCCGTGCGCATGCCGCCACCGGTCGTCGGCGGGCAGCAGTTCCTCGAGCGTTGCCAGCAGGTCGTCGTCACTGCCGGCGCCGAGCTCGAGGAGCGCGACACCAGCGGTGGCGTGCGGCACGAACACGTGGAGCAGGCCGTCACCGCGGCCCGACGACTCATGAACGAACTGGTCGCACTGCCGGGTGATGTCGAGGACGGCTGGCTGGCGCCCGGTGTGCAAGTCGAAGGTCGTCGTCTTCATGGCAGCAGCATCGCAGAGGCAGCAGCGTCCGCCTGAGCGGGCTGGCCCGGTCAGGTGCGCAGGTAGGAGGCGCCGTTGAGATCGAGGATGGCGCCACTGGCCCAGCCCGCTTCGGGCGAGGCGAGAAAAACGACCGCGGCGGCGATCTCCTCGGGCTGCGCGACCCGGCCGAAGGGGCTCTGCGCCCGGATCGCGTCGCCGCTCGGACCGTCCAGATGAGCCGCGGCCATGTCGGTCTGCACGAATCCCGGCGCGACGGCGGACACCGTGATGTTGTGCGGTGCGAGGGCGACCGCCAGGGACTGGCCGAGCGCGTTGAGGCCAGCCTTGCTCGCCCCGTAAGCCGGCTGGCCCGGTTCGCCGCGGAACGCGCCCCGCGATGAGACGTTGACGATCCTGCCGCCGCCGCGGGCAATCATGTGCTGGACGGCGCACCAGGTCACGTTCGCGGCGCCGATGAGGTTGAGCCCGATGGTGTCCTGCCACGCCTGCTGCCACTGCCCGTACGAGACGTCGGTGACCAGATGCGCGGACCGGCCGTAGCTGGCAGCGTTGTTCACCAGCACGTCGAGGCCACCGAGGCGGCTCGCCGCCTCGTCGACCATAGCCTGCACGGCAGCCGGGTCGGTGATGTCCGCCTGCACAACGACGTGGCCGTGGCCGGGCAGCCCGGCCAGCACCTGAGCGGCCAGGTCCGGCGAGTCGCGGTGGTGGATCGCGACGTTGTCCCCTGCTGTCGCGAACGCCTGCGCTACGGCCCTGCCGATGCCCCTCGAGGAGCCCGTTACCAGAATCTTGCGATTAGTCACTCGCTGACCTTAACGTCAGCGCATGGCGCCGAACACCTCACCCGCGAGCGAAGCGGGCCGGGCTGTCCGCAGCGCGGCCGACGAGTTCGTGCGCCAGGCAGCAGAGCTGAACCCGCTGCTCGCGACGACCCTGGGGCTGCCAGACTGGCAGGACGAGCTGCCTGATCTGTCTCCGGCCGGCCATGACGCCGCCGAGCAGCTGCAGCGCGCGACGCTCAGCCGGCTGGGTGAGCTGGAACGGAACGGCTTCACTGGTGCGGACGAGCGGCGGTGCGCTCGCCTGCTGCGCGAGCGGCTGGAGACTGAGCTCGCGATCGGCGCGGCTGGTGAGCACCTCCGGGCGATCTCCACTATCTTCGGGCCGCCGCAGCAAGTGCGCGGCAGCTTTCTGCTGATGCCGGCGGCAACCGCCGACGACTGGGCGATTATCAGCCGCCGCATGGCGAAGGTCCCCGCCGCGCTGGCCGGCTACCGCGAGTCCCTCACCGAAGGCTCCGCACGCGGCTTGCACGCGGCGCCGCGCCAGGTCGAGACCGTTGCCGGCCAGCTGGCGGACTGGCAGGCGACCGGCGGAGGGCGGGGGTGGTTCACCGACTTCGCAGCCGGAGCGCCGGCCGGCACGCCTGGCTCGCTCCGGGCCGGGCTTGATGCGGCAACCGCCGCGGCCGACGCGGCCGTTGCCGGGCTGCGCGACTGGCTACTGAGCGACTACCTTCCGGCGGCGGCCGGCACTCCGGACGGGGTGGGAGAGGAGCGCTATCTGACCGCTGCCCGCCGCTGGAACGGGACAGCGCCCGATCTTGCGGAGGCTTACGACTGGGGCTGGTCCCAGTACCGGCAGATCATGGCCGACATGCGGGCGGAGGCGGGCCGGATACTGCCCGGATCGGCGCCTCGGGAGGCAATGGAGTACCTGGATAGCCACAGCGAAGTAGTCGACGGGGTCGACGCCGTCCGAGAGCGGTTGCAGGAAATCATGGACCAGGCCATGGCTGGCCTGTCCGGGACGCACTTCGAGCTGGCCGGCCCGATCAAAGTCGTCGAGGCGCGGATCGCACCGCCTGGCAGCGCGGCCGCGCCCTACTACACCGCTCCGTCGCACGACTTCTCCAGGCCGGGCCGTACCTGGCTGCCGACGATGGGCAAGAGCACGTTCCCGATGTGGAGCCTGATCAGCACCTGGTATCACGAGGGCGTGCCTGGTCACCATCTGCAGCTCGCGCAGTGGCGCTACCTTGCCGGTCAGTTGTCGGTGTACCAGACCAGCCTTGGTGGCGTCAGCGCGTGCTCGGAGGGCTGGGCGCTGTACGCCGAGCGGCTGATGGACGAGCTGGGCTTCCTTGACGGACCGGGCTGGCGCCTGGGCTACCTCGACGGTCAGCTCATGCGCGCCATCCGGGTGATCGTCGACATCGGCATGCACCTGGGGCTGCCGGGCCGGGGCGACTGGGCGCCGGGCGCGGGACAGCCGTGGACGCCAGAGCTCGCGCTGGAATTCTTCGTCTCGCACAGCGGGCGGCTGCCGGAGTTCGCGGCCAGCGAGATCGTCCGCTATCTCGGTGCGCCCGGCCAGGCGATCAGCTACAAGCTGGGAGAGCGCGCCTGGCTGGCCGGGCGGGACGCCGCGCGAGCGGCCCGCGGCGACAGTTTCGACCTCAAGTCCTGGCATATGGCAGCGCTGTCGCTTGGCGCACTCGGCCTCGACGACCTGGCCGGCGAGCTGGCTCAGCTCTGACCATTGCGGGCTACCTGCCCTCGCGCTCGCAGGTCGGCGCGGACCAGGGTGCCGAGCCGGCGCGTCTCGTGGTGGTCGATCAGGGCGCCGGCGACGGCGCCGGTCAGCAATGGCGCGAGCGCGAGTGTGCTCTGCCCGGCTTTGGCCAGCAGGCGGCGTTCTAGCCTGCGCCGCAGCGGGGAGCCGACGGCGAGAGCCAGGCCGCTGGTGGTGACGCGGACGCCGCGCCGCTCGGCCCAGGCTCCGGTGTAGGCCAGCATCCGCTGGGGACCTGAGCCGGGCGCCGGCATTTCGTATACCTCGTGCAATTCGGCGATGAGCTTCAGCTCGATGGCGACCAGGGCGAGCGTCTCCACGCCGAGCTCTACCGGGGCTGTCGGGATGAAGGGAACGGCAGCCGCGACGCCCACTGCAGCCCCGACGCCCGCGGATGCCCTGGCAGCGCCGGCGATGAGGCGGTCCGCCAGCCGCTCAGGCGGCAAGTCCGGATACTGCTGGCGCAATCTGCCAAGGCTGCGGACCGGCACCTTAGGGGCCATCTCCAGCGCCTGCACGGCCAGCCACTGGCCGCTCGCGCGCACGCCCCGGACCGTCGCCGAACCGCCAGCCTGCGCGCCGCGACGGGTGGCGCTCCGGCCGGTCCGCAGTCGGCGGGCGGCGGCTTCGCGCGCGGGCTGCACGCGCTTCGTGACCACGCGGGTCCGGCCCGCCAGGCGCGTAATCTGCCTGGCGAGCCGCTTGCGCCGCGATTCGTCCTCAGCCTCGCTGAGCTCGCCGGCTAGCTCAGCGACGCGCTCGGGGATCAGCTGGGCGTCGGCTTCGGATTGGTTATCTGCTGGGCTCATGCTGAATGGCTACCCGCTAGCAGCGCGGTTAGTGGGGTAGCTCGCCGCCATTGCCGGATATGCCAGTCACGCGTCATGCGAGCAGCCTGGGTCAGGACAGCCACGGGTTCACCAGTTTGATGCCGGCCCCATCGAACCCTCGGGTCAGGCCGTTTCGTGCTCGAGCGCCCGGCGGGTCAGCACCTTTGCCAGGTGGCGGCGGTACTCCCGGTCGGCGTGGATGTCCTCGCCGGGCGAGGTGCCCTCGGCGGCGTGCTGCGCAGCCTCGGCTGCCGACGCTCCGGCGGCCAGCGCTTCCTCGGCTGCGGTAGCGCGGAGCGGCTTCGGTCCCATGTTGGCTAGCGCGATCCGGCCGTCAACCGCGGCAACTCCGACGATCGCCCAGTCGTTGGCGCGCCGGACGAATTTCTGGTATCCCCACGGGACACCGGGCCGGCGCGGGATGCGGATAGCCGTCAGCAACTCGTCCGGCTGCATCGCCGTCTCGAAGAATCCCAGGAAGAAGTCGTCGGCGCTGACTGTCCGGCTGCCGCCGGGCCCCAGGAGCTCGACCGATCCGCCCAGGGCCACCAGCGCCATCGGCAGGTCCGCCGCCGGGTCGGCATGTGAGAGCGAGCCACCGATCGTCCCGCGGTGCCGGATCTGCGGATCCCCGACCTGGCTGGCGGCGTAGGCCAGCAACGGCGCCTCGGCCCGGACCAGATCACTGGCCGCCAGGTCCGCGTGCCGGGTAGTCGCGCCGATCACCAGCGCCTCGCCGTCCACGCTCACGCCAGCCAGTTCCGTCAGGCCGCCGATGTCGATAAGCACTTCGGGCTGCGCCAGCCGCAGCTTCATCATCGGCAGCAGCGAGTGGCCGCCGGCCAGCAGCTTGGCGTCGTCGCCGTGCTGGGCGAGCAAGCCGAGCGCGTGCGTCGCCGACTCGGCAGCGACGTAGTCGAACTGTGCGGGAATCATGCGCTCACCTCAGCGTTGGCCTGGCCCTGCTCGGTGTCGGCGGCAGCAAGCACGGCCCGGATGATGTTGTGGTAGCCGGTGCACCGGCAGAAGTTTCCTTCCAGGCCCTCGCGGACTTCCGCCTCGGTCGGGTGCGGATTCTCCGCCAGCAGGCCGACAGCCGCCATCACCATTCCAGGAGTGCAGAAGCCGCACTGCAGGCCGTGGTTCTGGCGGAACGCGGCCTGGACCGGATGCAGCTCACCGTCGCCTGACAGTCCCTCGGTGGTCGTCACCTCGTGGCCGGAAGCCTGCACGGCCAGCACCGTGCACGACTTCACGGATTCGCCGTCGAGCAGCACAGTGCAGGCGCCGCACGAGGTGGTGTCGCAGCCGACGTTGGCAGCCCGCAGACCGAGAACTTCGCGCAGGTAATGCACGAGCAGCAGCCGCGGCTCGACCTCGTCTGACCGCTTATCGCCGTTGACGGTCATCTCGATGTGCGTCATTCAGTGCTCCGATCCGGCGGCCTGCAGGGCCTGCCACACTCGCCGTGAGGTGACAGGCATGTCGATGTGCCGCACGCCGAGGTGGGCGACAGCGTCGACGACTGCGTTCTGCACTGCAGGCGTCGAGCCGATTGAGCCCGCCTCGCCGATGCCCTTGGCACCGAGCGGGTTATAGCTGGTAGGGGTAGCCATGTCGGCGAGCTCGAAGCTTGGCATCTCGGTTGCCGACACGAACGGGTAGTCGGCGAAGCTCGCCGTCAGCGGGTTCCCGTCGTCGTCGTAGACGACTTCCTCAAGGAATGCCTGCGCGGCGCCCTGGCCGATGCCGCCGTGCCGCTGGCCTTCGGCCAGCAGCGGGTTCAGGATCGTGCCGGCATCGTCGACGGTGATCACCCGCTGCAGCGTCGTCTTCCCGGTCTCGGTATCGACTTCGACGACGGCGACATGCGTGCCGAACGGGAAAGTCGCGCCGGGCTGGGAGAACACCGTCCTGATCAGCAGCCGCTCGTTCTCCGCGAGCCGAGTGAGCGGAACCGACGCCTCCGGGTCGCCGGCCACGTTGAACGCGCTGCGGGTCTTGTCGAATACCAGGTCAACTGCGTTGGCCTCAAGTTCGGCCGCTGCGCGCAGGCGCGCGACCTCCAGCAGCTCCTGGGCAGCCTGCTGAACGGCCGCGCCACCCTGCTGCAGGCTGCGCGAGCCGCCGGTGCCGCCGCCTTCGGGGATCAGGTCGGTGTCGCCCCACTTCAGGGTGATCTTGTCGACCGGGATGCCGAGCTCCTCGCTGGCGATCATCGCCCACGCCGTCGCGTGCCCCTGGCCGTGCGGCGACGTGCCGGTGAGGATCGTGGCGGTGCCGTCAGGGTGCACCTCGACGGTGGCGTTCTCCTGCGGCGGCGTGCCCTCCCCGTCGCCCATGCCGGTGATCTCGACATAGCTCGCGACACCGATGCCCAGCTGGCGGATATCACCGCTGGCCCGTCGCTTCGCCTGCTCTTCGCGCAGCCCCGCGTAGCCCGCCGCGGCCAGGGCCCGGTCCAGGGCTGCGGCGTAATCACCAGTGTCGTACAGCGCGCCGAACGCGGTCCGGTGCGGCTCGGTGAACGGAGCGAGCAAGTTCCTGCGGCGGACGTCGGCTGGGTCAGCGCCGATCTCAGCGGCGAACAGGTCGATCGCCCGCTCGAGCGCGGCAGTGGCCTCGGGCCGCCCGGCGCCGCGGTAAGCGCCGATCGGCGTGGTGTTCGTGACCACGACCTTGGCCACGGACTCGGCCTTGGGGATGTCGTACGGCCCGGTCGTCATGAGGATCGTCAGCATCGGCAAGACCGCGCCGATCCGCGGGTAGGCGCCGGCGTCCTGGACGATCTCCAGGCGGTAGGCCTGCACGTCGCCGTCCCGGCTGCCGCCGATCGTCACGGTGTGCTGCTGTGCGCGGCCGTGCGTCATTGCGATCAGGTTCTCGTACCTGGTCTCAGTCCACCGGGCCGGCCGGCCGAGGTGGCGGGCGATCCAGGCAACGACCACGTGCTCAGGGTCGGCACCGAACTTCGCGCCGAAAGCGCCGCCGACGTCTGGCGTGATGACCCGGACCAGGCTTTCGTCGATCCCGAGCAGCTTGGCCATCTCGGCCTTAGTGCCCTGCGCACCCTGATTGGGGATCCAGGTAGTCAGCCGGCCGTCGTCGCCCCAGACTGCAGCGGACCCTCTGGTCTCCATCGGAGCCGGAGCGACCCGCTGGTTGATGATCGTCTCTGAGACCACGACTTCGCAGCCGTCGAACAGGTCAGGATTCAGCTGGGATGCGTCGCCCCAGTAGCCCGCGACGTTGGTCCCGGCCGCCTCGAACAGCAAGCTGTCGTCACTGGGGTCGTATCCGAGGACGGCCGGCAGCGGATCGTAATCCACCGCCACCAGCTCCATCGCGTCCTCGCCCTGATAGGGATGCTCGGTGACGACCGCCGCCACCGCATCGCCGACAAAGCGAACCTTGTCGGTCGCCAGCAGGCGCTGCACCATCTCGGTGCTGATTAGGCCGGCCGCACTGGGCGGGATCGGCGCCAGGTCGGCTAGGTCGGCCCCGGTGTAGACAGCGACAACGCCAGGCGCTTCGAGCGCGGCGCTGACATCGACGCTGTTGATCCTCGCGTGCGCGATCGGCGACCTGACGAAGAACACGTGGCAGGCGCCTGCCAGGCGCTCATCGACCACGTCTTCGGTATAGACACCGCCGGTGGTCAGGAATTTGGGGTCCTCGGTCCGCAAGACTCTCGTGCCCAGGATGCTCAACTGACCATCAGCTCCTCTCGCCGGTGCCACCCACACGTCGCGAACCCGGCCGGACAGTGCGGTATTCCAGAGCGTGCCACTAGGCGGGTGCTGAGGCGCAGTCAGGGGTGCCGCGACGAGCTGGCGGGTCGGTAGTGGCGATCATGCCGGGCCGCTGACGCCAGGTCAACTGGCGCCTCCTGGCCTACAGTGGGGTCCGTGACTTCACAGCTAGTACCGGGTGACGGCACGCCCGAACTGCGGGCCTCGCACGAGGACCGGGACAGGGTTGTCGAGATGCTGCGCGTCGCCGCGGGCGATGGCCGCCTGACCGCGGAGGAGCTAGACGAGCGGCTCGAGGCCGCCTTGACTGCCCGCACGCAGAGTCAGCTTGCCGTGCTCACGGCTGACCTGCCAGCCGCGCCGGGCCCTGCGGTTCCGTCCGCCCCGGACGTGCTGCGAATGGTTCACATGGGCGGAAACGCCCGCCAGCTGGGCCAGTGGATTGTCCCGAAGCGGATTGAGGTCAGGTGCACCGGCGGCAATGTGCGTCTCGACTTCACACAGGCCCAGATCACTGGTCCGGTGCTGCAGATTGACGCCCTCGTCCGCGGCGGGAACTTCGTTATCATCACGCGGCCCGGCGTCGTCGTTGACATCTCCGGGGTCGAGGTGATCGGCGGATCGGCCAACGTCCGGCCGCCACGCGGCCCGCAACCGCCGGTGATCCTGCGCGTGGAGATCGCCGGCCAGGTCTGGGGTGGCAACCTCCGGGCGCGGCCGCGGCGACGGAGCTTCTGGGAGTGGCTGGCCCGCCGCGAGCGCGGTGATGCCAGGCCCGCGATCAATCGCTGACCAGCGGATTCCCGGCTGGCCGGCCAGATATTCAGTTTCCGCCGGTAGGCCCGCCAGGTAAAATTGTGTTACTGCTTCTGCTCTAGATCGGACCTTAAACATGTTTGCGCGTGCGCTGCGGCGCCGCCTGGCCGGAGTCGCGCGCCGCTTTCCGGTGCTGGGCATTCGCGACTTCCGGCTGCTGTTCGCTGACCGCGTGCTCGCCCCCGCCGCGTTCGCGTTCTCGATGGTGGGAGTCTCGTTCGCCGTCCTGGACGCGACCGGCGGCTCAACGGCGAAGCTGTCCTACGTCCTAGCCGCGCAGATCGCGCCGTCGCTGATTTTCCTGCTGCTCGGCGGCGTCTTCGCGGACCGGATCGCGCCGCAGAAGGTGATCGTCGTCGGCAACCTCATGATGGCGGCAGGTGAGGGCACCTTCGGCATCCTGGTCCTGACCGGTCATCCGGCGCTGTGGCAGATGATCGGGCTGGAGTCGCTGACCGGTATCGGCATGGCGCTCTTCTACCCGGCCTCGTCTGCGCTCCTGCCACGGCTGGTGCCGGGCGGGCTGTTGCAAGAGGCGAGCGCAGTCAGCAGGCTCGCGATGAACGGCGGCCAGATGGGCGGCGCCGTCCTGGCGGGGTTCGTCGTCGCGGCGATCGGGCCAGGATGGGCGCTGGCCATTTGCGGCATCGGCATGCTCGGCACGGTGCCGCTCATGCTGGCCCTGCGGGTGACATCGCCCGAGCGGACGCACCAGCCCGGCATGCTGCGCGAGCTGCGCGAGGGCTGGTCGGAGTTCCGCTCGCACACCTGGCTGTGGGTCTGCGTGGCTCAGTTCGCCGTGGTGATGATGGCGTGGTACGGCGCGTTCAGCGTGCTCGGGCCGGTGGTCGCGCGGGCTCACCTGGGCGGGCCTGCGGCCTGGGGCGCGATCACCGGCGCGGAGTCTCTTGGCCTGATCGCAGGCGGGCTGATCTCGCTCCGGTTCACACCGCGGCGGCCGATGCTCTTCGTTGTCCTGATCGGCGCCAGCATCGCGGTTTCGCCGCTGTCGCTGGCCATGCTGTGGCCTTTGCCGGCGATCTGCGTGGCGTCGTTCGCCCTGGGCACTGCGCTGGAAATCATGATGGTGCAGTGGACGGTGGCGATGGCCAGGAACATCCCGCCGGACAAGCTGGCCAGGGTCTCGTCCTACGACGCCTTCGGCACGATCATGGCGATGCCGGTGGGCGCGGTACTGGCCGGGCCGATCGCGGCTTGGGCGGGAGTGTCGCCTACCCAGTTCGGTGCCGCGGCGCTGATCCTGGTGGCGTCCGCGCTCGCGCTGATACCGCGGGACATCAGGACGCTGCGGGCTGACCAGCTAGCCGGACCGGTGGCACGAGACGCGCTGGCGTCGGATGCGGCCGTGGCGCCAGGCCTGGTGGCGGGCGCTGGCCTGGATGCCTTCGATACTGCCGAGGTTGCCGTTACCCAGGCCGGGGGCTAGCGCTAGCGCTCCCGTATCGTGCCGTGCATGGACGCCCGCATTGACCTTCGCTCAGACACTGTCACGAAGCCGTCGGACCAGATGCGGCGCGCGATGGCCGAGGCCGAGGTCGGTGACGACTGGTATGGCGACGATCCGACGGTCAACCGGTTGCAGGACCGCGCGGCCGAGCTGACCGGCAAGGACGCCGCTCTCTACCTGCCGACCGGGACCATGTGCAACCAGATCGCCGTGCACGCCTACGTGCGGTCCGGCCATTACGCGGTGTGCGAGGCCACCGCGCATGTGGGCCGCACTGAGGTGAACTCGTCGGCGGTGCTGTCCGGTGTCGCTTTCGAGTACGTGACCGCGCCGGACCGGGGACTGCTGCTGGGTGAGCAGGTGGCACAAGCCCTGAAGCCTGATCCGTACGACGTGGCGGTGGTCGACCTCGTCAGCATCGAGAACACCCACCAGGTAGGGGGCGGCTCGGTCATGAGCCCCACCGGCGTCCGCGACATCGCGGCTGTCTGCGCGGATGCGGGCGTGCCGCTGTACCTCGACGGCGCCCGGATCTTCAACGCCTGCGCGGTCGCCGGGGTGCCGGTTGCCGACTACGCCGGAGCGGTAAGTTCGATGATGTTCTGCCTGTCCAAGGGACTCGGCGCACCGATCGGCTCGGTACTGGCAGGCGACCGCGACTTCATCGCCGAGGCGCGCCGGCTGAAGATCCTCTTCGGTGCCGCCTGGCGGCAGGCCGGCATCATGGCCGCAGCTGGCCTGATCGCCCTGGAGCAAGGGCCGGCGCGCCTGCCGGACGATCACGCGAACGCCCGCGTCCTTGCCGAGGGTGTCGCCGAGTTGCTGCCGGAAAGCATCGACGCCGACGCGGTTGAGACCAACATCCTGTTCGTCGATGTATCCGGGACGGGCCGGCCGGCGTCGCAATGGCGGGAGTTGCTCGCTGCCGAGGGCCTGCTGGTGACCATGATCGGCGGGCGGATCAGGATGCTCACCCACGTCGGCATCGGCCAGGAGGAGATCCAGGGCGCCCTGGGCGCCTGGCGGCGCGCTATCAAGGCGGCTTAGGGGGCTGCAGCCGCTGTGCGCTAGGCGCACCAGATGCGGGCGCGAGCGGTGTGCGCTATGCGAACCATGCGTGCGGGAACCGAACGGATGCTGGTGCGGATTCCGTCGGCGCCGGTACTTTGCATGGTTATGCGCGGTTAGACAGCACGGAGAGTAGCGACTTGACTGAGTGGCGTTCACCGATTTCCGGTGGCGGTTCCTCCGGCCGCTCGCTGGTGGCAAGCGCAGCCGATGTCGCTGCGCGGGACGACCAGCACTTTCCCTGACGGCGCCGTGCTGCGCTGGCGGGATACAGCGAGTCCTCAGGTGCTGCCAGCCGAGGAGGCGATAGCACTCATGTGTACTGCGGCCTACCTAGCTGACGAAGACCGGCCATTTGACCATCTCCTCTTCGAGCGCGAGCTCGGACCGTGCCGGCGCCTGCTCTACCCGACCGCGCTCCGGATGACGGGTAACTCCAGTGACGCCGAGGACCTGGTCCAGGACACGATGACCCGCGCTTACGCGGGCCTGGCTGGATTCACTCCGGGCGCAAACGGTCGCGCCTGGCTGTTCCGCATCATGGCGAACACCTTCGTCAACACTTACCGGAAGCGCCGCCCGGAGCCGCCTCAGGCGTCCGGCGCGGATGCAGACATCGCCTACCTGGCCGCTACCCGGCTGATGCTGGACGTCGCGGCACAGGCGCCGTCCGCAGCGGACGAGGGGCTGTGGGAGTTCAGCCAATCCGAGATCCATCAGGCGATGGCTGACCTGCCGGCCGGGTTCAGGGCCGCTATCTATCTGGTCGATATCGAGGGCTACTCATATCGTGACGCGGCCGAGCTACTGGGCGTGCCGATCGGCACCGTCATGTCCCGGCTGCACAGGGCCAGGAAACGGCTCAAGGAGCAGCTGTGCGCAGGCACCGGGTCGGGCCCGGGCAACTGAATCAGTGCCGAGGCCGGGCGAGGTTCACCGAATTCGTGGCGCCTCGCGAGTCAGTTCGTAGTCCCGGCCTCAGGCGACCAGTTCTGTCGCTCCGGTGAACGCGGCCCACATGGCGGCGTACGCGCCGTCCCGCGCCAGCAGTTCGTCGTGCGTACCTGTCTCGGCTACCTGGCCGTCGGCCATGACCACGATCCGGTCGGCCTTCGACGCGGTCGTTAGCCGATGCGCGACCACGATCGTGGTACGCCGCGCGGCCAGCTCCTCGGTTGCCCTGTTCACCTCGGCCTCGGCGGCCAGGTCCAGCGCGGCGGTCGCCTCGTCCAGCAGCAGGATCGCGGGATTGACCAGATATGCGCGCGCCAGGGCAATCAGCTGTCGCTGGCCAGCGGCCAGATTGCGGCCGCGCTCGGCGACCTCGTGGTTGAACCCGCCCGGTAGCCGGGAGATCATCTCGATCGCACCGACGCCGCGAGCGGCGGCTTCCACCTCGGCGTCGGTCGCGCTGGGCCGGCCGTAGGCGATAGCGTCCCGGACCGTCCCTGCGAACAGGTAGGGCTCCTGCGGTACCACGCCGAGCTGCTGCCGGTACTTCGAGAGGTCGTACTCGCGCACATCGGTGCCATCGACGAGCACGCTACCCGAGGTCACGTCGTAGAACCTGGCCACTAGCTTCACGAGCGTGGACTTGCCCGCACCGGTCTGCCCGACCAGGGCGACGGTCTCGCCGGAAGCGATCGTCAGGTCGACGCCGCGGATAGCCTCCGTCCGCTGGCCGGCGTAACCGAAGTGCACGTCGCGCAGCTCGATCTCACCACGCAGCCGGCCAGGCCGGACCGGATGCTCGGCGGGCGGGGTGCTGGTCGCCGTTTGCAGCAGAGTCTTGATCCGCTTCAGGCCGACGTTGGCCTGCTGGTAGCCATCGAAAACCTGCGACATCTGCTGGATCGGTGCGAACAGCTGGTCAACATACAGCAAGTAGGCGATCAGGGCGCCGGCAGTGAGCAGTCCGCTGTGGATCTCCCCGGCGCCCACCAGCAGCACCACCGCGCCGCCGAGGGTAGACAGCGCCTGGACGAACGGGAAGTAGACCGCGATCATACGCTGCGCCCGGAGCCGGGACTTGCGGTACGCGCCGGACAGGCCCGCGAACCTGTCGGAGTTGACCTGCTCGCGCCGGTAAGCCTGGGCGACCCGCAGGCCCGCCACGTTCTCCTGCAGGTCGGCGTTGACGACGCTGACCTTCTCTCTGGCCTCGCTGTATGCCTTGGAAGACTTCATCCGGAACGTCACCGTGGCCGCGATCAGCACTGGCAGGAAGAGCGCGAGGGTAAGACCCAGGCGCACGTTGATGACCAGCATCAGGATCAGCACAGCGGCGAAGGTGAGCACCGAGTTAACCATCGTGATCAGGCCGGTCTGGAAGAACGACGACAGCGCGTCTACGTCGGTCGTCATTCTGGTCATGATGCGGCCGGTGAGCTCGCGCTCGTAGAAGTCGAGCCCGAGTCGCTGCAGCTGGGAGAAAATCTTAACCCGCAGCGTGTAGAGCAGCCGCTCGCCGTTGCGACCAACGACGATGGTCTGCGCCCAGTTGATGCCCCAGTCGGCGAGCACGATGGCGAGGCCGACCACGGACAGCAGCGCGATGATCTTGAAATGGTGGAACTCGACGCCGGTGTCGATGCCCTTCTTGACCAGCAGCGGCTGCGCGGTGCTGGCCACCGCATCCAGCCCGTCCAGGACCAGGCCAATGATCATCGCGATCGCGAACGGCTTCAGCAGCCTGCGCAGCGTGAAGTGCGGATCGGCCGCCCGGGCGAACGACTGGTCGACGTCAGGGGTGTCGTTCGCGGGCGGTAGTGCCGCTACCTTCGCCAGCAGTTCTTCAGAGGCGGGCACGCCCGCCAGCCAGCCGCCGCCGGTTGCCCCGCCGGACAGGGCTGCGCCGCGCTGGGATGCGCCCCCGCCCCGGCCGCCGCCCATGCCTCCGCTCACGTGGCCACGCCCGATTCCGGCCGCTGCCACACTGGCGAGCTGCTTGCTTGCGGCTCCGGAAGCGCCGCCCGCAGATGTCGCGGGATCATCAGCCGGGCGCGCGGCCGGCCACAGGCTCGGGGTGATCCCGCCCGTAGCCGGCGCGACGCGGCAGGCGGCTGCGTGTTGGTCTGCCTCGTTTCTGTAGAAAGAAATTTCACCTGCGTCGGTGCCCTCTGCGTCGTCGCCGGGACCCGCGAGCAGCAAGCGGTATTCGGGACAGCGCTGCGTAAGTTCCTCGTGTGTGCCCTGGTCAATCAGGCGCCCTTCGTCGAGTACCGCGATCTGGTCAGCGAGCTCGAGGGTGGACCGCCGGTGTGCGATGAGCAGCGTCGTCCGGCCTGCCATGACCTTGCGCAGGGTCGCGTGGATCTGAGCTTCTACCCGCGCGTCGATGGCAGAGGTCGCGTCATCGAGGACGAGGATCGCCGGATCGGTGATCAGCGCCCGGGCCAGCGCGACCCGCTGACGCTGCCCGCCGGAGAGGGTCAGGCCTTGCTCGCCGACCACCGTGTCGTAGCCGTCGGGCAGGCCGATGATGAACTCCTCGGCCTCGGCAGCCCGAGCGGCGGCGACGATCTGCTCGTGGGTGGCATCCGGCCGTCCGTAGGCGATGTTGCTGGCGACGGTGTCGGAGAACAGGAAGCTCTCTTCCATCACCAGGCCGATGGAGGCGCGGAGCGAGTCCAGGGTGAGGTCCCTGACGTCGTAGCCACCAACCCTGATCGCACCGGAGCGGACGTCGTAGAACCGGGGGAGCAGGAGCGAGATAGTCGACTTGCCGGAGCCCGACGTGCCCACGACTGCCAGCGTCTCGCCCGGCCGCACCCGCAGCGACAGGCCGCGCAGCACCGGCTCGGATGGCAGGTAACCGAACTGCACGTCATCAAGCTCGACGTCCTTGGGGCCGGGGGGCAGCACCAGAGCGTCCGGCTTCTCGGTCAGCACCGGCTGAGAGTCGATCACCTCGAACACCCTGATCACGCTGGCGCGAGCCTCCTGGCCGATCGTGATCAGGTTGGTCAGCGCCCGGACCGGGTTGACCAGCTGCGCCAGGTAGGCCGAGAACGCCAGGAAGATTCCCAGCGGGATCTCGCCCTTGACGGCCATCCAGCCGCCGAGGGCGAGCACGCCGACCTGGCCGAGAGCCGGGATCGCGCCGAGCGCGGGGGAGAACCTGGCCATTAGCCGCACGGCGCGAACCCTCGCGGCGAACAGGACCCTGCTGACGCCCTCGACCCTGTCGATCTCCTGGTTCTCCTGGCCGAAGCCCTTGACCACGCGGACGCCGGTGACGGCACCTTCGACAACGCCGGCTACCTCGCCGGCCTTCTGCTGGGCGTCCCAGGTCGCCGGGAACAACCGCCGCCTTGAGGCGAGGGACAGGACGAGCAGCACGGGCCCGACCGCGAGCGAGATCACCGCGAGGAGCGGTGAAAGCCAGAGCATCAGGGCCAGCGACACGAAGAACAGCAGGCCGTTGCCGAGCAGCATCGGCAGCATCTGGAGCAGGCTCTGGATCATGTTCAGGTCAGAGATCGACCTGCTGACGATCTGGCCAGTGTGCAGCTGGTCCTGCCGTGCGCCGTCCAGCCTGGTTAGTGAGCCGAATAGCTCGGTGCGCAGGTCGTGCTGCACGTCGAGGGAGAGCTGCCCGCCCCGGTAGCGGCGTACGTAGACGGCGCCGAAGCTGATGATGGCGCCCGCGATGAGCGCCAGGGCGCCCGGCCAGATCGCGCCCTTCCGCTCGAGGATCGGGCCGTCGACGATGTAAGCCTGGATGAGCGGGATCACCGCCGTCACCGCCGTCGACACTGCTGAGGCGCCGAACGCGACGATGGTCAGCCTCTTGTGCCGCCAGCAGTACGCGGTCAGCCGGCGCAGCCAGCCTTCGCCGTAACCCGAGCCGAGTGCGCTGGCTGACCGGTTGCCCCGCCTCACCGCTGGCCTGCGCTGGTGGTGCTGGCGCGCTGGGCGTTCTCGGCGCAGGCGTCAGCGGCCAGCCTGGCCCGGCGTCGCTCGGTCAGCGCATCATCGAGCAGCAGGAGGTCGGCGAGGATCTCGGCGCGCCGCCCGGTCTGGTCGAGCAACGAGCCGAACCAGGCCGCATATGCCTTGTCGGCCCGCTCGACGGCGGCCCGCCCGGCGTCAGTGAGGAAGAGCCTGACGACTCGCCGGTCTCCGGGCTCGGCTTGCCGAGTGGCCAGGCCGGCCGCGACCAGGCTGTCCGCCGTCGACGTCAGCGTCGGCTTGGCAACAGCTAGCTTCTCGGCGAGCTTGGCCGATCGTTCCCCGCCAGCTCCGATGAGCTTCAGAATCCGGTACTGCTGGGGACTCACTCCAGAGTCCACCCGCTCCATGACACGCGACATCCGCAGCACGCTGAGCAGTCCCCAGACTGCTGCCTCGTCGGCTGCGGCTGCGGCTGCGGCTGCAGCCGTTGCCGCTGCTGGCTGCCGCAGACCCAGGTCCGCAGGTTCCGTCACCCGCAACTCCCTTGGTACGGCACTCTTATAGTTCGCCAGTCTAACAAAACTCGGTGGCCGGCCATTCCCGCGCCCGGCGCCCAGGGGCCCTGGGCGCCGGAAAAGGCATTGACCCGCCCGGTCCCGGCCGCTTAGCGTCGCCGCGACGTGCTGGCTGCGGCCGCGGGCGGGCGCGGACGATGACATACGGAGGGCGGATGCCACTACTCGGCAGGTATCCGATCCGCCCTTACCCGCTGTACCTGATCCTTGAGTGCGGCATGAGCTTCCTGCTCGGCATCTGCTACGCGACTATCACCGTGTACTGGGTCATCTCGGGGCGACTCAACCCGCTGGAACTGCTGCTCCTCGGCACGGCGCTCGAGCTCAGCTACTTCCTGCTGCAGTTGCCTACCGGTGTGCTCGCCGACTTGGTCAGCCGGCGGCTGTGCACGCTGGCAGGCCTGTTCATCGTTGGCCTCGCGCTGATCATGGAGGCCATGTCGCCGGCTTTCGCCAACCTGATCGCCGCGCAGGTCGTGCTCGGGCTCGGCGCGGCCCTGAACAACGGCGCCCAGGAGGCCTGGGTCGCGGACGAGCTCGCCGGCGAACTCGGCGATGACCGCATGACCGGCGTGTACCTGCGCGCAACGCAGTACGGCTTGATCGCGACCGTGGCTGGCAGCCTGCTGTCTGGCGTGATCGCCCTCGGTGGCCTGAACCTGCCGCTGCTGACCGGCGGCATCCTCATCTGCCTGCTCGCCGCTGGTACCGCAGTCGTCATGCCGGAGAACAACTTCCGCCCGGCCCCGCGACCAGGCAACGTTTCACGGGGCAGCGGCGACGTTAGATCGGGCAGCGGCGACGTTGGATCGGGCAGCGGCGACCTTTCATGGATCCGGCGCGATGTTTCATGGGTTCGTGCTGCTGCGGCGCCCGGTATGTCAGCAAATGTGGTCGACGAACCCATGAAACGTGTCAGCGTCTGGCTGCGCGTCGCCCTGCTGACCGGGTCGGCGCGCGCCTTGCTCGCCGAGCAAACCCGCGCCACGCACCGCGCTGTCATCGCGGTGCCGGGTCTGGTGATGCTGTTCGGCATGACGCTGTTCATTGGCATGTGGAGCGAGAGCTTCGACCGGCTGTGGGGCGCCTTCCTGCTGCGGGACATCAGGTTTCCGCAGCTGGGCGGACTGCATCCGGCAATGTGGTTCAGCCTGTTCGCCTGCCTTGCCGCGGTGCTGGGGCTCGGCTCGACCGAAGTGGCCAGGCGGCGCACCGAACGGCTCGGCCCCGACTCGGTAGCCGGCGCGCTGCTGGTGCTCACGATCGCGATCGGCGGCGCGGTCGTCGCGATGGCGACCGCGCACGCATTCGTCCTGGCGCTGGCAGCGTACGTCGGAGTGACGGTGCTCAGGCCAGTGCTCGACCCGCTCTTGTCGGGCTGGATAGTGACCCGGATCGAACCGTCTGTCCGGGCGACCGCCCTCTCAGCCAAGGACATGTTCGACAGTGCCGGCCAGATCGCCGGCGGCCCGGTCATCGGCGCCATCGGCACGCTGACCTCGATCCGCGTTGCCCTGCTGGCCGGGGCAGCCGCCCTGGCACCGGCCGCGGCTTTCGTCACCGCGGCAAGCCGCCGGATTCGCCCGCGCACGACAGCAACCGTGGCTCGCGCTGAGGCAGCCGAGGCAGCCGAGGCAGCCGAGGCAGCCGAGGCCGGCCAGGGAGCCTAGGCGGTCCCGCTACGGCCGCAGCGCCATACCGCGATATGGTGTTTGTATGGCAAGCCGGAAGGTGACCATCACTCTGGACGAGGAACTCGCCCGTGCCCTAGGCGTCGCGGCGCGCGACGCCGGCATTCCGCTGTCGCGGTTGATCGCGAGCGCGGCGGAGCGGGAGATGCGACTGCGGATCGGCCAGGCCGCCGTGGCTGAGTGGGAGGCGGAGCACGGCGCCTTCACGCCTGAGGAGCTTGCCGCCGCCCGCGCCGACATGGCTGCAGCGGACGATGAGTTCTTCCGCAGGAGTCAGGGCGCTGCATGATTCCGCCTTACCTATACGACGCCGGTGCCCTGATTGCTTTAGACAACAGCGACCGGGGCATGTGGGCCCGCCACAAACTCGCACTAACCGAGGGCCGGGAGATCCATGTGCCGGCCGTCGTCGTCGGACAGGTCTGGCGTGACGCCCGCCGCCAGGTTCAGCTAGGAAAGGTATTGGCGGGCTGCCAGGTCGACCCAGTCGGGTTAGACGCCAGCAAAGCCGCAGGGATCTTGTGCGGGAAAGCCGGAAGCTCTGATGTCGTCGACGCGACGGTAGTTGTGATGGCGGCAGCCGTCAGGGCGATCATCTGGACCTCTGACCTAAAGGACATCCGGAGACTCGCCGGTAGCTCCGGCGCCAGGCCGGTCCCGCTCGTCCGCGGGGTCTAGTGACTACGGCGATGACTATCAGCGGTCCAGCGTGACCGAGGCTCACCGGGACGTCCCGGAGCCGGACCCGCAGGAGACCAGGGCTACCGTTCGGTAACCCCGCTCTTCCGGGATGATCACCTTTTGGCGATGATTAGCCATATGGCGAACGTTGTGGCTCCCATCGACGACCTGCAAGAACGGCTCCGCCTCGCTGGCTACCTGGCGGACGCGGCCACGGGCACGGTCGTCCACCTGGCGGCGGCACTCAGCAAGCCGGTCCTTATCGAAGGCCCGGCCGGGACCGGCAAGACGCAGCTGGCCAAGAGCGTGGCCGCGATGACCGGCAAGCCGCTGATCCGCCTGCAGTGTTACGAAGGCCTTGACGAATCCAAGGCCATCTACGAATGGGACTACCGGCGCCAGCTGCTCCAGCTGCAACTGCACCAGGGCAGCGGAAGCACCGACCTGGGCGTTGCCGGAATCTTCGGCGAGGACTTCCTCCTGAGCCGGCCGCTGCTGGCCGCGATCCGGTCCGATCAGCCGGTCGTGCTGCTGATCGACGAGGTCGACCGGCTCGACATGGAGGCCGAGGCGCTGCTGCTCGAAGTCCTGTCGGAGTACCAGGTCTCAATCCCCGAACTCGGCACAGTGACCGCGCGTCACGTGCCGCAGGTGTTCCTGACCTCGAATAACACCCGCGACCTGTCGGAGGCGCTCAAGCGCCGCTGCCTGTACTTGCACCTGGGCTACCCGAGTGTGGAGCGCGAGGCCGAGATCGTGGCACTCCACGTTCCCGAACTAAGCCTTCACCTGGCGCAGGAGATCGCTGCGCTCGTCGCGGTGCTGCGGTCGGCCGACCTGAAGAAGCCGCCGTCCATCTCCGAGACCGTCGACTGGGCCCGCACCCTGCTCGCGCTGGGCGCGGCCGAGCTGACCGACGACATGACCCGGCAGACGCTGTCTGTCCTGCTCAAGTACGAGCGCGACATCTCCGTCGCGCTGACCGAGCTGTCCCTGGCCTGACCGATGCCCAGCCAGGACGCCGCCCTTGCCAGACTCGTCGATGAGCTGCGGACCGTCGGCGTCGGCGTCTCGGTGGGCGAGCATCTGGATGCGGCGCGGGCCCTGGCCAGCATTCCACTGGCTGACCTGGACGTCGTGCGGTCGAGCCTGCAATGCGCCCTGGTCAAGCGAGCCGAGCATCTCGATGCGTTTGACGTCCTGTTCAACCTTTACTTCGGGGGAACGGGGCCGTCTGACCCCGGGCCTCTCGCCAGCCTGACAGCCGAGGATCTCGCCGCCGCGCTTCGCGCGGCCATCAGTTCGGGCGACTCCGAGCTCCTCAGGCAACTCGCCGAGGAGTATGTCCGGCGTTATGCCGCGCTCGAGCCAGGCGCCCCGGTGGCCGGTGTCTTCGCCATGATCGCGGCGAGTGAGGCGGCGAACCTCGACGGCATCCGGGCTGACCTGCTGGCCGCGATGGCGGGCGAGGGCGCCGGTGGCCAAGGGGCGGGCGGCGGTGGTGCTGGCGGCGAAGGAGGCTGGAACGTTCGCGGTTCGGCCGCCCTTGCCGACCGGCTGCGGCGAGCCGAGGCCGACCGGGCCGTTGACAGATTCCGCGCCGAGCTGCAGGCCGCCATCCGCCGGGCGCTCGTCGCCGACCGGGGTGTGCGCGCGGTCACCAAGACCATGCGCGTTCGCCTGGCTGAGGATGTGGATATCGCCACTGCCTCGGCCGCCGAGCAGGAAGCCATGGTCGCGTCAATCGGCCCGCTGGCGCACCAGCTGAGCAAACTGCTCGCGCTGCAGGAGTTCCGCAGGCGACGGCTGTCGATACGGCGCACGCTGCACCTCGCGATGGGCACCGGTGGCGTGCCGTTCCGGATCGGTACCGAACCTCCACCGCCGCCGAAGCCAGAGATCGTCGTGCTCTGCGACGTGTCCGGCTCGGTGGCGACATTCTCGAGGTTCACGCTCAACTTGCTGATCGCGCTGGATAGCCGGCTGAGCAGGCTGCGCGCGTTCTCGTTCATCGACGGCTTGTCGGAGATCACCGAGTTGGTGAGCGAAGCGCGATCGGCGGGCCGCCAGCTCAGCCAGGCCGAGGCGGCGCGCGGTGCGGTCCGGTGGAACGGCAGCTCGGACTACGGTCACGTGCTGAAAGACTTCGCGCGGGACTACTCCCGGCAGTTCTCCCGGCGCACGGTCGTCCTGGTCGTCGGTGATGCGCGGACGAACTACCTGAACCCGGCGGTCAGCGCGCTCGCCGAGGTCAGCGAGCGCGTGGGCAAGCTGTACTGGCTCAATCCCGAGCCGCGCCGCTACTGGAACCAGGGTGACTCGGTGATGTCGAGCTACGCGCCGTTGTGCTCGCAGGTGCGCGAATGCAGCACGCTGCGGCAAATCGCTGACTTCGTCAGGTCGCTCGCGGTTGGCCCAGCCGCCGCTCGCTAGCCGCGGGAAGCAAATCCGCACTCAATGCATTTCGATAAGGCGCGACACAGAACTCTGCCGCTGCCCCAAAAATCTGTTGTGCAACCGGCAGGCACTGTCCTAACGTCTAAAGCACGTAATCACTGCCAAGGAGCCCTGTTGAATACCTGGTCGCTAAGCATCAAGCGCGGGAGGCACTTCGCCCCGTGCCAGTTGATGCTGGAAGCGACAGGTAAAGCGGTGCCGGACATGTAGCCGACACGCAGGCCGCAAGCCGACACCGCCCCCAGGACAGGTCCCTGGCGGGCGGTTTCTTATTGCGGGAAAAGATCAGCGATGGGACGTAGCTCAATTGGCAGAGAGCCGGTCTCCAAAACCGTTGTAGATGGGGGTTCAAATCCCTCCGGCCCAGCGAAGCGGCAATCCGCCTGCATATTGAAAGCTCAAGAGCGGGAAATGCCCGTGCGACCCGATCCGGGTCGCGCAGCTGACGGCCTCGGCCGCTCGCGTTCTGCGGCGGCCGGGACCGTCGATCACAGGCTGCTCGCTCACCGGTACGAGCAACTGCCTTGCATTCAGGAGGTAGGTGGCGCCTGGCGTCTGATCTCTACCTGGGCTCGCCAGAACCGGTTGGAGCCGGTGTCAACGAGGAACGACTAACCCTGACGGCGACCTGGCTGGCTATCCGGTCCGCCCGGCTGGCCGGTTGACACATAAAGCCGGCTACGGACTCCGTGAGTCCGCCGTTCCCGATCGGCTACCGCCCCTGGCCGGCTGCGTGCCTCCGGTGCGGTCTGCCGCAACGCGAGCGCGACGACAAGCGGGAACATGCCCTGAACCGCCGACGTCAGCCGCTCGACCATGCCGAGGTCGCCGCCGCCGTCTCGCGCTGCGACCAGCAGCCAGCACGACAGCCCGGCGAAGATGACGGTCACGGCCGCGCAGCCGCAGACACTCAGGATCCACGACTGCGTCGGCGCGCGCCTGGCGACCAGTACGGGCCAGATTGCTGTCGTGACGACGCAGCTCGCCGCGAAGACAAGGTGGCGCAACGTCGGGCCCGTGGCCGGTTCCGGCGTGGCGGCGATGCCGACAGTAGAAACGCCAGTCAGTATCAACAGGATGCGCGCAGGCATGCCGACGCCAGTCAGGCCAGCGCCGGTTGCGATCTGACAGCTGCCCACCAGCAGCAGGGCCGCGGTCATGACCCACCGGTCAGTTCCAGCCTGACCGGCCAGCACGCTCATCGTCTGCCGCATCGGGCTATAAGCGGCCGGCTGCAGCGCGTCGGCGATCAGCCAGCCCCCGACCAGGACAACCGGCGCCAGCAAGGCTGTGCCCACCGCCCAGCCAGGGACCGGCGGGCCTGCCCGCGGAAGTGCGGAGGGATCGGCTGGCGATGGTTGAGCGGCTGCCATTGCCGGATCCGGGCGTGCTCGATGCCGTACTGATCGGCTGCGCGCGGGGTCTGGACGCGCAAGCTGAGTCATGGTGCCTCCAGGGCCACGTTGACTCGGGCTGCCACAGGAAGGCTCTGTCGGCCCTTAGGCCGGGGCTGCCTGCCCCTGATCGGGGCACGCAACGCGCTGATCGGGCGCGTTCCGGCCTCGCTCTGGCAACCAGCTAGCGTTCATGACAGCACAACGCCGGCCGGGGCTATTCCTTGGTGTCGGCAGTCCATGCGCGCGCCGTGGCGCGTGCAATCGCCGGTGACAACGGGTGTCACCGGCGGATAGGACGGGACGTGCGGGCAACTGGCTCCGCAGGTTGTCGAGCTCGACGGCCGCCTTGCGGGGACGCGCGGAGGCCTGACTCCGGTGGTCTTCCTGTCCGGCCATCCGGGCAGCGAGGCGGCCTGGCTTCAGGTGAGGCAAGCGCCCCGGCTGGCCGCGGGGCAGATCAGCTAGCCTTGATCTCCCGCGCCGAAGCCGAGCTGCTTGTGGCTCTGCATGAGCTGGGTCCTGTCGACGACCTTGACGGCCGTGCGTGTGCCGCCGCTGACTGTGGCCACCACTATCGCTTGATCGCCGGCCTTCACCGAGCTGATTCCGTCGCGCTGCGCGGACACGACCGTGGAGCCGGTGATCGCGTAATCCTGAGTGAAGCCGTCGGTGCTCTTCACGGTGATGGATGACGTGCTGACCTTGGAGACGCTTCCGCTCTGGAAGTCCAGGGTCTGGTAGCCGCCGCCAGCCTTCGCTACCACGAACTGCCCGTGCAGCGGCAGCATCCACCCGCCGTGCATTCCGGTCATGTGACCCGGACCTGACTGGGAGGCACTCGCCACGGCCGCATTCGCCGGTGTGCCGGAGCCGAGGGCGGTTGCGCCGGTCCCGCCGGCCAGCGCGGCTGCCACCACTGCCGCGGTGACGAACGACCGCCAGCTCCGCCTCCTGGGCGGTGGTTGGCTTAGCCGGGATCTGCTAGCCGAGCCGGCCGGGTCAGGCGCGCCTGCCTGCGCAGACCGGGGCTTTTCGCTTACCAGGAAATCGGACGACATCGGACATCAGCTCCTTGCCGGTGCTGTTGCACTTCATCCGCTTGCAGCTACATCCCGTCTCAGAACTCAGGTTACCGCCCGTACATGAGTGCACACATAATGTGAGCATCTGTCCCGGAACCTGGACATTATGGAGAAGCGACGACGTCTGGCATCGTGTGGGTATGGCGAATGAATCTGTGCATCGGAGCCTCACTGTCGAGCGCGTCGCGCGCGGCGAGTTCGCGGCTGTGAACTCGCGCGGCGGCAAGATCGTTTTCGGCACCGGAGATAGCGAGGAGTTCACGCCGACTGAGTTGCTGCTGGTGGCGCTCGGCGGCTGC
>Ga0335073_10001392_pt1 | contig 32217 bp, 20 predicted proteins | sample Lox_Sample_22_FD_207093 | JGI IMG/M metagenome (GOLD analysis project Ga0335073, IMG submission 207093) | Soil microbial communities from Loxahatchee National Wildlife Refuge, Florida, United States - Lox_Sample_2.2 | ecosystem: Environmental > Terrestrial > Soil > Wetlands | place: USA... | reverse complement strand
TAGTGGCGCTCGCCCCGCAGGTCGAACAGATGAATCTCGGTATGGAACGCAGCCTCGACCTGCGCCTTGCTGCCGAAGAACGGCAGGTGAGAGCGGCTCGCCGGCACTTTGCCCACCCCGAGTCCAAAGGATTTGAGCCAATCGGAGAGTTCGCGAATGGCGGCATCGCTGGCGCCGAAGCGGCGTCCGAACTCGGCCGGTGTGAGCCAGCGGTGGTATTGCGCGGACGTTGCGTCCTGCTGGTCGGCAAGCAGCTGACGCAGCGCTGTTTCCTGGGCCGGCGTCCTTGCGAGGACCAGGTCAAGACCGTGCATCCGCGTCGTGTCCGGGGCTTCGCCGATATCGGTCGCCATTCGAGTCAACCGATGCACATGTCCCGGCAGCGCGACCAGTGCCGCGGACGAACCGGGCAAGGCAGCGGCTGCGGGTGGGCTCGCGGCAGCTCCGACGCCGGCGACCACCCCGCCCGCCGTGAGCGCCATCAGCCAACGCTTCAGGGTCGGCAGCCGTGAGCCGAGACTGTACCACCGGGCACTCGAATTTCCGTGCATGCGTGCGATCCCTCTTTTCCCGGAGCAACCGGGTGGTACAAAACACGATAGCCAATTAAGTTAAAAATTCCCGTGAGCCGCGTCCAGGTTTGGCGCGCGGCCACCCCCCACTTTTTCAAGGTTCGGGCGCTATTCCATAGCGCTTGAACTGGTCGGCTATGTTGGGCCAGATCTTCAGTGCTTCATCCCTATCGGCCCGCCCTTCGGCCGTCTTGCCCAGGTGTGCCTCGTCCGTACCGCGTCCGTAGAGCGACCAGGCATTCTCCGGATTGATCTTGATCGATGCGTCGTAATCGGCGATTGACTTGTCGTAGCGGCCCATGCGCAGAAAAACGAGGCCGCGGCTATCGGCTGCTTCCGCATAGAAGGGGCTCCCGCTCTTGGCACGTCTCAACGCGCCATTGCAATCCTCGAGAGCCCCGTCGAGATCGATGTTCTCCAGCGCCTTCACCCAGCAACGGCCATTGAGCGCTTCGGGCAACCGCAGATCGTCCCGGTGCGAGGCGATCCACAGATCGAACTGCTTGGCCGCGGAGTCGAGCCGATCGCCGCGCTCGTACAGAAGCGCCATCGACAGACGACGATCCTCCTCCTTCGCGAGGAGCGGGTCGGTCGCGTCCAGATCGGCCAGCGCGCCGGACACATCGCCGCTCCTCAGTCTGAGCTCCGCCCGCGACAGCAATGCCGGGGCCGAGTCGGGCTTGAGCTTGAGGGCTTGATCGAAGTCGGCTCGCGCGAGGGCGACCTGATTCATCTGCCAATGAATCATCCCGCGCTGATAGACATAGTCCGCGTTATCGGGCACCAGCTGGCAGGCCCGATCGAGGTCGGCGAGCGCCTGCTCGAAATCGCGCCGCGCCGCGAGCGCTTGCCCGCGGCGGCTCAAGTCGGCCGCCTGCTCTTGCGCTGCCGGCGGCGGCGCAGCGGAGCCCGCGGCGGCGGCGCCTGCCGCGGCCGTCTCATCAGCCGGTGCTTGGCCCGGGCCGGGGGAGCGATCGGGAGCAGCCTGCGGATACTTTGCTCCGGAAAGATTGAACACCGGCCCCCCGTTGTAGGTGAAGTACAGCTTGTGCTGGCTGTTGGCGACATAGATCCGGTGGGAAAGAAAGAAGTCCGCTCCGATCAGCATGTCCGCATTCGAGAGCTCGATGCCTCCGATACGCAAGCGCGTGTTCTTGATCTCCTCCTGACCGATCTTGAAGCTTGCGAAAGGTGCGATGTAAGTCGCGAACGTGCCGCGGCCCACGCCGCCCGACATGCCCGCGGGGACCACTCCGGGCGAATCCGGCTTGATGCCCGCGCGCGCGGCGGCTTGCAGCGACAGGATCGAGGTGCCGGCGCCGCTATCGAACTCGACGCGGATCTCGGCGCCGTTGAGGTATGCGTGACCGATCGTGTGAAAACGCTCGGTCGGGTCGATGTCCATCTCGGAATACGGCTGCGTCGCCTTGACCCAGTAGGCGAGCAGCGCTTTTCTGCAATCCTCGGCTCTCATGAGCCGGATCACGCCCTGGCCGAGGTCATACTCGACGTCTCCCACGTGCAGGACATTCTGGCCGAGGAGCCCGATGCTGCCGGAGATATCGCTGCCGCCCACCAGAAAGTCAACGTTGTGCAGCGGGACACCTGCGAGATTCAGCACCTTCACGGTCGCGACCATGACGCTCGTTGAGCCGTTGACACCGGTCACGTACAACCCGAATGGCGCCAGGTGGGTCTTGAGCCCGAGCTCTGAGGCCGTGGCAGCGCTCAGCATGCTGAAGAAGGCGCCGCTGTCGACCGTGAACTGCACGTCACGATCGTTGATCTTCGCGGTGGTCAAGGCGTGCATGTTGACCATCGTGACCGGGAATTCGGCCAACTTGCCGAGCTTGCATGCCGCAAGCGCTGGATGCCCGAGTGCGATCAGGATGCCCGTGCACACCAGCTCGGCGAAGCCCCTGCTCCCATCGAGGACACCCTGCCCCACCCGCAAGCCGCGCGCGGAGCTGACGCAACATCCCTGTCCGATGTTCACGCGGGCATTCTGCATCGTGGACCGCGACCGGGTCAAAATACCGCCTTCGCGGACCGGACCTGGGTCTAGGAATCTCACCACGATTTCAGGGGTAAAATACCCATGGCCGATTCCCTGAGCGCTGCCCTTCCCGATCTCGCCGTCCTGCTCCGCAGGGACGGGGTCGTCCTGGACCTGGTGGGGGGTCGCAGTGTCGGCACGCTGGCTCTGTCGCGAGATGCCACCGGCAAGCACATCGAGGCGCTCTGGCCGGATCAGGTGGCGCTCACCGCCATGCGGGCCCTGCGCCGGGCGATCGCCCAGCGCAAAACGATCGACCTGAACTTCGAGCATGCGGACGCGGGCTACGAGCTGCGTGTCGTCGCCCAGGGACCCGATCGCGCGCTGTGCGTGATCCGGCTCGCGGCCGGCGCCCGCGGGTCCGAGGAGCATGGGGCGGGCGACGATCTGCAACGCCCGCAGTTCGACCGGCGCGGCTTCCTGCGCCGCTTTCACGATACGCTGTCGCAGGCCGCGATCCAGGAGCATCCCGCAGCGCTCGCGCTGCTGCATCTCGAGGGCGCCGCGGACATCGCACGGGTGGTCGACTCGAAGGTTGCCGAGCAAGTGCTGAGCGCGGCGATCCTGCGGCTTCCCGAGATCCAGACCGGTGCAGCGGGCGAGCCCGCCTGGTACGTCGGCCAGCTGAGCCCCGAGCTTCTCGCCATGGTCGTGCAGTGCTCGGAGCGGGACGCGATCGAGGCGTGCGTGATGCGGGTCTGCTCGAGTCTGCGCGAGCCGGTGAGCGTCGGCGATGCCGCGTTTCACCTGACGCCTTACGTCGGCGTCTCGATCCTGGGCCAGGACGGCAGCACGCCGAAAGCCTTGCTCGACAAGGCACGCTCGGCAGCGGCCGAAGCGCGCCGTTCGGCTTCCAGCAAGATCTTCTTCTTCACCGATACGCTCAAGCTGCGCTCGCTGGCGCGTCTCGATGTGGCTCATGAGATTCGCGATGCGATTGCGAGCCGCCAGATCCGCTTGCGCTACGTCGGCCGCCACGAGCTCGAGAGCGGCCGGCTGGTCGCGCAGGTGGGATATCTGCGGTGGCACCATCCGCTGCGGGGCGAAGTGCCGCCGGGCGAGTTTCTCGGCGTCGCCGAGACCACGGGGCTCGCGACCGTCCTTTCACGCGCCATGCTCGATCAGCTGAAGGATGATTTCGCCGCATTCGGGCCGCGCCTTCCGGAGCACGCACGGCTTTCCTTCGGAGCCCTGCGCCATCACCTGCTGCAGGACGACTTCGCCCACGACATCGAGCGCTTGCTCGCCGCAGGCGGCCTGCCCGCTTCGCGCCTGGAGCTGCGCATCTCCGAGCGCACCTTCGCTGCCATGGATACCTCGGTATACCAAAGACTGAGAAGCGCGGGCATACAGCTGGTGGTGGACGAGGTCGGCCGCGGCTTTGCATCGCTCGACCGATTGGCGCGCGCGCCGATCTGGGGCTTGCAGCTCGATCGCGCCTGGGTGACGGCCCTGCGCGCGGATCCGCTCGCGCTCAGGGTCTGCCGGGCCGGCATCAGCGCAGCGACGGCGCTCGGCCTGATGCCGATCGCCACCGGTGTCGATGACACGGCTCGACGCGATGCCTTGCTGGAGCTCGGCTGCCGCTACGGCAGCGGCGACCTCTACGGCGCCGGCGAGGGCCAATTTGACACCCTCGTTATGCGACAGACTTCACATTCCAGCGGCTGAGTGCCGCGTTTCGTTCCCGCGTAACCGCAGGACGGATCCGATGTAATGCGTCGCAACCCGCACCGTCGGGGAACAGCGACGTACAGGAATCTCCCCATGAAGCGCACACTCGTTTCGGCCACGATTCTCTCCGTGCTCACGCTCTCGGCCGGCGCTGCCAGCGGCAGGACCGCCCAGGCAACTGCCGCACGCTACCTGGTGCAAGCGCCAAACACCGCCATCGCCCGCAAGGATGTCGCCAAGGTCGGCGCGGCAGCCCTGCAAAGCCTTCCCATCATCAACGCGGTGACCGCACGCCTCAGCGCATCCCAGGCCGCACGGCTCGCCGCCTTGAGGGGCGTGCACCTGTTCGAGGATCGCGCGCTCAGCATGCACGCGGGTCTTCTGTCCTCGGTCGGCGCCGGCTTGACCTCGACCGCCAGTAACCTGGTCGCCGGCACCGTGGTGACCGCCAATCAGGTGTCGCTGGTGAACGCCGTCACGACACCGGTGGTCATGGGCGCAAGCGGCAGCTCGGTTCCGCAGGACGGCACCGGCGAGAACACCCCGACACTCCTTTATCAGACCAACTATCCGATGCTGGTCGGCGCCGATACGATGCAGCAGGCCGGCATCACCGGCCGCGGCGTCACCATCGCCGTGCTCGACAGCGGCCTGTGGCAGGCACCGAGTCAGAACTACGGGACGAGGATTCTCGCCAGCATCGATGTGACCAACGGCGGCTCGGGCCCTGTGTCCGGCGACCCTTATGGTCACGGCACCCACATCACCTCGATCGCCGCGGGCGGCGCGATCAACGTCTCGGGCAACTACTTGAGCATCGCGCCGCAGGCGAACCTCGTGATCGTGCGCGCCTTCAACGGCACCGGCGCAGGCCTGTACAGCGACGTCATCAGCGGCCTCAACTGGATCGTCGCAAACCGCGCCAAGTACAACATTCGCGTGGTCAACCTCTCCTTCGGCGCGCCGCCCGAGTCGTACTACTGGAACGATCCGCTCGATCAAGCCGTCATGGCCGCCTGGCAGGCCGGCATCGTCGTGGTGGTGGCAGCCGGGAACGGCGGCCCCGCCCCGATGACCATCGAGGTGCCGGGCAACGTGCCCTACGTAATCACCACGGGCGCGCTCACCGACAACTACACGCCCTACAATCTGTCAGACGATCGGCTGGCATCGTTCTCCTCCGCCGGCCCGACCTACGAGGGCTTCGTGAAGCCCGAGGTGATCTCGCCGGGCGGACACATGGTCGCCTCGATGTCGAGCCAGAGCTATCTCGCGAACATCGACCCCGGCTCGATGGCGCCGACGGCGCAGATGTTCACGATGTCCGGAACCTCGATGGCGGCCGCGGTGACCACGGGCGTCGTGGCCTTGATGCTGCAGGCCGACCCGTCGCTCGGACCCGACGACGTCAAGTGCCGGCTGCTCGCCTCCGCAAGGCCCGCCGTGACCTCGGCGGGAGCCCTCGCGTACAGCGTGTTCCAGCAGGGCGCCGGTCTCATCAACGCGGTGTCCGCGGTCAACAGCTCGGCGAGCGGATGCGCGAATCGCGGACTCAACGTCGCCGCGGATCTTGCCGGCACGCAGCACTTCGGCGGTCCCGCCAACGAGACATCCAGCGGACAGTTCTACATCATGAACATGGCCGGATCATCCTGGGGCGGCTCGCAGCCCAACGACGGCTATTCGTGGTCGAGCGCCTATGACGGATCGCAAGGCTACTACTGGAGCGAAGGCTACAGCTGGAGTCAATCCTATCCCTGGAACCAGGCGTACACCTGGAGCACGGGGTACCTCTGGAGCAAGGGCTATACCTGGTCCTCCGGATATCTCTGGAGCAAGTCCGCGCCCTGGTGGAACTCGAGCTCGCAGAGCGGCGCGAATTCGAGCGGCGCGCAGCCGACCTCGATCGTGCCCTGGGTGCCGAACCAGTAGCACTGTGCAGCACGTCTCGCCTGAGGGCAGGCTCGGGTCGAGGCGGCGTGCGGAGTGTGAAGCGTATCGGCGACTGAAAAGGCGCAGATTTGCGAATCTATCCAGCGGGCAATACCGCCTGCGCCCGGGCTTCGGAGCCAGGTACGATCGACATGCACGCACGCTGGCGATTGTTACTCCCTGCGCTTCTGTGGCCGCTCACGGCTCTCTGGCCGCTCGCCGCACCCGCCGCCGATGCCCCGCCCTTGGTCCTCGAGCATCTCACGGCCGCCGAGGGGATGCCTCAGGGCACCGTATACGACACCCTGCAGGACTCCCAGGGATTCGTCTGGCTCGCAACCGAGGACGGTCTGGTCCGCTACGATGGCCACGATCTCGTGCGCTACGGCTACTCGCGCAACGCCGTGGACGGGTTGCCCGGGAATTTCGTGCGCCAGATCGTCGAGGACGCACACCACGATCTGTGGATTGCGATCAAGGACGCCGGGCTCGCGCGCTGGAACCGGGCGACCGACAGCTTCACACGCTACCGGCACGATCCGGAGAATTCCGCCTCGCTCGCAAGCGACGTGGCGCGCGCGGTGGTGGTGGATACCCATGGCCGAATCTGGATCGCCACCAACGATGCCGGCGTCGATGTGCTCGATCCGAGCTCGGGCGCGATCGAGCACCGGCGCCACGATCCGGCCAATCCCGACTCGTTGAGCGACGATCAGACCTTCACGCTGTATCTCGACCGTTCGGGCTCGGTGTGGGTCGGGACCGCGAAGGGACTCGATCGCTGGCAGCCGGAACGCAACGCATTCGCGCACTTTCGCCGTCAGTCGGATGACCCGCGGTCGCCGAGCGGCCTGCAGGTGTCCGCCATCATCGAGGATCACCGCGGCGATTACTGGATCGGCACTTTCGACGGCGGCGTCGAGCGCATGGACCCTTCGGGCCATGTGCTCGAACGCTTCCGGCACGATGCTCACGCCCCCGCATCGCTCGCGAGCGACGACGTGCGAGCGCTGCTCGAGGATCGCGCCGGACACCTCTGGATCGGAACGCCCGAAGGACTCGAGCTTCTCGACAGCGCGAGCGGTCGATTCCAGCACTACCGGCACGACGATCGCGACCCTTCGTCGCTGCCCGACTCGTACATCATGTCGCTGTATGAGGGCAGCGAAGGCCTGGTGTGGATCGGAACGCGCGGCGGCGGCGTGAGCCGCTGGAACCCGCGCAGCTGGGAGCTCGGCGGCCGCCGTCCGGACTGGCTCGCCGGCCGATATGTCACCGCCTTTGCCGACGCGCCGAACCACAAGGTGTGGATTGCCTCGCTGGGCGGCCTCGCGCTGCTCGACGAGGGCAGCGGCGAGATCGTCGACGTCGATGCGGCCGCGCACAGGAAGGAAGCGCTGGGAGATCGACGCGTCATGGCGCTGCATCTCGACCGTCACGACACGCTGTGGATCGGCACCATGGCCAATGGGCTCAAGAAGCTCTCGGCGGACCGCGGGCTCGAATCGTTTCCGGTCAAGGCGGACGACCGGCACTCCCTGAGCGCAGCCGGCATCCAGACGATCTTCGAGGCGCGCGATGGCGAGATCTGGCTCGGCATGCACGACGGCGGCGTCAACATACTCGATCCCGCGAGCGGAATGATCCGCCAGCTTCCGTACAACTCGAGCTCGCGCGATGCGATCAGCGCAGCGAGCGTCACCGCGATCGCCGAGGACGGTCAGGGCGACATGTGGATCGGCACCGACGATGGTGGTCTCGACCTGGCAGGCGCCGATGGGCGCGTGCGGCGCGTGTTTCGTCACGATCCGGCCGATCCAGCCAGCCTGCCCTCGAACACGGTGTACGCGCTCGAGGTCGATGCCAAGGGCCGGCTCTGGGTGGCCACCGACGGCGGGCTCGCGCAGATGCTGGGCACGCCGGCACTGCCGCAAGCCGTACGCTTCAAGGTGATGTCCCGCGAGGACGGACTGTCGAGCGATGCGATCTACGGCATGCTGACCGACTCGAACGGACGTCTTTGGCTCTCCAGCGATGCCGGGCTCATGCGCTTCGATCCCGCCACCGGGACCATCAAGACCTATCATCGCGAGCAGGGGTTGCTGGGCGAAGAATTCGATTCGGGCGCTTATCACCGCCTGCGCGATGGACGTCTGTGCTTCGGTGGCCCCGGTTGGTTCAACATCTTCGATCCCACGCGTGTCACCGAGAACACGCGCGCGCCGCGCGTGGCGCTCACCAATCTCGAGGTACTGGGCGTGCCGGTCGCGAGCCGCACTCCTTACTGGCTCCTCGACCGCCTCTCGGTGGGCTATCGGGCGAGCATCGTGTCTCTCGACTTCGGTGCCCTGGACTTCGTCTCGCCCAGGCACAATCGGCTCGCCTACCGGGTCGCCAAGCTGTCGGACCGCTGGATCGATCTCGGCACGCAGCACCGCGTGACTCTCACCAACCTCGATGCCGGTGACCATCTGCTCGAGGTTCGCGCGGCGAATGCGGATGGGGTATGGAGCGAGCCGCTCAAGCTCACCGTGCACCGTGACGCCGCTCCCTGGCGCTCCTGGTGGGCCTATGCGAGCTACGCGCTCGTGCTGCTGTTGCTGATCGCGCAGCGGATCCGTGCGCATCGCGCCAAGATCCGCGGCATCGTCGAGGCCAAGCAACGCCTCGAGTCGGAAGTCGCGATGCGCACCCGGGAGCTGGTCGAAAGCAACCGGCAGCTGGCCGAGGCGGCGCAGGCCAAGAGCAACTTCCTTGCGCGCATGAGCCATGAGCTGCGCACGCCGATGAACGGCGTGGTCGGCATGACCGAGCTCCTCGGCCGCACCGCGCTATCCGCGGCGCAGGCCCGTCTCACCCGTACCATCCGCTCCTCGGCGGAGATCCTGCTGCAAATCGTCAATGACCTGCTCGACCTTTCGAAGATCCAGGCCGGCAAGGTCGAGTTCGAGTCGCTGCCGCTGGACTTGCAAGTGATCCTCGAGGAATGCACGGCGCTGTTCGCGGCTGCCGCCGAGTCGAAGGGCATCGAGCTCATCGTATGCCCGCCGCCCGAGGAGGGCGCCCTGCTCGGCGATCCGCTGCGCATCCGCCAGATCGTGCTCAATCTGGTCGGCAACGCGGTGAAATTCACGCTGCGGGGCGAGGTGGTGGTCAAGGCCGACATCGAGCGCGGCGAGCCGAATCGAGCAACGCTCAAGATCGCGGTCAGCGACACAGGCGTCGGCATGGATGCTGCGACCGTGGACAAGGTGTTCGAACCGTTCACGCAGGCCGATGAATCGACCACGCGCCGCTTCGGCGGCACCGGTCTCGGCCTGGCGATCTGCCGCGAGCTCGCCGCGCTCATGGGTGGCACGGTTACCGTGGAGAGCCGCTTGAACGTCGGCTCGACGTTCCAGCTGTGCGTTCCGCTCAGGACTGGCGCCGTGCAGGCCGCAGGCCCGCCCGTGCCGTTCACGGCGCGCGCCGTGCGCGTGCTCACACGGCGCCCCGCGCTCGCCGATTCGATCGCTCGGCAAGTCGCAGCACTCGGACTGACGGCCGTTTGCGATGCGCGCGATCATGGCGTCGATGCGCTCGCGGGCGAGGAACTCCTGGTCGCGGATTTGAGCACGCACGCGGCCATGGTCGAGGCGGCGGTTCGGGACGGTCGGACATCGAGGCTGGTGATCGTCGGCAGCTCCGCCGAGCTCGAAGCGCTCGACAGGAGCCGGATCGATCTCGAGCGAATCGTTTCCAAGCCCGTGCATCGAGAGGCGCTTCGCGCCGCCCTGCGCCGGGCTGCCGGCGTGGCCACCGAGCACCCCGCGGTGGCCGCGAGCTCCGATCGAGTCGGCGGCCACGTGCTGCTGGTCGAGGATGAGCCGGTGAACGCCGCCGTCGCACAGGGCTATCTCGAGGAGCTCGGATGCACCTCGGTGTGGGTCGACAGCGGCCGCGACGCGGTCGCCCGCAGCGCCACCGAACGCTTCGACATCATCATGATGGACCTCAACATGCCCGCCATGGACGGCTTCGCCACCACGCGCCTGATTCGCGAGCGCGAAGGCGGCACGAGCCCGGTGCCCATCATCGCGCTCACCGCTCACGAGGCAAGCAGCTATCGTGCCGCCTGCCTCGCCGCGGGCATGAACGATGTCATGAGCAAGCCCTATACGCTCGATCAATGTGCGCAGTTGCTGCGCCGTTTCATTCCTCGATCCTGCCAGCGGCCCAACAGGGTGCAGAGCAATTCCGATGTCTCGCCGGAGGTCCACGACGCCGGCGCGAGCGGGTCGGCTGCGCAAATCGATGCGCCCACCGTGATGGGCCTCAAGAATCTGCGCAGCCTGGGTCAGCCCGATCTCTACATGAAGCTCGTGGCCCTGTTCCAGCCGGCTTGCGCACGAGCGCTGCAAGATCTCGACGCGACGGTCGGCGCCGGCAACTTCGGCGCGGCCTCGAGCGTCTGCCACAAGCTGGCGTCGAGCGCCGCCAACGTGGGAGCCCTCGTCTTCGCGCGCCACGTCCGTGATCTCGAGCAGGCCTGCCGGCAGCGCGACGCGGCACACGCGGCGCGTCTGTTCGAGACGATCCGCGCCGCCTATCCCGTGCTCATGGACGAGCTCGCCCGAATGCAACTGCGGGAGAGCGCATGAGCGCGCCCGCCCCGCCGGTTGCCATCATCGCCGATGACGAAGACCTCGGGCGGTTGCTGCTCGCGGAGACGGCGACTGCGTCCGGGCTCGCGCCGCAGAGCTTCGATAACGGCGCCGCCGCTCTGCAGGCGGCGCAGACCCAGGAAGTCGCCATCGTGCTGCTCGATGTCGACATGCCGGAAATGGACGGCTACACGGTGTGCCGCCGCCTGCGTGCCGACCCGCGCTTCGCGACGGTGCCGATCGTCATGGTGACCGGCCACGAGGACTCCGCCGCCATCAGCCGCGCCTTCGAGGCCGGCGCGACCGACTTCATCTCCAAACCCGTGAACTGGGCGCTTCTGCCGCGGCGCATTGCCTACATCCTGCGCAATGCAGCGGCCGCCGAGCGCATCGAGCGGCTCGCGTACTTCGATACGCTCACCGGCCTGCCGAACCGGCAGCGTTGCATCGACACGGCCGAGCGGCTGTTCGCGGATGCGGCCGCCGCCGGTGAGCAGGTCGCCGTGATCTATGCCGACCTCAACAGCTTCAAGCGCGTCAACGATACGTTCGGCCATTCGGTCGGCGATGCCGTGCTCAAGAACGTTGCGGACAAGCTGATGCGCGCACTTTCGCCTTACCGGGCCGCGTGCGATTCCGTCTCGGTGGCGCGCTTCGGCGGCGATGAGTTCGTCGTGCTGGTCGCAGATGCCGAGGCGGGCAAGGTGGCGCGGGATATCGCCGGCGCCTGCGCCGCGGTGCTCAACGATCCGATCGTCCATGACGGGCTCGAGTTCTATTCCGCTCCGAGCATCGGGATCGCGCTGTACCCGGACGACGGCCCGGACGTCACCACCGTGCTCAAGCATGCCGATACCGCGATGTACCAGGCCAAATCGGGAGCCTCGGGATCGATCGTCATGTACACCGCCGCCATGAGCGCGCGCCTGCGTGACTGGCTCGATCTGGAGGGCCGACTACGCCGCGCCGTGCAGGAGGATCAGCTGCAGCTCATGTATCAGCCGAAGTTCCGCATCAGCGATGCGCGCATCGTGGGCGCCGAGGCGCTGCTGCGCTGGTGCGACTCCGAGCACGGCGAGATCGCTCCGACCCGCTTCATCGAGATCGCCGAGGACAGCGGCTTGATCATGGACCTCGGCGGCTGGGTGATTCGCGCCGCCTGCCGGCAACTGCGCAAGTGGCAGGACGCAGGCAGCGCGATCCCGGTGGCGATCAACGTCTCGGGCAAGGAGTTGCTGCACGGCGACCCCGCTCAGCTGATCGAGAAGGAGGCCGCCGCCGCCGGGGTGCCCACCTCGTTGATCGAGGTGGAGATCACCGAATCGCTGCTCGTCAAGGATTCGGCGCGCGTGCGGGTCGCGCTCGCCCGGCTGCGCGAGCTGGGCTGCCGCATCGCACTCGATGATTTCGGCACCGGATACTCCTCGCTCGCCTACATCACGCGCTTTCCGCCCGACCGCATCAAGATCGACAAGGCGTTCGTGCAGAACCTCGATCGCTCGGCGGGCGATGCCGCGATCGCCAGTGCGATCCTGTCCCTGGGCGCAAGCTTGAACGTGACGATCACCGCCGAGGGCATCGAGCGGCAGGCCCAGCTCGAATGGCTGCGCAAGCGCGGTTGCCAGGAGGCGCAGGGCTTTCTGCTGTCACGGCCCCTTTCCGCAGAGGATCTTGCGCGGCGGCACTTGACGGGCGATCGCCTACATGCCCAGGGGCCGGCTGCCGGCGATGCGCACATTCCGTCGAGCCGCTCACGCCTGAAGCCGGGATAACCTGCTCGCCCCGCAGGGCAGCACGCCGCCTGCTCGCCTTCAAGGCCGACGGCGCCCCCCGGCAACGGCCAAAGGCGACCGTGTCACGCCGCCAATCGAACAAAAAGGTTAGATTTGAGGCATGATGGTCTCTGAGCAACCCACTTGAGAATCATGACGCCCATAGCATCCAAAGCGCCGCGCAATTGGCCGGCCATCCTGGTGTTTGCGATCTCCGGACTCGCAGCGCTGACGCTCGTTCCCTGGTACGGCTGGGTACATGGGTACTCCGTCGGTGCCTGGATCGGCTTCGGGGTGGTACTGAGCCTCAACGAGCTCTCGATCACCTGCGGCTATCACCGACTGTTTGCGCACGCCTCCTATCAGGCGCGCCCCGCACTGCGGCTCATCTATCTGCTGCTGGGCGCCATGACCCTGCAGAACAGCGCATTGGTATGGAGCGCCAATCACCGCGTCCACCACCGCTACGTGGACGATCCCGAGCGCGATCCCTACTGCATCGGGCGCGGCTTCTGGTTCGCGCACATGGGATGGATGCTGCGCCACTTTCCGAGCGGTGAGCCCGACTTCAACACCGTGCGCGATCTGCAGCGCGACCGCTGGGTGCTGTGGCAGCACCGCCGTTACCTGGCGATCGCCGCGGCGATGAATCTCGGAGTGCCGCTCCTGGTCGGACTCGCGAGCGGAGATGTGATCGCCGGATTGCTGCTGGCCGGCGTGTTACGGCTGGTCTTGAGCCATCAACTCACGTTCTGCATCAACTCGCTGGCACACGTCGTCGGCCGCCGGCCCTACGGCACCGAGCACACGGCGCGCGATAACGCCTTGGTCGCGCTGCTGACCTTTGGCGAGGGTTATCACAACTACCATCACACATTCGCGAACGACTACCGCAACGCCGTGCGCTGGTGGCAATGGGACCCGACCAAATGGGTGATCTACGGACTTTCGAAGCTGGGGCTCGCCTACAACCTGCATCATGTGCCGCGATTTCGAATCCAGCGCGCGTTGCTCGATGCCCAGTTCAGGCGCGCCGAGCAAGATCTCGCTCGCCAGCCGGCGGGGCAGTGCGAGGGCCTGCGCGCCCGCGTCGCCGAAGAGTATGCGGCCTTTCGCGCCGCCGTCGGCAGCTGGACCCAGCTGCGCGAGCAGTGGCTGGCCCAGGCGCGGCACGCTGCTTTCGAGCGCTGGGAACGCTCGTTGCTGCAATCCCGGTTTGCCGAGCTGGAGAACAAACTCAGCGCCCAGTACCGGCGCATGCGCAAGCTGCTCGCGCAGGCACCCCTGCGTGCCGGCTCGGCAATGGCGTGATCAAGACTCGTAACTGAACTTGACGCCAGCCACGCGCGGGCGGGTGATCGAGTACGACGAGGCGCCGCTTCGTCCCTTTCACTTGCGCGTGGCGATCGCCAGCTCGGGCGGAGTCTTCAGCGACGGGTTCGGGCTCGGCATCATCGGCATCGCCCTGAGCCGCGCGGGCGCGCAGATGCACTTGAGCGCCGTCTGGCTCGGGCTTCTGGGCGGCGCCTCGTTGCTGGGTCTGTTCGCGGGAGCGCTGCTGACCGGCCCGGTTGCCGATCGTTTCGGCCGCCGTCCGATCTTCGCCCACAACATGCTCTTGCTGGGCGCGCTTTCGGTCGTGCAGAGCTTCGCAGGATCGGCCGCGCAACTGTTGCTGCTGCGCCTCGCCATCGGCTTTCTGCTCGGCACCGACTACGTGGTCAGCAAGGCGCTCCTCACCGAGTTCACGCCACGCACGCTGCGCGGTCGCGCGCTTGGATCCCTGTCCATCGCCTGGGCGGGCGGCTATGCGTGCGCCTATCTCGTCGGGGTCTTGCTCGATCGCGGCGACCCGGGCGCTTGGCGCTGGACACTGGCCACGAGCGCCATCCCCTGCCTGCTGGTACTGCCATTGCGACTCACGCTGCCCGAATCGCCGCTCTGGCTGGCGAATGGCGGACGTGAAGAGGATGCCGCGCGGGTAGTTCGCCGCGTGCTGGGGGAGACGGTCTCGCCCCCGGCGCGCCGCGAGGTTGCAGCGATTCGGCGCGGACGATGGCGGCAACTTCTGTCCGCGCGCTGGCGGGGCCGTACTGCCGTGGCATGTGCATTCTTCACCTGTCAGGTCATTCCGTACTTTGCCCTCGGCACCTTCGTCTCGCAGGTGATGTCGGCGCTGCATCTGCGCAACGCTCACACGGCGGGCTTGCTCTACAACCTGGCCCTGCTGCTCGGCGCCGTGGCGGGTCTCATCACCGTCGATCGCATCCCGCGCAGGGTCTTTCTCATCGGGAGCTTTTACCTCACGGCGGCGAGCCTGCTCGCCGTGTCGGTCGTTCCGGAGCTGCCGCCGCTGGCGACGATCGGCCTGTTCGCGCTCTTTGCCGGGGTGCTGTCCGCCGCCTCCAATCTGGTTTACGTCTACCTGCCCGAGCTCTTCCCCACCGACTTGCGCGCTTCGGGCATCGGCCTCGCCATCGCCAGCAGCCGCACCGGCTCGGCGTTCAGCACGTTTCTGCTGCCCGTCATCGTCGAATCCTACGGTGTGCGTACGGCGCTCGATGCGTGCGTCGCGGTGCTGGTGCTCGGAGCCCTCGTCTGCCAGCGCTGGGCACCCGAGACTCGCAACGTGCCGCTTTCCTCGCTCGACGCCGCAACGACCGAATCCGCGTGATCCTGAGGATGCGGCTAAACCAGCGGCACTCCCTTCGGAACCCGCACCACCACCGTGCCCGCGATCTTGTCGTGCCACGCTTGCCGCTGATGATCGAACGCGATCCAGAAGAAGCCCAGCCCCACGACGAACAGCGACAGGAAGCAACCGAGCGCGCGCACGATGGCCGTTTGCCAGTCGATCGGCCGCCCGTCGAGGCGCACGACTTGTAGATCGAATACGATGCCGCCGATGGTGGAGCCGCGCAGCTTCCACATGACCGCACCATAGATGGCCAGCATCACGAGCTCGAGATGGAACATGTGATGCAAGAAGCCCATGAGAAGTCCGACCAGCAGCGCATCGAGGAGCAGCGCCACCATTCGAATCCAGAATCCCGCGCGCGGCAGCACGGCCGTGACGGCGCTCGCCGCGGGATGCACGGCGCTCGCTGCGGCCGCGGCCGCCGCACTCGGATCCGATGCCGCACCCGCGGCGCTCGCGTCCTGTGCGCCAGCCGTGCCCGCAGTGCCCGCGGCGCCGCGGCGCTGCGCGCCCGATTCACCGGCCGCGCGGGCGTTGCTGACGAGCGTGTAGGCAACGGCTCCGAGACCCAGCAGCCCGAGCACCTTGTAGGTGAGGAATCCGATCACCGGGACGACATAGAGCGCAAGCACGATGACGCCGCCGATCAACACCGCCATGGCCGGGTGATCGAACGGAGCGCTTGCGCCGCGCCGCAAGCAGCGCCGTCCGATCCACGCGAGCATCACGGCCTTGCCGAAAAGCCCGGCACAGAACAGGCCGAATGCGACGAACGGCACGGCGGCGATGCCGATCACCGTGACGAACAGCAGCACGAAAAGCACGGGCACGAACAGGACCGTGAGCAGCGCCGCCGCCACGGACATACCGGGCCGCGCCTCGAATGTGTCCACGCAGCGCGTGACGGCATCCCGGAACAGCAGCGCGACAACGATGTAAAGCCCGAGGAACAGGAACGCGAGACTCCAGGCCCAGCCCACGCCGTCCACGAATGCCAGAGGCCGGCCGTAGAGCAGGCAATTGCGGACCCAGGGATGGATCCAGCTGAAGCCGCCGATCACCCCGCCGACGCTCTGCACATCGCCGTGCACGGTCGCCGCCGGATCCCGGTGCACCGTGCCGCCGACTGCGACGACATCTCCCACGACCGCGTTGGGCCCGAGCTCGACGTTGCCCATCACCGCCACCACGTTGCCCTTGACCGGGCCGTCGATGTAGCTGTTGCCGAGAACCGCGACCGCGCTGTCGCTCACCGAGCCGGTCACGTGCGTATCGCCGAGGATCGCTACCGCCTCGGTGGCATCGCCCTCGACGTTCGTGGAGCCGAAAATGGAGACGACCGAATCGGCCCGCTCGCCCTGCGGCAAGTGCGAATCGCTGCCGAGATTGACGATGTCATTGTCCGATCGATGGTGGTGGTGTCGATGCAAGCTCGGCTGATCGGAGGGTTGTTCCGCGCCGTTCTGATCCTCGCCCGCACGCTCGCTGTGCCCCTCCCACTCCTCGGGCTCGGAGGGTGCCGCCGCGCTCGCGGCCGGTGCGGCCGGAGTCGAGGCTGCGCTCGCCGCGTCGGGGGGATGTTGCGGGGTGCGTGCGTGGGCTACGCCGGCCGCGAGCACCGGGAGCAGGACGAGGAGCAGGGCAAATGTCGATCGGCGGATAGTCATGTGGGTCTCAGGTGACCTGCGAATTGGGATCCAGATACAGGGTGCGATAGGCGGCGATGCCGAGTCCAAACAGCGCGGCGTAGAGCGCCACGCTCGCCGCCAGGCCCTCGTATACCCAGTGGGAGGGCACCAGGCGGGCGAGCTCGCCGGCGACGGTCACGAGCGCGAACAGATGCCGCGCCCAGGGCATGGAGAGCGCGCCGAGCGCCGGTGAGCCGAGGTCGTGCACGGCCCACACGCCGCCCACGAAAGCGAGGCCGGCGAGCAGCGCGCAAAGCAACACGAAGCCGAGACGCGCGATTCTCGGCCATGCGGCGAAGCTGTGCTGCCACCACGGAAGCGCCGCGCGATGCGCGAGCTCGGCGAGCACACGCGCCTCGAGACTCGCCGGCGCAGGGCGCGGCGGCATGGCGGCGAGCGCCGCATCGATGATGATTTCCAGCCGGCGCTCTGATTCGTCGTTGCTCATACGCTATCGAGTCCTAGTTGCTCGAGAAGGGGAAGAAGCGCCGCGCGGGCGCGCCGGATGTCGGTCTTGATCTTGGACAGCGATACGCCCAGCTGCGCGGCGATCTGCTCGTAGCTGAAATCCTCGAAATGATAGAGCACCAGCGGCACCCGCTGATGGTCCGGGAGACGCCGCAGCGCTTCCTCGAGCGCATGCTGCTGCTGCTGGGCGCTGAGCTCCGCCGGGGCGCTGTCCGGCTGCGGCGGTTCGGGAATTTGCGGCTCCTCCGAGAACATGCGCCAGCGCTTGCGGTAACGCGACAGGTAATTGAGCGAGAGGTTGGTCGCGACGGTCTTGAGCCACCCCCCGGCCGTCTCGCTGCCCTGCAGATGATCGAAATGCTCGTACGCCTTGATGAATACCTCCTGGGAGATATCCTCAGCCTGGGCGTCGTTTCCAGCCAAGCGCGCGGCGGTCGAGAAGACCATATCTTGATAGGCACGCATGAACTTCGTGAACGCGATCGACCGGCTCTGCTCCTTGGGTGAGGTTTGCACTGGCGTGTGTTCGTTTACACCCATAACACGGCTGGGCGGGGAAAGTTGCAGGCCTCGAGGCGCGGGAGCGGCGTCGGCGCCGTCTTGATAGACTCACTCTAGCACACGGCCGGCGCGGCTCGGCCGTATCACGGGGATTCATTTCATGCGGGACGCGCGCTATGCGCTGTGGGGCGTTGCGCTCCTCCTGTCGGCCATCGTGCCGCCGGCACTGGCGGGATTTGCCGGGCTTGGCTGGGAAGCCTCCCAGTGGGCAGGATACGCCGCCACGCTGGCCTTGATCGTGCTTGCCGGCGCGCCGATCCGGCCGCGCGACGCCGAGCCTCCGACCTTGATATCGTTGCGCTCGCACACCCTCGTCGGCTGGCTGGCACTCGCGGCCGTCGGATTGCACATCGCTGGCCTGCTGCTCGCCGACCCCACGGTCATCGAGTACCTGAAGCCCACCGCGCCGTTGTATCAGCTGACGGGGATTGCGGCGGCGCTCGCGCTTCTCGTGCTGGTCGCCACGGGCGGGGCCGCGGCACGGCGCCGACTCTGGAGGAGCCATCGAAGCTTCCAGGCAACCCACGTCATCCTGGGGGCCGCGCTCGTCACCTTGACCGCGGTGCACGTGGCGGTCACCGCACGCTATCTCGGGGGTCCGGTGCGCCGCGCCTTGTTTGGCGCCGCGGCGATCGGAGCTCTGCTCATGCTGCTGCGGGGACGCTGGGTGGGGGCCACAGGCCGGATGCGCCGCCAGCTCGTCTTCGGCCGCCATTCAACGTTGATCGCGTGCATGCTGGCGGTCTGCGCGCTGGCGATCGCGGCACTCTTGCCGAACGCGGTCGGCGCGGCGCTGCGCGAGCCGCTCATGCGCCGCACGGCCGCGCCGCCGCTCGACTTCCCGCACAGCAAGCACGGCGCCGTCAACTGCTTGAGCTGCCATCACAACTACGCCGATGGCACGGGCTCGACACTCTGCATCGAGTGTCACCGCAGCGCGCGCACCGACCTCAAGCAAGGCGCCGAGGCACGATTTCACGGCTTCTGCTTCGGATGCCATCGGCACCCCGATGCGTCCTTCGCACGTCACGGGCCGGTGGCGGGTTGCGAGGTGTGCCATCGGCCGCCGAGCGTCGAGCAATGAGCGGCGTTGCTGCCGTCGCGCCGCGCGCTAGCGATAGCGCCCCATGAGCTTGTCGAGCGCGGCGCTGCCCGGCGAGAGCTTCTCGTAGGGGATCCGGTTGAGCGGCACCGGGCTCGACTTGTTGAGCGTGTGGAATTCCGTGCTGCCGGACTCATCGATATGGATGAGTCCAGTCACGTATTCGTTGTGCCTGAGCTTGCCCTCGATGAATCCGTAGGCGGCGCTGCGGTCGGTGGGATCGTAGCTCGCGCCGAGCTTGCGCAGAATCACGCGGCTGCCGTCATGCAGCGTCACCGGCAGGGCCTGATCGGGCGGGTAGTCGACCGAGATCTCCTGCGCCGGGGGCACGAAATCCGCTTCCATCGCCGCGTGGTAATGCTCGCGGGTGAAGGTATAGCTCTTGGTCGAGCCCTCGTGGTCGTTGAAGGTCACGCAGGGCGAGAGCACGTCGATCAGCGCAAAGCCATTGTGGCGCATCCCGGCCTGCAACAGCGGCACCAGCTGCGCCTTGTCGCCGGAGAAGCCGCGCGCCACGAAGGTCGCACCCAGCGATAAAGCGAGCAGCACGGGATCGATCGGCGGACTCTGGTTCACCTCGCCGCGCTTGGCGCGCGTGCCGATGTCGGCGGAGGCCGAGAACTGTCCCTTGGTCAGGCCGTAGACGCCGTTGTTCTCGATGAGATACAGCATGTTCACGTTGCGGCGTATCGCATGCACCAGCTGACCCAAGCCGATGGACAGCGAATCGCCGTCGCCGGAGATCCCGATATAGGTGAGATCGCGGTTGGCCGCGTTCGCGCCACTGGCGATCGAGGGCATGCGGCCGTGCACGGAATTGAAGCCGTGCGAGCCGCTCACGAAGTAGGCCGTGGTCTTGGACGAGCAGCCGATCCCGGAGAGCTTCACCAGCTGCTCGGGGCGCATGTCGAGTCCCCAGCAGGCCTCGACGATGGCCGCGGTGATCGAGTCATGGCCGCAGCCTGCGCACAGCGTCGACATGCTGCCCTCGTACTGCCGGCGCGTCATGCCGAGTGCGTTGGTGGGAAGCGAGGGATGAGCGACCTTGGGCTTGTTGATGAAGGACATGTGGTTCTCTCGGCTGAATGCGCCTGCGCTCAGCGCGCGTGTTTGCCCGTGATCGCGGTGAGGCGCGGCGCATCGGGCAACGTCGCGCGGATGCCGTCGACGATGGGATCGCAAGACATCGGGAACCCTGAGTAGCTCAGGATGGACTTGAGCTTGGACTTGTCGACGGAGGTCTCCAGGGTCAGGAGCGAGCGCAGCTGCGCATCGCGGTTTTGCTCGACCACGAACACCGTGGCATGCAAGCTCAGGAAGCTCTCCACTTCGTGAGTGAAAGGGAACGCCTTGACTCGCAGGTAGTCGACCGGGATCTTCTGTCGCGCGAGCACGTCGATCGCCTCGCGCACCGCGCCGTCGCAGCTGCCGACGCTCACGATGCCGATCTTGTTGTCGCCCTTGCCCATGAGCTCGGGCTTGGGCACGTAGCGCGCGGCGGTCGCGAACTTGCGCTTCAGCCGATCGAGCACGAACTGGTACTCCGCTGAATCCTCCGTGTAGGCGCCATACTGGTTGTGGCCGGAGCCGCGCGTGAAATACGCGCCCTTGGGGTTGACCCCCGGCAAGGTGCGGTACGGGATCGCATCGTCATCGCGATCCACGTAACGGTAGAACTTGTCGAGGCTCGCGAGCTCCTCGGCGCTCAGCATCTTGCCGCGGTCGGGCCGGTACGCATCGTCCCATTTCAGATCGCGGCACATCCAGTCGTTCATGCCGATGTCGAGGTCGGACATCACGAACACGGGAGTCTGCAGCCGCTCGGCGAGATCGAACGCGTGCGCCGCCATGTAGAAGCACTCCTCGGGATTGGCCGGGAACAGCAGCACGTGGCGCGTATCGCCGTGCGAGGCGTAGGCGCACAGCATGATGTCGGCCTGCTGGGTGCGGGTCGGCATGCCGGTCGAGGGTCCGACCCGCTGCACATCGAAGATCACGCACGGCACTTCGGCATAGTAGGCGAGCCCCAGGAACTCGTTCATCAGCGAGATCCCCGGGCCGCTCGTGGGCGTGAAGGCGCGCGCCCCGTTCCAGCTCGCGCCCAGCACCATGCCGATCGCGGCGAGCTCGTCTTCCGCCTGGATCACCGCGTAGTTGCGCTCGCCGCTCGCGGGATCCACGCGGTAACGCTCGCAAAACCCCTTGAATGCGTCCATCAGCGAGGTCGAGGGGGTGATCGGATACCAGGCGCCGACGGTGGCGCCCGCATACACGCAGCCCAGGCCGGCCGCGGTGTTGCCGTCGATCATGATGTAGCCGCGGGTCTTGTCGAGGTGCGCAACCTTGAGCGGCAGCGGGCAGTCGAGATTTTGCTTCGCGTAGTCGTAGCCCAGGCGCAGCGCCCTGGTGTTCGAATCGAGGAGCTTGGGCTTCTTGCCGTAGCTCTCATGCATCAGCCCGTCGATGATCCCGAGATCGATGTCGAGGAGCGCCGCGATCACGCCGGCGTAGGCGATGTTCTTGAGCAGGATGCGGTTGCGCACGCCGTCGAAATTCTCGTTGACGAGCTTGGCGAGCGGCACCCCGATGACGGTGATGTCACCGCGCTGCAGGAGCGTCGAGCGCGGCCAGGTGGCGTCGTAGATGAGATAGCCGCCCGAGACGACTTCGCGCACGTCCTTCTGGTAGGTCTCCGCATTCATCGCCACCATGATGTCGACGCGGCCGGCGCGCGCGGCATAGCCCTCGCGCGTGACGCGGATCTCGTACCAGGTGGGCAGCCCTTGAATGTTCGAGGGAAAGTAGTTCTTCCCCGTCACCGGGATGCCCATTCGAAAGATGGCTTTCATGATCAGCGAGTTGGCGCTCGCCGAGCCCGTACCGTTGACGTTCGCGAACTTGATCACGAAGTCGTTCACACGATCGGGCGCCGTCGTTAAGTTCGGCATGTCGAGCTCTCGTCCTCCGCGTGAGGAATCTTGATCGTGGATTTCTGCATGTCCCAGGCGGCCGTGGGACAGCGCTCCGCGCACAGGCCGCAGTGCACGCAAACGTCCTCGTCCTTGAGCATCACCCGTCCGGTCTGCGGCAAGGCGCTCGACACGTAAAGCGCCTGCGACGGGTTGTCGGCGGGCGCCTTGAGCCGCGCACGCAGCTCGGCCTCGGTGCCGTTCGGAGCAATGGTCAGACAGTCGACCGGACAGATGTCGATGCAGGCGTCGCACTCGATGCAGAGCTTCGCGGAGAACACCGTCTGCACGTCGCAGTTCAAGCAGCGCTGCACCTCGAGGGCGGCCTGCTCGGCCGTGAAGCCGAGCTCCACTTCCACGTTGATCTTCTTGAAACGCTCGAGCAGCCCGACGTGCGGTACCAGCCGCCGCTCCGCGCCGTTGTACTCGTTCTTGTAGGACCACTCGTGCATGCCCATCTTGCGGCTGCTCAGGGTCAGGCCGCGCGGCATGCGCTCGTTGATCGGCTCTCCCGAGCATTGCTTGTGGATCGAAATGGCGGCTTGGTGGCCGTGCTCCACGGACCAGATGATGTTCTTCGGGCCGAACGCCGCATCGCCGCCGAAGAACACGCCCGCGCGAGTCGACTGGAAAGTCTGTTTGTCGACCTTGGGTACGCTCCACTTGTCGAACTCGATGCCGATGTCGCGCTCGATCCAGGGAAAGGCGTTTTCCTGGCCGATGGCGAGGATCACGTCGTCGCACGCGAAGAACTCTTCCTCGAGCACGCGCGTCGCGCTGATCTCGTCGCCCTCGAGCTGGTACTCGAGCCGCTCGAACATCATGCCTTTGAGCTCGCCGTTCTCGACCACGAAGCGCTTCGGTGCGCGGTTCACGATGATCTGTACGTTCTCCTGCTCGGCATCCTCGAGCTCCCATTCGGAGGCCTTGAAGAACTGCCGCGGCTTGCGCGCCATGACCTTCACGTCCCTGGCGCCGAGGCGCAACGAGGTGCGACAACAATCCATGGCGGTGTTGCCGACGCCGATGATGAGGACGCGCTCGCCGACCTTGTCGATGTGCTGGAAGGCGACCGATTCGAGCCAGGCGATGCCGATGTGCACGCGATTCGATTCGTGCCGTCCCGGCAGCTCGAGCTCCTTGCCCTTGGGCGCGCCGGTGCCGACGAACACCGCGTCGAACTCCTTGGAATCGAGCAGACGCTTCATGCTCTGCACCGGCGCGTTCAGCTTGAGCTCGGCGCCCATCTCGACGATGTAGCCGATCTCCTCGTCGAGCACCCGGGCCGGCAGCCGGAAGGCGGGGATGTTGGTGCGCATGAGGCCGCCGGGGACCGCATACTGCTCGAAGATCGTGACCTCGTAGCCCAGGGGCAACAGATCGTTCGCCACCGTGAGCGATGCCGGTCCCGCGCCGATGCAGGCGATGCGCCGGCCGTTTTTCTTCTCCGGGGCGCGCGGCAGCAGCTCCTTGACCTCGTCGCGTTGATCGGCGGCGACGCGCTTCAGGCGGCAGATGGCGACCGGTTTTTGCTCGATCCGGCCGCGGCGGCAGGCGGGCTCGCAGGGCCGGTCGCAAACGCGCCCGAGAATGCCGGGAAACACGTTCGAGTCGCGGTTCACCATGTACGCCTCGGTGAACTGCCCCTGTGCGATGAGCCGGATGTACTCCGGGACGTCGGTGTGGGCCGGACAGGCCCACTGGCAATCAACTACTCTGTGAAAATAATCTGCTTTCCCGGTATCGGTCGGTTCCATGGGCCCTCAAACCAAACCTCGAGCCAAAACAAATTATAGGCTCTACACGGCGCTTCTGGGGTGCTCGGGCGCACAATAAAAGTTAATGTTGGGCGCGCCGGGAAGCGCACCAAGCCATTGAAAAGTCGGCTAATGCGGGCGTTGCGCGTACTTGGCGACGTCATCCTCGAACTCGTACCACTCGGCGCGGTCGGCGAAGAAGATATGCGCCTGCGGCTTGGTCTTGAGATACGAATCGAGCGTGCCGATGCGCAGCCGGATCACCTCCGGCGGCCCGGGCCGGCGGCTGATGATGGGCGAGCCGCACTCCCGGCAGAAGATCCGATGCACCCCGGGCGAGGACTCGTAATCGCCCAGGGCCTCGCTGCCCGCGACGATCTTGAACTCCTGGGGATCCACCTGCGCGGCGGCCAGGAACGCCGTGCCGTTCGCCTTGCGGCAGCGCGAGCAATGGCACAGGTTGACGGGACCGATCTCGCCCGCGATCTCGTACTTGACCGTCCCGCACAAACAGCTACCGCGATACATCGGAGGTCCTCCGAAACCCTGGGCCGCGCAACACTTGGCCGGGCAAAGCCTGCGTGGATTTCCCGCCGTCGACCACCAAGGCCCCATTCACCAGCACCCACTGCATTCCCACCGAGAGCTGATTGGGCGCTGAGAAGGTGGCCCGGTCGGTGATCGTCTCGGGATCGAATACGACGACGTCCGCCCACATCCCGATCTTGAGCGCGCCCCGGTCGTTCAGCCGGACGCGCGAGGCCGGCAGGCTGGTGAACTTGCGGATGGCCTCCTCGAGGCGCATGCGCCGTTCCTCGCGCACGTACTTGCGCAGCACGCGGGGAAAAGTCCCGTAGGCGCGTGGATGCGGGAAGTCCTTGCCGAGCAGGCCCTCCGGCGAGGTTCCCGCGCTGTCGTTGCAGAACGATACCCAGGGTTGCACGGCCGCGAGCGCGATGTCGGGCTCGCTCATGGCGAATACGGCCACCTCGGTCTGCGCGTTGTCCTCGATGAGGATGTCGAACAGGGCATCCATGGGGTCGGTGCCGCGGGCCTTCGCGATGTCGGCAAGGGTGTGGCCCTGGATGTCCTGGAGCTTCGGATTGGACACGGTCGATATCAGGATCGCCTCCGGACCCGGTATCGATTGCCATTCGTTGTCCCAGCTGGCAGCTTGCAGCAAGCTGCTCGTGGATGCGGTCGCAAGCTCCTTCTTGAGGCGCACGCGCACGCTCGGGTCCTTGAGCCGCTCGATGAGCTTCGCGCTGCCGCCATCGTGCGCCCAGGGCGGGATGAAGGCCGACATCTCGTTGGCCCAGGCGGGATACGCATAGGTATCGGCGGCGATATCCACACCCTGGGCGCGCGCACGCTCGATGTGCGCCACGATCTCCGGCATGAGGCCGAAGTTGCCGACGCCTCCCGCCTTGAGATGCCAGATCTCCACGGGAATATGCGCCTCCCGTCCGATACGAATGGTCTCATCGAGCGCCGCCATGATCGCCTCCTGCTCGGAGCGCATGTGGGTCGCGTAGATACCGCCGAACGGCGCCGCGGCCCGCGACAGGGCGATGAGTTCCTCGGTGCTGGCATAGGGAGCCGGTGCATATTCGAGCGAGCTCGAGACGCCCACCGCACCTTGACGCATGGCCTCGGCCACCAGCTCCTGCATCTGCTCGAGCTCAGCGGGCGTCGCGGCCCGGTCCGCATAGCCGACCACCATCTCGCGCACCGTGGTCGCTCCCACGTAGGAGGCCAGGTTGATGCCGATGCCCTGGCGCTCGAGCCGCGCGAAGTATCCGGCGAGATCCGACCAGTCGCGCTTGATGCCGTAGTGCTGATATTGGTGTGCATTTTCCTGGGCAATGGCGGCATTGACGGGCGCCACCGAGTTGCCCTCCCCGGTGATCTCGGTGGTGATGCCCTGGAACACCTTCGATGGCACATGGGGATCGACCAGGATCGTGAGCTCCGATTGACCCAGCATGTCGATGAACCCGGGCGCCACCACGCGTCCGGCGGCATCGATACGCCGCTTCGCGCCGGCGCCATCCAGGCGGCCGATCGCGGCGATACGCCCCGCGCGAATGCCGACGTCGGCGGCATACCAGGGGGCGCCCGTTCCGTCCACCACATGGCCATGTTCGATGATCACATCGTAGGCCGGATCCGCCGCGCGCCCAGCGGCGTGCGCGGCATCGCGCGCCGCGGCCAGCGAGCCGAGCGCGAGACCGGCGCATAGCAACCCACAGCGCACGGCGCGCGCAACAGCGATCGGCATGGTGGCTCGTCCCCCTCAAGCAAAGGCGCGATCATAGCTTGCACGTCGGAGACCTGCGTCACGTGGTTTCGGAAGTTTCTTGCACCAACGAAACAAGCGCCGTATATTTAAGGACTTACGCTCTGCATTTGAGCAATTGTCGAGTTTGACTGCAGGGGCGTTCTAGGGAGAAGGTGAGACATGCCTACACAAGCACGCTCGATCGCCTCGCTGACGATTTCCTTCGGCCTCGTGGCCATTCCGGTCAAGCTCTATTCGGCGACCGTCTCCTCGGAGCGCATCTCGTTCAACCTGCTCCGCCAAAAGGACGGCTCGCGGGTCAAGCAGCAGTACATCGCCGTCGCCGACGGCAAACTGGTCGAACGCTCCGAGATGGTGAAGGGCTACGAGTTCGCCAAGGACCAGTACGTGATGTTCACGCCGGAGGAGCTCAAGGCGCTCGAGGATACGACCACGCACGCGATCGACATCGGGCAATTCGTGCCCCTCGCCACGGTCGACCCGGTGTATTTCGACGGTACCTACTACCTCGCACCGGACAAGGGTGGCGCCAAGCCCTATACTTTGCTCTCGACGGCCTTGCGCAAGGCAGGACAGTGCGCGGTGGGCCGCTGGGTCTCGCGCGGCAAGGAGCACATCGTGGTGATCCGGCCGATGGAGGACGGACTCGCGATGCATCAATTGCACTTCAAGGCCGAGGTGCGCGAGCTCAAGGATCTCGGGATCGAGCCGGCGCAGGTGTCCGAGCCCGAGCTCAAGCTCGCCCAGCAGCTCATCGATCATCTGGCCGTCAAGCGTTTCGATGCCAACGAGTATCACGACGAGTTCAAGGAGAGGGTCGAGGCCGCGATCCAGAAGAAGGTGCAAGGCCGCGAGATCTCGCTCGCGGAAGCCCCGGTGGCGCCTGCCGGCAGCAACGTGATCGACCTGATGGAAGCGCTGCGCGCGAGCATCGATGCACGCGGCTCCAAGACCGTGAGCCTCAAGGAGCGCAAGGAGCCGAAGCGGGCCGTTGCGAAGACCGCTGCGCGCAAGTCCGCTCGCCGATGAGATGCATGAGTTCGACTCGAAAGACCTCAAGCGGCTCTTCGGCATACCGGCCTCCCAGGTTCGGGCTCTCGTTCGCGCGGGTCACATCCGGCCGCACAAGAAAGCCGGCCGGCTGAGCTACTCCTTCCAGGATCTCATCGTGCTGCGCACGGCCGGTTCGCTGCGCGCGGCGAAGATCCCGGCGCAACGCATCAACCGCACGCTGCGCGAGATCCGCGAATCGCTCCCCGGCGAGCTGCCGCTCTCGGGCCTGTCGATCACCGCGGTCGGCGACCGGATCGTGGTGCGCGAGGGTCAGGCGCTGCGTGAATCGGATTCCGGCCAGTACACGCTCGCCCTCGAGGTCATCGAGCACGGCGGCGATCTGCTGGTCATCGACAAGCGCGATCACGGCAAGCAGGAGAGCAAGGGCAAGCGCAACCCGGCCGCCGCTGCCGGCTCCGCTGCCGTGCGCAGTCCGGGCGGCGACCCCGTGGTCGATTTCGAGACCGCGCTGGCGCTCGAGGGGACCGATCCGAACGCCGCGCGAACCCTGTACGAGGCCTGTCTTGCCGAGGATCCCGCGCATCTCGAAGCCCGCATCAACCTGGGCAGGCTCCTGCATCTCCAAGGACAGCTGCGCGAGGCCGAGGAGGTGTACCGCGGTGTCGAGACGGCGGACGCGCTGCTCTCGTTCAATCTGGCGGTGCTGCTCGAGGATCTGAATCGCGAAGCGGAGGCGGTGCTGGCGTATCGAAACGCCCTCGCGCTCGACCCGGGATTCGCGGATGCGCACTTCAATCTCGCGCGCCTCTACCAGCGCAAGGACAACTCGAAGGATGCGCTCAGGCATCTGCTCGCCTACCGGCGCATCATGAACGAGCCGTGAGCGCCGGCCTCTTCCTCGCGCTGCGCCAAGCCTTTCCGCCCGATCTCGACACCGTTGCGATCGAGACCGCCGATGGCGCGCGCCTGTCCTACACCTGGCGCGATCTCGACCAATCGAGCGCGCAGATGGCGAATCTATTGGACTCGCTCGCGCTGCCGCGCGGCGCACGCATTGCCGTGCAGGTGGACAAGTCGGTGGAGGCGCTCATCCTGTACCTGGCGGTACTGCGCAGCGGCCACGTGTACCTGCCGCTGAATCCCGCCTATCAGTCCGCCGAGCTCGAGTATTTCCTCAAAGATGCCGAGCCCGCCGTGCTGATCTCGGCGTCACGCAGCCTCGAGGCGATCTCAAGGATCGTGCCCGAGGCGGTCATGCACCTTTACTCGCTCGACGACGACCGCACCGGCACCCTGCTCGAGTGCTCGGCCCGCATGAGCGGGCAGCAGGTCCCGGCGGCAGTCTCCGAGAACGATCTCGCCGTGATCCTGTACACGAGCGGCACGACCGGCCGTAGCAAGGGCGCGATGCTGTCGCACGGCAACCTGCTCTCGAACGCGCGGGTCCTGCACCATTACTGGGGCTGGGAAGCGAGCGATGTGCTCATTCATGCGCTGCCGATCTTCCATACCCATGGCCTGTTCGTCGCGGCCCAGGGTGCGCTGCTCAGCGGCAGCCGCATGATCTGGTTCAGCCGCTTCGAGCCCAAGGCCGTGATCGCGAGTTTCACCGAGGCAAGCGTGTTCATGGGTGTACCGACCCTGTACGTGCGCATGCTGCACGAAGCGGCACTCAGCCGCGAGGCGTGCCGGCACATGCGGCTGTTCGTGGCGGGCTCCGCCCCGCTCCTCACCGAGACGTTCCTCGAGTGGCGCGAGCGCACGGGGCATACGATTCTCGAGCGCTACGGCATGAGCGAGACGGTGATGCTGACCTCGAACCCGTACTTCGCCGCCGAGGGCGAGCGGTGCGCGGGCTCGGTCGGCTTGCCGCTGCCGGGGGTCGAGCTGCGCATCGTGGACACGCAGGGTTGCGTCGCGCCGCCGCAGGAGATCGGCGGCATCGAGGTCAAGGGTCCCAGCATCTTCAGAGGCTACTGGCGCGCCCCCGAGCTCACCCGCGAGGCCTTCACGCCCGATGGCTGGTTTCGCACCGGCGATGTGGGAAGAATCGACCGGCGCGACTATGTCACCATCGTCGGACGCAGCAAGGATCTCATCATCACCGGGGGCTACAATGTGTATCCGGCCGAGGTGGAGAGTTATCTCAACGAGCTGCCGGGCATCGCCGAGAGCGCGGTCATCGGCGTGCCCCACCCGGATTTCGGCGAGGCGGTGATCGCCGTGGTGGTTGCCCGCCCCGGCGCACGACCCGAAGCGGCGGCGCTGATCGACGAGCTCAAGCGCAGGATCGCCGGCTTCAAGGTTCCGAAACGCGTGTTCCTCATGCACGAGCTGCCGCGCAACGTCATGGGCAAGGTACAGAAGGCGCTGCTACGGCAGCAGCATCAGGGGCTCTTTTGAGGAGCGGGCGGTCTCGACCATGAGCGATATCTGTTTCATGCAGGCACACGAGCTCGCGCACCAGATCCGCTCGCGGCGGCTCTCGGCCCTCGAGGTCGTGGACGCGCATATCGCGCAGATCGAGCGCGTGAATCCGGCCATCAACGCCATCGTGACCTTCCTGCCCGAACGCGCACGCGAGCAGGCGCGCGCGCTCGACGCGGCGTTCGCCAAGGGCGGCGATCCGGGGCCGCTCGCCGGTCTGCCGGTGGCGCACAAGGACCTCGTGCCGACGCGCGGCGTGCGCACCACCTTCGGCTCGCGGATCTTCGAGGATTTCGTGCCCGAGACCGATGCGCTCGTGGTGGAGCGCCTGCGCGCCGCCGGCGCCATCATGCTCGGCAAGACCAACACGCCCGAGTTCGGCACCGGCTCGCAGACCTTCAACGCGGTGTTCGGCGCGACCCGCAACCCCTACGATCCCGGCAAGACCTGCGGCGGATCGAGCGGCGGCGCGGCGGCGGCGCTGGCCGCGGGTCTCGTGCCGGTGGCCGACGGGTCGGATCTCGGCGGGAGCCTGCGCAACCCGGCGAGCTTCTGCAACGTGGTCGGCTTTCGCCCTTCCGCGGGGCGCGTGCCGAACTGGCCGAGCCAGTCGGCTTGGTTCGACATGCCGGTGCTCGGTCCCATGGCGCGCACCGTGGCCGATGCCGCGCTTCTGCTCTCGGCCATGGCGGGGCCCGATGCACGCGACCCGCGCAGCCTGGAGGAGCCGGGCTCGGCGTTTCGCAGGCCGCTCGCCCGCAACTTTCACGGTACGCGCATCGCCTGGAGCTCGGATCTCGGCGGCCTGCCGGTCGAGCCCGAAGTCGGCTGCCTGATCGAGGCGCAGCGCGCGGTATTCGAAGGGCTCGGCTGCCGTGTCGAGGACGCCACACCCGACCTCTCCGAGGCGGACGAGATCTTCCGCACCTTTCGCGCCTGGGACTACGAGCTCGCGTTCGGGAGTCTGCTGCGACAGCACCGCGAGCTGCTCAAGGACACGGTCGTCTGGAACATCGAACAGGGCGCGCGTCTGTCGGGACCGCAGCTCGGCGCGGCGGAGCGCAAGCGCACCGCCCTCTTTCATCGCATGCGCGAGTTCATGGCTCATCACGACTATCTGGTCGCACCGGTCGTGCAGGTCCTGCCGTTCGATGTCTCGGTGCCATACCCGATGCGTATCAACGAGGCCGATCTCGACACCTACCTCGACTGGATGCGCTCCTGCTACTACATCACCGTCACGGGCGCGCCCGCGATTTCCGTGCCCTGTGGCTTCTCCAAAGGGGGGCTCCCGGTCGGCATCCAGATCGTCGGACGCCACCGGCAGGACTTCGCCGTGCTGCAGATGGCGCACGCGTTCGAGGCGGCGACCGGCTGCTGGAAGCGCCGGCCGGCGATCGCGGCGGTCTAGCGCAGTCAGGCCGGCGCGCGGCGGCCTGCGCGAACGAGGTCAGAACTTCCTGCGCGCGGTGATGCCGTAAGTGCGCGGCGCGCCGAGGAACGCATCGATCTGGTTGTATTGAAAGGGCGCGTCGAACGCCACCTGGTAGTAGTACTTGTCGGCGAGGTTGTCGCCCCACACCTCGATGGCCCATTTGTCGTCCGGCGCGCCGATCCCGATGCGGCCGTTGAGCAGGCCGTAGGCGCCCTGGATCTTGCGCGGATCGAGATCCGATCCCGTGTTGTAGGAGGAGTTGTATTTCTCGCTCACGGTCGTGCGCAGGGACAGGCTGCCCGTCAGCGGCACCTGATAAGTGGCCGAGACCGCTCCCGACCATAACGGCGCGAAGGAGAGACGATTGTTGAGGCGGGGCAGATACGGATCCGCCGTGTTGGCCGCGAACAAAGACAGCGAGTTGCCGAATTCGGTGATGTTGGTGAACGCGTAGGTCACCCCGCCGGAGAGGCTCAGACCTTGTAGAGGCGTCGCCCAGGCGGTATCGAGCTCGACTCCCTTCGATTCCACGCGCGGTACGCTCGAGACGACGAACAGGATGCCGGTGTAGGTATTGAGCTGGAAATCCTTGTAGCGTTGATCGAACACCGCCGCATCGAGCCGCAGCGTGTGGTCGAAGAGCGTGCTCTTGACGCCGAGCTCGTAGGAATCGACCGTTTCGGCCGGGAACGAGGTGTCGAGCACCGGCGCGAGCGGATTCGCGGCGGCTGGATTCGTCACCCGGCCCAGATTGAATCCGCTCGCCTTGTAGCCGTCCGCGAACGAAAGATAGGTCATCACCTGCTCGTTGAATCGATAGGAGAGCTTGATCGTGCCCGACACGTTGTTCTCGGACAGCGACTGATTGTCCGTGAGCTTGTTGAAGAACGGATTGAAGACCACCGAGCATCCGTATCCGAACAGGAACTGATACTCGGGGCTCAAAGGACTGAGCGCGGCGGCCGGTGAGTTGAGCAACGATCCGCAGGCCGAGCCGCCGTCGGTATCGTTGTAATTCGAGTCCATGGACTTCTGTTCGTGGGTATAACGAAAGCCGCCGGTGAGAGACAGCGCGTCGGTGATCGCGAAGGTCTCGTCGGAGAAGAGTGCGGCGCTTTTCGCGATCTGATGAAAGGTGTCCGAGTAA